>VOFC01002810.1_pt1 | contig 28257 bp, 30 predicted proteins | sample 5384161 | NCBI WGS metagenome assembly VOFC01 (sample SAMN12384722, study PRJNA508395) | human gut metagenome | isolation source: healthy gut B | host: Homo sapiens | reverse complement strand
TATTGTACTTCGTTCAGTTACGTATTGCTACCCACGACCCAGTTACAAATCACGTGCTCTGGCCAACTGAGCTATATCGGCGGTATTTCAATGATGTTCCCTTTCACCAAAGGGATTGCGAATAGACATTAAAATGGATTATCAAAACTTTTTCGATTATTTTTGAAAAGTCGGCGATTTCTGAATATATCCGCTCAGTGTGTCAAGCCCTGGGGAGTTCCGCGCCGTCACCCGGAGCCTGCGTGATGAACCTGTCGGGGATGCCGAGTCCTTTCACCGTGATGTCGAGCCTGGAGCATTCATATTCACTTATCTCGCTAGACAGGCCGCCTTTGAGAGACATCCACCGTCCTCAAAGGGTGAGGATATTCTGAACTTATGGTGGGGCGGATTGGCGGCAACAATAGTTATTGCGTTTCAGGGTTTTGCTTTGGTTTAGCAACCGCAATTCTCTTCTGCGCATACGTTCATACATGATTCCGTCGGTATTTCTTGTAATGGCGGCATCAATGACCTTTGCACAAACGCTTACATGGAACTGGCTGCCTCCCGCGTGCTTTCTGCTTGCATATTATTCCGCTTTTCTTTCTTATCAGAACTATCGTTCGCAGGGATATTCCTTTCATACTTTTTGCTTTCTTGGGCATAGGGGCGTTGGTTTTTCCTCAAATGCTATATTTTGCACCGCTGTTCCTGTTTTTCATGCTTGTTCAGTTGCGGTCCATGTCCGCCAAATCTTTTGTTGCATCGCTTCTGGGACTGTCCATTCCCGTTGTGCTGCGCGAGACATGCTTTCTGCTGAACGGCACGACAACAAAGATTGACGGCTTCTGGCTTGCGCTTCAAACATTTGCCCCTACCGATTACACCATACTTGACGAGCACAGAATGGTGTCGGCAGCATTTGTCATTATAATCTCTGCCGTGGCTATGATTAACTTTATGCGTACCAAGTTTAACGACAAGATACGCACGAGAATGTTCTTCTACGTGATTATGCTCAACGAAATCGCGCTCATGTCTTTCATAGCTCTTCAACCGCAGCATTTTGACGTGCTGTTTCGCCTTCTGGTGGTGAACAGCAGCATACTCATTGCCCATCATCTCACATTTGCGCGCAACATAGTGGCTGACATATATTTCTATGTGCTGTTTGCGCTTTTCTGTTTCCTCGCTTTTTATAATTTCACGGGTTATAGTTTCGGAATATGGCCGCTTTGACAGATTTTCTTGTGCAGTTCGGCGGTTTCGGAATGTTTCTTTCGGCTCTCCTCGCAGGAAGTATTATTCCTTTTAGCTCCGAACTCGTGATGACAGCCCTTAAGCTTGCCGGTGTATCAAACCTCAGTCTGCTTTTGTGGGGCACTGCCGGCAATGTGTTGGGCAGCAGTATGAACTACGGGCTTGGAAGACTCGGGAAATTGGAATGGCTCGAGAAACACGCCCATATAAGCAAAGAAAAAAATGGACAAGGCGGAAGTTTTCGTAAGAAAGTACGGTCCGTGGATGGCTCTCATGTCGTGGGTTCCCATTCTCGGTTCCGCCATAACCGTTGCCCTCGGTCTGCTCCGCTGCAACTTTTTAATGACACTCGTTTTCATGACAATAGGCAAGGCTGCACGCTATGCGCTGATACTTTATGCCGTTGTTCAGATACAATAAAGCCGTTTCTCCAAGGTCTAAGCATTTTTTAACTTGCGCATACGTGCGAGAGTGGGCATATTGGCTTCAATCCCTTTTAGAAGCGCATCCAAGAGAGTAAACATAGTTTAAATCCCAAGCATTTTGCACTCTCCCAAGTGCTATGTAGTTATCGTTGAATGCAGTAAATTTGGCTGTTTGAACAAAAATGAATAACTTTGCATCAGCATGAAGAAATTAGAAAACCATACAATAGTAAAATTGATAATGCTTCCTGTGATGCTCATGGCATTTCTCGTAAATGTCAATGCACAAGAAACAGGCAAAGCCACTTATTATTCTCACCGTTTGCATGGCGTGAAAATGAGCGATGGCTCGAAATATCACCGCGACAGTATGACGTGCGCCCACAAAACATATCCCCTGGGTACGACATTGAAGGTGCGCAACCTCGTAAATGATAAAGAGGTGTATGTAAAGGTTACCGATCGCGGACCGTTCGGACATAGCAGAATCATTGACCTTTCATACGCCGCAGCCAAGGAACTTGATATTGTGCGCAGCGGTGTTGCCAAAGTGCAGGTAGAGAAAGTTGAACCGTGGATGCCGTTCCGCGACAAAAAATCCTCGACTGTTCCCTTGCTTAAGCTTACAGATCCTAACACCGGCGAATATGTAACGCTTGCCGAGGCAAAGGAATCGATTTCCAAGGAACTTGAAAGCAAGACAAAGAAGATTGCCGTGGCAAAACTCCCGAAAGTCAAAAAAGCAGAACCTCGTTATCGCATAATGCGCGACGTCTTGTCGGCAAAAAGCAAGTAACAATACGAAAAAACAAACAAAAAGCACAACGTTTTCGTTGTGCTTTTTTGCTTCCGGGGGAAGCTGTGTTTCAATAGTTTAGAAAGGTGAAAAATATAAGGCACATATTTTGAAATAAGTGCCTTGTATTTTTAAAAAATACATGGCTTGTATTTTTTACAAGATGCCTTATGTTTTTCCGCCGTCCGTATGTAGGAAATTTATATTAGGTATGTGCTGCGGCAATCGCATTCTTTTGTAGGATATATTCCTACTATTTCGGTTAATTAATATGCAGTTGTTGTAAGAATTTGAATAATTAGTAAAGTTAAGGCATATAGTCCGCAGTAAATCCCTATATTTTTTGCTGTGCTTGCGGACAGGTGGTAGTTAGTCGCGTTTGCGGCAACTGCGACAGGCTGCAATTGTCCAAAGAGTGAGTATGAGAAGGGCTAAGGTATTTGCACCGTTCACGCAAACGAGTAAGGTTATTGCTGCAGAGGCATTCAGTATTCGTAAGGCGCGGCGTGGCGAAACTTCTTCCTCGAGCAACAAGGAATAAAGCCGTGCCAGTTTCAACACGGGCTTGGATGCGAGGAAATATCTGCCTATTGTGTTTGCTGCTTTCTTGAATGATATTTCTTTGGTGCGATTTTCGGTTGCGCCATATACGTTGCAAATCAGTTCTTTTCTCATTGTTCTGCGTTTTTGTTTCGTTTTACAATGCAAAAGAACCGTTTTGTAGTGACAATCTGCGTCAATATTCGAATTTGTGTGTTAAATCTTTGATGTTTTTCCTGATAAATTCTTTGAACTTTGCGGACTCAATGATTTCTATATCGTTATAAAGCCCCAAAACAAAGCGTGTGGCTCCGAGATAGCTGCATGTGCGGTCTTCGAAAGTGTATGTATTGTTGTCTGCATGGGTTATGAATCTGCGGCTGCGTGGCAGTTCTTCTTCCATAAGCGATGCGGCGCGTTCCGAAAGGCGGAGTTTTATGGTGTCGATGGGAGTTCCGGTGAATCCGAAGGTATCTGTGTAAATTTGTTCGTGCGCAGGTTCGGAAATCCATTTGATGTCGAGCAGTTTAACTTCGCCTATTCTTGAAATCTTAAAGGTCTTGTTTTGCCCGGAAGCCGGTTCGTAGCAGCGAATATCGTCGTTGGAATTCATGAAACGGTATGGTTCCACAATTCTGTCGCTCACGGTGTTTCCGTGAAGGGAGCGATAGGATTTCAAAACCACTGTGAGATGCTGCTTGACGGCTTCGTAAAGGCGCGAAACGTTTTCGCCGAGCCTAAGGTCGGTTTCGTGGTTTTCCAGAACCTTATAATCATAAAGTCTTTCGAGTTTTCGCCGCAGATTCCTTACTCTTGTGCTGTTATCACTCACAGATGCGAGCAGTTGCGATATAGTTGCGGCTTCGTCTTCGGTGAACATTACGCTGCCGGAGATTTCCCGGAAGAAAGGCGAGTTTTTGTCGAGCCGGTATATGTCTCCGCTGCGCTCCACAATGAATCCCATTTCGCGGAAAGCTTCGAGATAGCGATAGACGGAGCGTTTGCTCAATGATAGTTTTGAGGCTATTTCGTCGTTTGTCAGGTTGGTGTTTCCCGCAAGTAGTGCCATTAGCTTCAGTTGTCGTTCCAGTTTGCCGAGTTCCATGGGTTTGTTGAGTAGTATAGGATTGTTTTTGATGATGCAATGGTTGTGGTTACGGAGAATATAGTTAATTTTACAATCAAATTTAGCAAATGCTTTCCGTATAGCAACAATATTAATCCGTAAGATATGAAAATAAAGTATTTATTGCTGTTTGTTCTGTTTTCCGTGGCAAATGCCGGGGCGCAAAAGACGAATATCCCCACCTCGCAAATAAAATGCCGAGACCCGTTCATAACTGTTTACAGGCAAAACGGCGAATATTATTTGATATTGTCGGCGCGCGGTCCCGAGAATGCCAGATTGATTGCGTATAAGAGCAAAGATTTGGAAACATGGGACGAAGCGGGATACGTTTATCACATACCCGAGGGATATAAATGCCCGGACGACTGGTGGGCTCCCGATACATATTATTATAATGGCAAATATTATTGCTTTGTTACCGTTTCGGGCAGTGCCAACGGCATTTTGCGTGGTACAACCGTGTTGCGTTCCGACAATGGTCCGCTCGGTCCGTATAAAAACATCATCCCTGACGATCGCATATTCATTACTCCTCCGGGAATGCAGTGTCTTGACGCTTCGTTGTATGTTGACAAAGACGGCGAACCCTGGATGTTTTTCAGTGTGGAGTGGAACGGACCGAACGTAGTGGACAGTGTGGGAGAAATATGGTGCCAACGTCTGAATCATGAACTTAACGGCACGGTGGGTGATGCAAAACGTCTGTTCCGCACCGCTGATGCTCCGTGGGCAAAGGAGGCTAACGGAAAGTCAATAGTAACTGACGCTCCGTTTGTTTGGCGAGATGAAAAAAGAGCGGCAATCTTCTTATGTTGTGGTCGAGTTTTGCTCCGAAATATGCCATAGGTCAGGCTGTTTCGGTCTCCGGTAATCCCGAAGGTCCCTGGACTCATGAAAAGAACATTGTGTTTGCCAATAACGGCGGGCATCAAATGGTGTTTCGCGACCTGAAGGGCAATCTCAAAATATCGTTCCATTCTCCCAACGAGGCGGGAAGTACTTTGACTATTAAAGATATTGCAATAAAGAACGGAAAGTTCCTTCCGATTGAATAAAAATGTCGTTTGTAAAGCCCCTTTTCCGGTGGTTTTACAGCATATTTTTAGAGCTTTGTAAGTTGCTGTGAATCAAAAGTGTGCAAACGGTCAAAAATACAAGGCACTTATTTCAAAATATAAGGCATATATTTTAAAATAAGTGCCTTGTATTTTTAATTATATGCCTTATGTTTTTTCGAGCATGATAAGGGCGGGAAATTATAAGGTAAAAAACTCTTGATTTTATCGGTTGATTTTTCTTCAAAAGCGGATACAAAAAATCGTTTGCGGTATGCGTTTGCCGGGTTATGCTTCCGATGCGGAACAACATGCCCACGTTGGGAAGTTATTAGACGAAACAAGGCGCACCTTTCGGGGTGCGCCTTGTGTGTAATATGCTTTTGCCTTTCTGTTTATGCGTCCACGTTTGCAAAAGTAGCATTCTTCTCTATAAATTCGCGGCGGGGACCAACATCTTCTCCCATGAGCATGGAAAATATATAGTCGGCATCGGCAGCATTTTCTATGGTAACCTGCTTTAACAGGCGGGTGTCGGGATTCATAGTGGTGTCCCAAAGCTGTTCTGGGTTCATCTCGCCCAAACCTTTGTAACGCTGCGTGTTGATTCCCTCCTCGCTTCCGTTGTTATACTTTTCCATGAATCTGCGACGGTCGGCATCGGTGTAGCAATACTCCTCAATCTTGCCTTTCTTGCAAAGATAGAGCGGCGGAGTGGCTATATATAGATAGCCGTCCTCTATGATTTGCGGCATGTAGCGATAGAAAAGCGTCATGATGAGTGTGTCAATGTGCGAACCGTCTACATCGGCATCGGTCATGATTATGACTTTGTGGTAACGCAGTTTTTCTATGTTGGCTTCTTTGCTGTCGCCGTCCACACCGAACCTTACGCCCAAAGCCTGGATTATGTTGTTTACCTCATCGCTTTCGAAAGCTTTGTGCCACATAGCTTTTTCCACGTTGAGGATTTTACCGCGCAGCGGAAGTATAGCCTGCCTTTCGCGGGCGCGTCCCTGTTTTGCCGAACCGCCTGCCGAGTCGCCCTCGACGAGGAACAATTCGCATTCGGCGGGATCTTTCGAAGAACAGTCGGCAAGTTTTCCCGGCAGTCCGCCGCCTGTGAGCGGATTTTTGCGTAATACACTCTCGCGAGCCTTTTTTGCTGCGATTCGTGCCGAGGCAGCAAGCACAACTTTGTCTATTATGAGCTTGGCTTCTTTGGGATGTTCCTCAAGATAGTTCGACAATGCCTCGCCAACAGCCTGGTTTACTGCACCGGCTACTTCGTTGTTGCCGAGTTTCGTCTTTGTCTGTCCCTCAAACTGGGGCTCGGAAACTTTAACTGAGACAACGGCTGTAAGACCTTCGCGAAAATCTTCGGGAGCTATCTCTATTTTGCTCTTTTCTATGAATTTCTGGAAATTGTCTTCGGCGTATTTCTTGAGAACACGGGTCAGAGCCTGACGGAAGCCCATTACGTGGGTACCGCCTTCTATTGTGTTGATGTTGTTGACGTATGAATGAATGTTTTCACTTGAAGAGGTATTATACATAATAGCCGCTTCAATGGGAATGTCGTTCTTATCGGTGTTCAGATATATCACGTCGTCAAACAAGTGGACTCTGCTCGAGTCGATATACCTTACAAACTCGCGCAGACCCTTTTCGCTGTAGAAAACATCCTGCTTGGTCTTTCCTTCCTCGTCCGGGCGCAAATCGGTAAGCGTTATCTTAAGTCCCGCATTCAGATATGCAAGCTCGCGCATGCGGTTGGCGAGAATGTTATATTTGTATGTGGTGGTGATAAAAATGCTTCCGTCGGGCCAGAAGTGCTGACGTGTGCCGTGAAGGTCGCTGTCTCCCACAACTTTTACGGGATATATGGCTTTGCCTTTGCAGTATTCTTGCTGATAAATCTTGCCGTTGCGGAAAACCTGCGAGACCATTTTGGTGGACAAAGCATTCACGCACGAAACACCAACGCCGTGGAGACCGCCGGAAACCTTGTAGGAACTTTTGTTGAACTTTCCTCCGGCATGAAGTACGGTCATTACAACTTCCAAAGCCGACTTGTGCTCTTTTTCGTGCATATCCACGGGAATTCCGCGTCCGTCATCCTGCACGATAATCGAGTTGTCTTCGCAAATAGTTACTTCAATGTGTGTGCAATATCCTGCAAGGGCCTCATCGATAGAGTTGTCAACCGTTTCATAAACAAGATGGTGAAGACCTTTCTCACTAATGTCGCCAATATACATGGCGGGACGTTTGCGAACTGCCTCAAGACCTTCGAGAACTTGTATGTTACTCGCGGAATAACTTTCTTCCGCCAACTTCTCTCTTTCGTCCATGTTTTTTCTATTGTAAATGTAGATGTTATTAGCCACAAAGTTAATAAAAAAAGCCGACATCTACGGGCTGTGAGGCATTAAAAACAATGCGTGTCGCATGCATTGTTGGCAGAGAACGTTTGCAATCTTTGCAGGGTGCTTCCGTAAAGCTCCTGAAGGGTATTAAAATGTAACGAAAGGGTTCGGAACTTGCCGGGAAGTGGTTGTAGATAAGTTTGCAGCGGCAATAAAAAGGTGTGCGGCAGTTATAGAATAGTTTGGAGCGGTTATAAAACTATTGCTATGGCACATGCGGCGAGGCATAACGCCATTGCGATTTCCATTTTCCTTTGATGTTTGGAGAAAACGCGGTGTAGGAATCCGCCCATCAGCAACCAAACGAGATTTGCTCCAGGACCGGCAAGTTCAAGTAGGACCGCGACCGAAAGAAGGTCGGTAAGTGAGTCGGAATATGGCAAAACGAATGTGGAGAATACCATCAGTTCGAAAAAGAAGAATCTTTGCGTTTGTGAGTTGAACCACCATTCCTGAAAGAAAAGAGCATCCGCGTGTGCTGCGTTGCTGTTCGCCCGAAGCGGAATAGGTTTTCCATGCAAGATATAATATGTATGCCGCGCCGGCATATTTGATATATTTTACGTATTGTCCCATTGCTTCGCCAATGCAATGTGTGGCGAGCGTGAGTATAAGCACTGCAATCGTAAAACCTACAAGAAGTCCGAGCCACATTCTTAATGCCGCTTTTCTTCCGTTTCTCATTGAGCACATAAGGCTGAAGATATTTGCCGGACCGGGCGAATATCCTATGGCGAGAATCAGTGCCAGTAATGAGGGAAGCTTTTCTATGGGCATCTTGTAAGACGAGTCGGGAGAATAAAATAAAAAGCGATCCAGCCCTTCTTAGGGGGTCGTCCGCTTAATAAATAACCTAAAAATAAATAGTATGAAAAACTTACTTCAAGGAGTTTACGTGCTTAGCAACTGACGATTTCAAGTTGGCTACCTTGTTCTTGTGAATGATGTGGCTTTTTGCCAACTTGTCAAGCAAGTGCTGCACTTTGGGCAACTGCTCTTCTGCAGAAGCCTTATCTGTTGTGGCGCGGAGATCGCGTAAAGCGTTGCGCATTGTCTTTGCGTAATAGCGATTATGCAAACGACGAACTTCCGTTTGACGGATTCTCTTTATTGATGATTTGTGATTTGCCATCTTTGTTTCTTCTTTTTATTGTAGCCGATAGCAGAGTCGAACTGCTCTTTAGAGAATGAAAATCTCTCGTCCTAACCGATAGACGAATCGGCCGCCTTGTTAGCGAGCTAAAGGCTCATTCCTTTAGTTGCGAGTGCAAAAGTACGGCATTTATTATTACCGACAAAATTTATGAGGGTGTTTTTTTGTGTTTGGGGGAGAATTTTATGAAAAATCATTCGAAATGTGTGATCAGGAAAACAGTTCGTGCAGTATTTCGGGTGATTTTAGTGTGGGAAAGTCAGGAATATGTATGGAATAGTATTCGGTTATGGCTTGCAAAATGCGTGTTCTCTGGGCGCGGGTAAAGGGTATGCGCGATGCGGTGGTGAATTTCAGACGCATTATGAGGGGCAGATGCCGTGCTTCGTGCGGTTCTATTGCGTGGGGAGTGGCGGGGCGGAAGGGTGTGAAGCATCCGTTTTCCATGTCAAAGTAACTTGTTTCGCTGCAGTTCTCAATGTTTGGCTCGAGTCCGAGGTATGTTGACAGGTGGACGAGGAATACTATGTGGAAGTTGGCGCAGTTTCCTTTTTCATTGTCCAACCATTGTAGCGAGGTGAAGATGAAATTGAAAATATTTCTGTCGGGCATGGGTGCTCGCAGACTTGCCGACAAGAATTCGGCAAGAAACATGGTTATTGCCATTTTTGCCGGCGAGAAGGGTATGTCGGAGTAAATGTTTGCAGGCTGAACGGCTTTTATGCGTGTGAGTTTCGATGTGCCGTGTTCGTTCCATTCTATGTTCAGAATCGCCATTGGAGAAAGGAGCACGTTTTTCACCGAGGCTTTCCGCGTTTTGGGTATGCGCACAAGGAAACCTCTGCGCCCTCCCTGCTCAGTGTAGGCATCTACTATGAGTGTCGAGTCGCTGTATTTTATTGTGCGGAGAACTATTGCCTTTGAATTTACCAGCATAACGCTTGATTTGCTTGTGCAAAGGTATTCAATTTATATATTATATATAATGCGTGTTTTTCGCAATGATTTGCCGCTTCAGGAAAGGACTGTTTTTACGGCTTTGTAAGTTGTTGAAAATCAGAAGTTGTTTTTGGCGAAAAATACAAGGCACTTATTTTAAAATAAGTGCCTTGTATTTTAAAATATATGGCTTGTATTTTTTTACGAGATGCCTTATGCTTTTTTTTTGAAGGTGCGAAACGGGATGTTTTTTGCAGGATTGATGATGCCGTTTTTGCCTTTCGGAAATTTTTTTCAAGGACTATTTTATTACCTTGTAATATTTCTTGGCGTTGGCGCGCGACGTGTAGTTGAAATGCCACCATTCGGAGCGCAGTGTGTGAAACCCGGCTTCCGTCATTACTCTTCGCAGCAGTCTGCGATTGTTCATGGCTTTGCGCGTGAGCTTCCCGGACCTTACGAGTTCCTCTTCTTTGTCAATGTGGGCTGTTGCCGTCATGTTGTCAATCTTTGTGCCCATCGTTATGCTGTCTCCGTTTTCATCGGCAATAGTTATGTCAACTGCCATGCCGTAGTTGTGCAGCCCGCCGCCGTGTGCGGGGTTGCTTACATATATTTCCTTTTTCGTTCCCGCCACGGTGTTCCACATTGTTTGCTGAACCGACATGGGGCGCGCGGCATCGTAAACTTTCAATGTCAGCTTGGGGTTTATGCGGCGCAGTATCTGCTGTGCACGTTTCAGGGCTTGTGCTGCCTTGGGATGCAGATATGCCGTGTGGAGGTCGGTGTATAAAATTCTGCCTGTGAAATTGTCGGCGCGGGTGTACATCAGACTTACGAGAATGGTTGAATCCGTGTCGCAGATTTTGGTCATGCCCTGACGCTCAATGGACTGTTCGGTTTTTGTGGGTGCAGTTTTTTTGTGCGCGTGCCTTGTGCATATGCCGCCGATGCTGTGAGCAGCACGGCAAATGCCGCATGAAGAGCGCGGAGTTGAATGCGGTAATTATATGTCTGTTTCTTTTCATCGGCTAAAGTCTATCAGCTCTCCGTCGGGGGAGTACGGTGCGTGCGGTAATGCCAAGTTTCACGTCGGGATTGGCGTTGGGTAGAACATGACCGTTGCCCTTCCGTTTTCGTCGGTCAGCACATCGGGGTTCCAGTAAAGCGTGCGGCGCATATCGGACGGGTCGGGCAAATCGCGCTTTCTGTAATCGGGCAGCACAAAGTCGGGGTCGCTGCTATAGCCAAAGAATCTTACTACTTTGGTTTTGCTCTTTTCTTTCATCATGCTTTTGTTGCCGTTGCCGTACAGGAGAATGGCAGTAACCCTGTCGGTGGACGAACCGAAGCCCGGAAGAACGTGTTTCATCTTTTCCTGGTCTGTTATGATGTATATGCGGCTCACTTCGCTGGCAAAAATCGTGAGATTGTCCATGTGGTCGTTTGTGCTTTGCTCTGTGTTGTGTTTGAAAACCACTGCGGGGCGGTTGCGATAGGTGAACCGGTAGTTTGTTCCGGCTATTGCGGCTTCCTCGGTGGTATAGTCAAAGTTTTTGTTCATGTCCTTGAGCAAATCCCAAAGCAAAGGGTCGTCCTCGCCCTGGTCGCAATATTTCATGGATTCGAGGTCCACGTTGTAACAAATATCGGCGTTTCGTTTTGCAAAGTCTTCGCCGCCGTTCCATTTGTCCTGTCCCACTTTGCTATTGCGTGTTTTTCCTTTCACAACGGCTTCGCCGAGCAGTATGTCGCCCTTAGCCACCGTGTCCTGCCATGTGAAAATTTCGCTTTGCGCCAATGTGGGTTTATGAGTATAGGAAGAGAGGTTGAATTCTTGGATGTCGAACATTTTTGGGCGGGAGCGAAATTCCTGTCAAGGAAAATGCGCATGGTTTTCGGCTTGCCGTTTTCATAAGTATAGAAACGCCCCACGCCTTCGCCGTAGTAAGCGGGCGGCATAAGGGCAAAGCCTCCGACCGAATCGGTTTTGCACTCTCCTGTAATCCTTTTGCCCGGGAAATAAATGTCAACTTTCAGTCCCGCACCGGGCATGGGCAGCCGCTTTCCCTTGTTTGCCAGCAAATATCCCGTCAGCAGTTGTCCCTGTTCCGAAGGTTGAATGAGTTTGAACGGTTTCCTGCCTGTCATTTCTGCAAAATCGTATCGCCGCCAGCCTTTTACGAGGAATAGGAGGTCGAGCCATTTTGCATGAGTCTCATCGTCGGACTCGAAATAGTATTCCGGATGGGCAATGTAGCCTTTCAGATCGGACGACAACAGAAGGTCTTCGGCTATACCGCAGTCTTTCCCGTTAAGTTCGCTGTTTCGGTCGTGCACTGCAAGGGAAAAAATATGCGTTGCAAGGGTTGCCGTGTCTGTCGGAAAGCTTCATGTCGAGAACTATCGGGGAAAAAGGGTTTGTAAACTTCCTCGTTTTGCCTGACTTCAAGGCTTACGGGGTAATCAGGTCTGCGCCAAAACCAAACGCTCCCATAGTATGTCGCCGGCGGAATTGAAAAGAGTTATTTGATTTATGCCATAGTGCAAACGGATGTCGCTTGTTTCCCATTGCGTTTGCCCGTTGAGAGCCACGCTGTCTATTGCGCACAACGCGCCCCGGCATGTAATGCTGATTCCGACGTATTTGCCGTTAAGGTCATCGGTTGGTGTGATGCTAAGACTTGTTTTCCCGTCTTTTTGCTGCAATGTGGCGGAAATTCCTGACTTTCTCGCCGCAGGAAGATTGAACTCGTGGTTTTTTCCGTCTATTTCCACAACGGCTTTAACGGAGTTTTTCCAATACGGAATGGTTATTTCGCCCATTCCCTCGTGTTGTGTCTTGGACGTTCCTATTTCTTTTTCTCCGTCAAGCAACTTGCACGTGGCGAAGTTTATAGGATTCCCGTCCTTGTCGGTTATGCGGTACGCAATGTTTTGCGGCGTATCGCTCTGAACCAATGCGCCGCCTTCGGGATAGAACTCCGCGTAAACAACGTTTTTTTTTTTTTTTTTTTTTTTTTTTTTTTTTTTTTTTTTTTTTTTTTTTTTTTTTTTTTTTTTTTTTTTTTTTTTTTTTTTTTTTTTTTTTTTTTTTTTTTTTTTTTTTTTTTTTTTTTTTTTTTTTTTTTTTTTTTTTTTTTTTTTTCTTTTCGCCAAATCTCCGCGCAATGTGTTGGGTTCTTTACGAAGCATGGGCAGTTGGTCTTCGCCTTTTGGGGGGAAAAGATGAACGGGTTGGCATAATTTCCGGTTGTGCTGTTTGACTGGTAAACGGGTATCACGCGCGAGAAACAGTAATCGCCGTCCCAGTTAAGCATTGCGCGGGTGAAAGCACGGATTTCGTAAAATCCGCCGTGTATAAGATTTGACAAAGATATGCTTCCCGATGCCTGTCCTTCCGATATTTCGTAGCTCTTACGTTCTATTGTGTTGCCGTGATCATCGAGAAGTTCCACATATAATACCTTGCTCAAATCGGTATATTTCAAAGACGACGCGCGAACTACGTAAGCTTTGAAATAAATCGTCTCGTCAATGAAATAAGAGTTATTGTCGAGGTGCAGATAAACCTTTTCTTGTGTGCAACGACTGTCGTAGAGGGCAATCTCTTTGAAAAGTTTCATAAAACTTCCGTTGCCCGTTGAATTTTGTGCGTGGCATATCACAGCAAAAGCAATAAGCGAAATAATAATGCCGATGCGTTTCATGGAATCTTTGTTTTTATGTCCGACCTGTGGGTTTTATTTTTTTACATGTGCGGTTTTATGCCGAGCCTGAGGCTTAAAGTATTTTTTGTTTCAGAAGTTCTTTTGCGGTAGTGTCGAGTTCTTCGTACCATTTCCCGCCAAAAGCTCTCACAAGCGGGTCTTTGAGTAATTCATATACCCTTATTCCGTTTTTCTTTCCGAGTTTGCGGGCGCAGGAACAGATATCCCAGCGATTATAACTGAGCGCTTTCGTGCCGTTACTGAGTTCCGTAATCCTTATCGGGTAGAGTGCACAGGATATAGGCTTTATGAAATGAATCTTTCCCTCTGCGTTGGCTCTTTCAAGGGCACAGAGACAGCAGCCATCGCTTCCCATACAGGTAAAGACGCAGTTTTTGCCTTTTATGATGCTTGTAACCATGTCGCCGTCCCTGTCTTTGTAGGCTACACCCTGTTTGTGTATGAGGTTAAGCGCGGCGTGGCTCAATTTGTCCTTTACCATAGGCACGGCATCCTCTATTTCTTTTTTATTTCTTCGGCGGTTACGGGTGCGCCTGCATCTCCTTCTATGCAGCACACGCCTTTGCATACGCTCAAGTCGCAGCAAAAGTATTCGGTTATGCATTCCGAGGAAACTATGGTGTCTCCTATTTCAATCATTGTGCTGTATTGTTCGTTGTTCATGCCGTTTGTTTACCAGTTTATAGGAGTTTTGCCTTGTTTTTGTCAGGTAGTCGTTCGCAAGGGTAAAGTGATGATTTCCGAAAAAACCCCTGTAAGCCGACAGAGGAGAGGGATGCGCCGATTGAGTACGAGATTTTTTTCGCGATCTATGAGTGCGCCTTTTTCTTTGTGCGTATGCTCCCCAAAAGCATATATACAATTCCGCTGCGTTTTGTGGCAAGTGCGCGGATTGCTGCGTCGGTAAATTCTTCCCAACCCTTGTTTTTGGTGCGAACCTGCCTGATGTGCCCTCACCGTCAAGGTGGCATTCAGCAGCAGCACGCCTTGTTCCACCCACCGTGTCAGGGTCTCCGTTTGCCGGGGTCGGTTTTCCTGTGTCGGCTTGTACTTCTTTGAATATGTTTTCGAGCGAAGGCGGAAATCTCACTCCCTCTGCCACCGAAAAACAAAGCCCGTTAGCCTGCCCGGGTTCGTGATAAGGGTCCTGACCTATGATTACAACCTTGACATCATTGAAGGGACAATGATTGAATGCGTTGAAAATAAGATTTCCCGGGGGAAAGCAAATGCCGCTTGCGTATTCCTTGCGCACAAATTCCACGAGATTTGCGAAATATGGCTTTTCGAATTCATCGGCAATGGCTTCTTTCCAACTGTTTTCTATCTTTACGTTCATGGGTGTCGTTATATGGGAAATTTATACTGTGGGCAACTGCGAGCCGTTTATTTTGCGGTAAAGGTCGAGCGAGAAAACGTCGGTCATTCCAGATATGAAGTCTATCACCGCCATTACTTTTTCGCAGAGAGTGGTTGCGTTCAACTGGTATTGCGATGAAATGCGGCTCAAAAGCAGTTTGCTGTAAGCGTTGTCGGGAGTGAGTGTGGCGTGGAGCACGAGTTCCAGAAGCGTATATATAATATGGTATCCCGCAAGCTCAATGTCGAGCACATCGCGACTGCGATAGATTTTTCCACAGCCACTTGACTGCTGTGCTTATAGGCTTGGGGCAATGTGAGGCTTGATGTTGTCTATGAGGCTTCCCTTGAAAGTGCCCGAAAAGTATGGCTTCTTCGTTTTCAATAAAGACGTTCACGCATTCGTGTTCCAACAAATTTATGGCGCGTGAGCGATAATAGACTATTTTTTCGTTCTTGTCGGTAACATATGGGTATGCCTTCTTTATATGTTCGCGTTCGCATTCGTCAAAATAGCCCAAGAGCAAATCGCGTGTTTCTTCGAATGTGAGCAAACGCAGTTTGTAGGCATCTTCTATGTCCATTATTTCGTAGCAAATGTCGTCGGCAGCCTCAACAAGGTAAGCCAGCGGATGACGCGAGTATTTCACCAGTCCGTCATGGTTTTCAATGCAGATGAGTCCGAGTTCGTCGGCAATTTTTACGAAAGCGTCGCGCTCGGATTCGAAGAAACCGAATTTTTGTTTGGTGGCGAGCGACGAAGAAAACGGATATTTTATGATAGAAGCCAGAGTGGGATAAGTCATTACGAATCCGCCGCGCCGGCGTCCGTTGAACTGGTGGGTGAGTATGCGAAAAGCGTTGGCGTTGCCGTCAAAGCGCGTGATGTCGTTCCATTGTGCGCTGCTGAGTTGCTCACCGGTTTTGGGGTCGCGGTAATCGCGCAATTTGCGTCCGCTTTCGCTTTCCGAGAAAAAGCTTGCAATGGCTCTTTCGCCCGCATGTCCGAACGGGGGATTGCCCATGTCGTGGGCAAGACAGGCTGCCGAAACAATTGCTCCGAGCGACACGGCAAAATCTTCGCCGAGATTTTCGTGGCGTTTTATGATTTCGTGCCCGCAGTCCAAACCTAACGACCGCCCCACGCTCGACACTTCGAGGCTGTGTGTTAGTCGGTTATGCACGAACACGCTGCCGGGCAGCGGAAATACTTGGGTCTTGTTTTGCAAACGGCGGAACGGGGCGGAAAATATCAGTCGGTCGAAATCGCGTTGGAATTGCGTGCGGTCTTCCTTGACTGTGTCATATTTTTCTTCAAGTCCGTAGCGTTTGTTGGTGGTTAGTTGCTTCCAATTCATCATTGCCATGGTCGGAACATCTGTTTTGCTATATTCGACACAAAGTTACGCATTTTCCACCAAAAACACGACGATTGCGGGGTGCAACCCCCGAAAGCTGCAATGCGTTAAGGTTCAGTCTGTTACGAATTTTTGGACGAGTTTTGTAAGTTGTTGTTTTTCAGAGGTTTGAAATCGCAAAAATATAAGGCACATATTTTTTAAAAATAAGTGCCTTGTATTTTAAAATACATGGCTTGTATTTTTCACGACAAGCCATGTGTTTTTTCGAGTGTCGGCAAACGGGACTTTTATTTCGCCTTGTCGGCGATGCCGGAACATGAAAAAACGCTGCAAAATCGTATATGTTTTGCAGCGTTTGGTATGGGTCGTTTATGACGTGAGATTATTTCAGTTGCAATTTCTTTTTCTCAACCAAAGCGTCTATTACGGCAACGGCGGTGATGTTCACAATGTCGCGCACGGAGCAATCGGCATCGGTGAAGTGTATGGGTTTGTTCAAACCCATCTGTATCGGACCTATGACTTCGGTGTCCGGGTTAATGGCTTTCACCATGTGGTATGTGCAGTTAGCCGCATTGAGACACTGGAATACTAGTGTGTTGACATCTTTTCCCTTGAGGCTGTTGAAAGGATATTTTTGTCGCGCAGTTCACGGTCGAAAGCATAGGAAATCTGCATTTCGCCGTCAACGGCAAGAGTGGGATAGTTTTTGTGAAGTATGTCGACCGCCTCGTGCATGTGGCGCGGACCGGATTCTTTGTCGCTGCCGAAATTGGAATAGGAAACCATGGCAATAACCGGCTGGCGATTGAAGAACCTTGCCGTGTGGGCACTGAGAAGTGCGAGATCCACAAGAGTGTCTGTGTCGGGATGAGGATTAATCATAGTGTCGACAAGGAACAGAGTGCCGCGTTTCGAATTTATGAGGTGCATGGTTCCGAAATGCTTGAATTGCGGATTTATGCCGATAACTTCCTTGGCAATGTTTTTCACATCGTCTTTCTTGTTGGTGAGACTTGTTATCAGGGCATCGGCATCTCCCATGTCCACCATCATCATTCCGAAGTAATTACGATTGTAAAGTTTGTCGTTAACTTCCTCGAGAGTGCAACCGTTTCTTTGTTCGCGCTCGTAAAGTTTGGCAGCATACTGCTCGCGAAGCTTGCTGTGCTTCTCGTCGCGCAAATCCATGATTTCTATGTCCTGAATGTTCAGGTCGAGAGCCTTTGCCTTTTCCGTGATTTCCTTTGTGTTTCCAAGGAGAATGGGTTTGCAGATTCCTTCCTTTAATGCCTGGACAGCGGCACGGATTATGCGGCTGTGGGTGCCGTTTGTAAACACCACGCGCTGCGGGTCGCGACGTGCGGTTTCGTACAAGGAACGTGTGAACTTGCTTTCCTGACCCATCAATTCCTTCAGGCGCATTCTGTAAGCCTTCCAATCGGTGATTGGTTTACGAGCCACGCCGCTTTCCATGGCTGCTTTTGCCACCGCCATTGAGACTTCTGTTATTAATCTCGGGTCTACGGGTTTGGGAATGAAGTAATCGGGACCGAAAGTGAAGTTGTTTACGGCATATTCGCGGTTCACGATGTCGGGCACGGGACGTTTTGCAAGGTCTGCCAGGGCGTGAACTGCGGCAATCTTCATTTCCTCGTTAATGGCTGTGGACGCTGTGTCGAGCGCACCGCGAAAGAGATAGGGGAAACAAAGCACGTTGTTTATCTGATTGGGATAGTCGCTTCGTCCGGTGGATATGAGACAGTCGGGACGGGCTTCCTTGGCATCTTCGTAGGAAATCTCGGGCACGGGATTGGCAAGCGCAAAGATTATGGGCTTTTCCGCCATGGTCTTGACCATTTCCTTTGAAAGAATGTTGCCTTTTGAAAGTCCGAGGAACACGTCTGCGCCTTTTATGGCTTCTTCGAGAGTGTGCACATCGGTTCGTGTGGTGGCGAAGAGCTTTTTCTGTTCCGTGAGATTGGGACGGTCGGCTGTTATAACGCCGTGGCTGTCGAGCATAACGATGTTTTCGCGTTTTGCTCCCAGGCTTACGTATAATTTGGTGCAGGAAATGGCTGCCGCGCCTGCGCCGCTAACCACGATTTTTACGTCTTCGATTTTTTTGCCCGCCACTTCGAGAGCGTTTACAAGTCCGGCGGAGGAAATGATAGCCGTGCCGTGCTGGTCGTCGTGCATTACGGGGATGTCAAGTTCCTCTTTGAGTCTGCGTTCTATCTCGAAACATTCGGGGGCTTTGATGTCCTCAAGGTTTATTCCGCCGAAAGTGGGAGCTATAGCCTTGACGGCTTCAATGAATTTCTCGGGGTCTTTTTCGTTTACTTCAATGTCGAAAGCATCTACGCCGCCGTAGATTTTGAAAAGCAGTCCTTTGCCTTCCATTACCGGTTTGCCGGCTACGGCTCCTATATCGCCGAGACCGAGAACGGCTGTGCCGTTGGATATGACGGCTACAAGGTTACCTTTGTTTGTATATTTATATGCGTCGTTGGGTTCTTTCTGGATTTCCAGGCATGGTTCTGCCACGCCGGGGGAGTATGCCAGCGACAAATCGTATTGTGTGCGGTAGGGCTTGGTGGGAACAACTTCAATTTTCCCCGGTTTGCCCTTGGAATGGTATTCCAGTGCTGCTTCTTTAGTAACCTTGATCATTGTCTTCTTTTGTTTTTATTATTCTTCTGTATGATACATTACAAAATTACTGCTTTTTGAGAAAAGCTTTTTTTCGCGGAATGTTTTATTTTGCCTGATTTTCGGGGAATGCGGAAAATATGCCAACTGTTTTTATCAAAAGGTGGAAATATAGAAAGTCGTTGTAAGGTTTACTTGTCTTTTTGAAAGCGTCAGACGGTGTTTTTGCAATGGCATTCGGGAGCTTTGGAGACACAAGCGGCATGTGTGTAAAATCCGTCGGCTCGGCGAAAACGATGCACGGTTTGCGGGGATGTGTACATTCCGTTTCGGATGATTTTTTTGCGCGCGCATCTGTGTGGAAAAACCGAATTTTTGCGGTTTTGTAAGTCGTTGAAAATCAGATGCCGTTTTTTGCGAAAAATACAAGGCACATATTTTTTAAAATAAGTGCCTTGTATTTTAAAATATATGGCTTGTATTTTTTACAAGATGCCTTATGTGTTTTTGCTCTTTCCGAAAGGGTGAAAAAACAGCGGAAAATACCTTCAAAAATATGGCTGTGTTTTTCGCGGAATGGGATAAGAACGGAGCAATGTGTCGTGTGCCGGAATGCAAGTGCGTCGAGCGAATGGCGGAGCGGCATGCCGCCGGTAATAATAAAACAACCGGGCGTAAATGTTTGTTAATACGCCCGGTTGTTCGCTATTGTTTCTAATTGTGTTTATTCTTTGCTGTCGTCTTTGCTGGCATCGCGCAGCTGATTAACGTCTATCCGGTTGTTGTTTACCGAAGGTTTGCGCACCGGTGCGGCGGTTGCGGCGGTTTTTGAGGAACCGGATTTGCCGCCGTGTTTATGCGATTTGCCACGTTCTTCGTCGTAACCGTAACCATAGCCGTATCCGTAACCATAGCCGTATCCGTAACCGTAGCCGTACTTGCTGCGAACGCTGCCATTTATTATTATGGCAAGATTGCGGAACTTCTTGGTCTTGTACATCTTGTCAATTTCGGCAAGGAAGCGTTTGTCTTCAAAGCCAATGCGGATGACGTAGAGTGTGAGCTCGGTTACACGGTTTATGATACCTGCATCGGCAACGGAGATGGCAGGCGTTGTGTCGTATATCACGTAGTCGTAGCGCGACTTAAGCTCGTCTGTAAGTTCTTCGAGCCTCGGGCTCATGAGCAATTCCGTTGGGTTGGGCGGTGTAAGTCCTGCCGGGAGGAAATCGACGTTCTTGCCCACACCGTCGCGCTTTATGAGCGAATCAAGGTTGCAGGTGTCGTCGTTGAGATAGGTTGTGAGTCCGTCGTTGCCGCTTATGATCTTTGACTGGGTGCGTTTGCGTATGTCGCCGTCAACGAGAATAACTTTCTTACCCGATATGCCGAGAATAAGGGCAAGGTTGCGCGAAACGAATGACTTTCCGCTGCCCGGCGTGGAGGATGTAATCATCATAACCTTTGAACGCTTCTTCATGAAGTTGAGGTTGTAACGCAACATTCTCAATGCCTCGCTCACGGCGTTATAGTTCAAGCCGCCGTGCGAGCGGTCAATGAATTTATTGTTCTCGTCATCTTCTTTCCACAAAGGTATGTCGCCGAGAATGGGAGCGGAACAGCCGTCTTCGACTTCTTTGCGGTAGCGCACTTTTTGTATCAAGCTGCATGATTAACCAGAAAATGGCGGCGGGGATAGCCAGACCTATGACCAGACCTATGAGAAGAATCATTCCGCTCTTGGGATAAATTGGCGAAGCATAGCCGTAGGGAGTTTCTATGATTTTTACGTTTGCTTCGGTAACGGCGAGCTGAAGTGCCACTTCCTCTCTCTTGTTCAGCAAATAAACGTAAATGTCTTCCTTAATCTTTCTCTGACGCTCAATGTCGCTTGCCGACTTCTGTTTCTGCGGCACGGAAGATATGCTGGAGGTTATGCTGTTCTTTACGGAGTTTGCCTGACGCAACTTGACGTTTACGGTGTTTATGTAGTTCTCCACGGTTTTGGTAATAACCGAATGGGTGGATTTCAAACGCTCCAAGGCATCGCGCACAACGGGTGAGGCGGAGCCGGCATTGCTTGAAAGACGATTGTAGTTCATTACAAGTTCGTTATACTGGCTTATGCCGCTTTCAAGACCCGAATTGTCAATGTCGCCGATAGAAGGAATTACTTCGTAGTTGCCGTCGTTTTGCTGGCGAAGATAGTCGCGCAGGAAAAAGACCTACGTTCTTCTCGCTCTCAAGCTTCATGACCTGCTGATTAGCCTGGTTGCTTTGGTCAAGATATGTGGAAGCGTTTTTATCAAAGTCTATAACGTCGTTGGTTTGTTTGAACGAAGCCATGCGATTTTCCGTACTGTTCAAATCATTTCCTATAAGCATGATTCTTTGAGTGAGGAATTTGTCGGCATTCATGGATTTTTGTTTTTGTATTCTACAATGTCGTTTTTATAAGCCTCGAGTAATGTAGCCAATATGTCGTCTGCGCGCTTTACATTAGTGTCGTGGCAAGAAACCAATATGAGATTGCTCAACTTGTCTTCGACTTGCGCGTTTATGCACCCCGTAAATCTAATGGCAGCCTGCTCTTTGCTTATGCGACCTACATTTATGGTGCGTTTCATGTATCTTGCAAACGTGCTTTTGTTCTTTTCCACGAGAATTGCCCCGAACGGCGTTTCCATTGCCTTGCCGAAAGTTGCGGTTTGGTCAAAGTCAGAATGATTTCCGTTGGTTTTCAGATTGTGTATGCGGAAACTCTGGTCCGATTCAATGTCTATGTCGAAGTTAAGGTTCTGCGAAAACGGTTTGAAGAACGTTATCTTCACAGGGCTTTCCTTGTAAAGAGAATACTTTCGCAGTCCCAAGTCCGTGGTGTAGTCTACATCGAGGTTAAGGTTCTGCGCCACCTTGCGCATAAGCCTGTGCGAATTCAATATAAACGCTTCGTCCTTCAATTCACCGTTTGCATTGATGCCGTTGAGCACCATTGCCGCCGATGCATTGCGCGAGTTGCTGTTGTTGTCGTCGTTGTTCTTTACGGCAATGGTTGACGAACGCTCATAAACACGAGGCTGCTTTGCCTGATAAAGGTATGCCAGAAGCACGCAAACCGTTGCGGAAAGCAAAAACCACTTCCAATTCGCCGCGAAAACGTGCAGCGATTTCATTACTATGGGCAGAAAGTCGTTTCGCTTGTCGTCTTCCGGAGATATATACGAGTTGGTTTGTTGCGGATTCAAGTTTTCCATGTGCCGTTAATTATTTCGTTAATGCTATGATGAGAGAAGCTATCGACGTACCCAGACCAAGCAGTGTGCCTGTGAGACCAAGGTAGAGATAACCCGAACTTCCCTTTAACTTTCACCGACTTGTTCGACTCGACGTAAATGATGTCGTTCTGGTGCATATAGTAAGCCGGAGAATTGAATACGCTTTCCGGTTGCGTAAGGTCCACTTTGAACGTCTGGCGTTTGCCGTCTTCTTCACGAATCACGAGAACTTTTTGCGGATAGCCGAACTGTTCAAATCGCCTGCGCGACCAATTGCCTCGAGAAGCGTAAGTCGTTCTCCCGTATAGCTTTGTGTGCCCGGATTCTTGACATCGCCCAAAAACCGTTACCTTTGAAACTCATGATTTTAGTGGTAACTTTCGCATCTTTTATGAGTCCCTCGCTAATCATTCTGTTCTGCAACTGCTCCGAAAGCTTGTTAACCGTAAGCCCCGCAGCCTTCACACGACCGAAAATGGGAAAGTCGATGTAGCCGTCCTTTGAAACCACGAAATAAGTGTAGGTGCTGCTTGCGCTGTTAGACATTCCCGTTTGCAGACCAATCATCTTAAGGTTTGTGAAAGGCTTCATGAGCTCCTCGTCCTGAGAACTTATGTAAATAGCCAGTTGGTCGTCGGGCTGGATGTTGAGTGTGTAATTGTTTTCCAGGTCTGCGCCGTTTTTGTAAAGTTCGTCCGCGTCCTGCAAATAGATCATCGATTTGTTCGAACCGCACGAACTGCCCAATACCATTATTAACAGTAAAGAAGCGAGCAATGTGAATTTATGCATTTCAGTAAAGGTTTTGTATTCTTAGTGGAAAAATGTTTTATCATTTTGAATCTTTGGGTGCAAAGATAATTATTTTATTAATAGTCATGGTAAAACAAACCGCCTTTTTGCACAAGAAAACCGCCATGTGCCATGCAGCGGCAGTCTTGCCCGTTTGTATGACCTTTGCAAATTACAAAATAACCCCATATATATAATATGTATATTCCCGTGCGGCACAATCCTAAGCGCCGACCGTTCTCCTGTAAAAACAAGGAGAAACGCATGGCAAAATCCGGCTCGGAAAACACAGGTAACGCGACAAATTTTAGCGGCTGTCCGCCGTGCAAAAAAACACATGGCTTATCGTAAAAAATACAAGCCATGTATTTTTTTAAAATACAAGGCACTTATTTTTAAAATATGTGCCTTATATTTTCGCGAAAAACGATATCTGATTTTCAATAACTTACAAAACCCGCAAAAAGAGGGGCAATTTCGCGGAGTTTAATGCCTTTCGACAAGCGCATTGCAACCTTGCCACGGACGTGTGCCGCAGGGGCTTCGTAATGTCCGGTTTTGTTCTGCGACTTGTATATTTCCTTTGCAGCAAGATACCATTGTTTTGAAATATTTTAAGATATAAAAGTTTTAACCTTGCTCCAATAACTTTGGATCTGTTAGAAAATCCAAAAGTCCAACGGTTAGAACTCCAAACTCATCTTCTTTTTCGATGGATATCATCGCCTACAATGACAATTTTGCTAAAATGGTCGTTGATAGCCAGCAGAGAGCGGCGTTCTTGTATCTCTTTTTCTTGTGTAGGCATGTGGAAAGCTGATTGTATATACACTCTGTATGGCGGACGGTTTACTACAAAATCCACTTCTAATTGTTTTCTGACAAACTTACCATTGTTGTCTTTGCCCCCAAGTTCCACCATACCTACATCAACATTGTAACTCCGACATCGAAGTTCATTGTAAATGATGTTCTCCATGATGTGTGTTTCTTCTTGTTGACGATAATTAAGAATGGCAGCTCGAATACCGATGTCTGCAAAGTAATATTTGGTTTCCGTGCCAATATATTTTCTGCCTTTAACGTCATATCTTAATGCTTCTTCTATGAGAAAAAGAATCTTTCAGATATTCAATGTATTGTTTTATTGTATCTCTTTTTATGGCAACACCTTGTGATGATTGAAAAGTGTTGGCAATTCGGGTAGGATTAGTGGAAGAACCAATATTGGAAGCGAGTATGCGAACAAGTTCTTTCATACCTTCGGGATTGCGTAAATGATTGCGTTCAATCACATCGCACAGATAAGTAGTTTCATACAGTCTGCGCAAATAATCAACCTTCTTTTCCTCTGTTTCCAACAAGGCAACTTGTGGAAGTCCTCCGAACGTGTAATAATCTAACCAAGCCTTGCGAATATCACCACCTACACCTTTGAGATATTCGTCAAAGGTTAGAGGGCGAACACGTATTTCATCTCCTCTTCCACGGAATTCTGTAACGACATCACTTGACAAAAAACGAGAATTAGAGCCTGAAACGTACACGTCAACGTTTTTCATGTGTGTCAAACTAAGAATGATTTCTACAAAATCTTCTACCAATTGAACTTCGTCCAATACAATATAATAATTGACATCATCAACAATTTTTGAATCTATATAGTTGAGCAGAACGTCGGGCTTTCTCAAATGTCTGTTACGGAAATCATCAAGTTGTATCTCAATGATGTGGTCTTCTTTTTATCCCGTGATTTTGCAACCATTTGTGCCAGATGTTAAACAAGAGGAAAGATTTTCCACAGCGTCTGACACCTGTTATAATTTTAACAAGTCCGTTCCCGCGTCCTGCGATAAGTTCGTTTAGATATTTACTACGTTCAAAAATCATATATAGTACATTTTTTGATACTGGTATCATATTTTGCACCGTAAAAGTAGTAAAATCCTCGAAAAATAACATCTGAATACGAAAAACAATTTTGGGAAAGCTTAAAAATGGCTTGGAATTTTGCAAGAACAATGCGAAAAAACGGTTATAGCAGTATGTTTGTTTCCAATATTATAAAAAAACAAAACTGCGATTATATGATATGCTGGTATGATTCAACCGCTTGTGTTTACTTCAAAAGAGTTTGCAAACAAGGGCTTAATGTGTAATTCAGTTCTTTTTTCTATGTGCGAAGGATGTCTTGTAATTTGGGAAAACTGTCAGATTTTAGAATATTTGCTAGCTTGGGAAAAGTGCAGTTACATAAAACTCCTGTGCGTGCCGCAGAGTTTTCGGAATGTCCGATTTTGTTCTGCGACTTGTATATTTTCTTTGCAACAAGATACCATTGTTTTGAAATTTATACTACATTTGCAGTGATTCTCACAGGCTTGTGGAGCAAGAACTCTTGCGGAAGAGTCCGCAAACAGGAGCGAAATGCACGCGAGACATTTTCCACGCCGATGCGAAGGATGAAAATCCGATGCAGGCAGGGTAGGGGATAAAAGAGAATCACTTATATATATAAAGCGTCTGTCAATGCGCTTGTTCTTGGCAACTTGAAACTTCGCAACTTTCAAAGGAACAGCCGGGCAATGCAGCAACAGATGCTCATGGGATGTTTTTATAGAAATTCCCGCCGACTTGGCGTGTACGCAATATGCAAATATGCGCACACACATGCCGATTCGTATGTGGGTAAACTGTATAAACGCATCGGCGTGGGCTTCGTGTTGCTCGTTCTACTGTTCCGGGTAATGCGAAGACCTCAAGTTGTGGAGCGAGTTATGATACGATTCTCCACGCTTTTTGTATGAGTAAAATTCCAACATAATTTATTAATGCCGGCAAGGGAGAATACCCGGCACTAAAAGGAAAATAGTATGCTAAAAGCAATCTTTGGCTTTTTGCCGGAGATGCTTTTGTAAAAACATATTAGGAAATCAACCTTTCTTTTACTATGATTTTTTTTGCAGTCCAGCTAGTTGAATCTGGGCTGCATTTTTGTTATGGAATGTCGTATTTTGGAATGTGTTTGCGGGGCTTTTGTTCGTGAGACCGGGGTGTTGTGTGCGTCCGAACGGTTGGGTATGAAAATGGCAGGCATATATATAATGTATGGTGCGGTGTTTGGAGTACGATTTCCCGTCATATTTTATATGTTTTGCCTACATGCAAAAACACACATGGCTTATCGTAAAAAATACAAGCCATATATTTTAAAATACAAGGCACTTGTTTTTAAAATATGTGCCTTATATTTTTCGCGAAAAACGATATCTGATTTTCAGTAATTTATGAAGCCCGTAAAAATACCTTCTGTAGTGTGGCGTTTTGCGGCACTCGGTAAGGCAAAAGGAGTACTGTTGTGCTGATGATTTTATGCTCTCGTTTTTGGTGGGCAGATCGGCGGATTTAGGCAGGTATATATAATTAGTGAATCTGATAAACTAATAGACAAGCGGCTTAATTCATGGGCAGATGCCCGGCATGGTGTTCGGTTTGCGGTACTTGCGCTTTTTCTCATTCGTCGGAATGCAACCTGCCCGAGGAATCTGTGTGAAAATATTTTGTTATGTTTACTTTCGCGCCCATGCCGTTGTGTTTTACGACATATCTGACATTGGGCTTCAACCTTATGTGGGGAGGGTGATAGCGTAGATTTCGCGAGAAAAAGGACGATTCGATTACTTTAAACTTTTCCGGTATTCTTTTTCTTAATGATAAAGTGTCTACTTCATGATATGGCTTTATTTCTCGCCGAAAGAAATCGTATTCAAAAGCTCCTTTGACAGTGTCCAAGGATTCAATGGAGAAATGCAACATGTCATTAATGTAGAAAGCCTGTTCCTCCTCGTCGAAGACGAAATCGTGATTATCGCAGGAGTAAATCAAAAACAAGCAAATTATAATGCCTATATGTTTCATCTTTTGTAGGTCTGTTTTCGTGAACGTCTGCAATGCCGTCAAGCACGACGGTTTTGTCGTTAAGTTCACAGATTTTGTTTTACATGCTTGTTGCCGTTAATATCGACAAGAACAAGTGAGTCATTTCGTATGAAAATGTAAATCTGTATATTGTGTCGGCTTGGGAATGGAGAACCGCGCTGCTGTCTTTGAGAAATTCTATGTTAGGATAGTTAACCTGCTCTTTTCCCACCAGCTCCCATTCCCCGTACAGCATATCTTCCGATACAATTATATTATGCTTTTTCTGCGGAGCGCAGGCGGGTAATGTAAACAGGGTAATCAATATATAAATGTATATATTCCCCGAGACGATAGCCTTGCCGAGTTGTGAATAGCCATATTTGTTATTAAATAATACTGTTGCGTTGCGCTGCAAAGGTATCATAATATTCTTCGCAATAGGATTCGGAGAAGATTTTTCTTCAAAAGTTTTAAGAAAATGCGGTTGTCGAGAAAAACAAAAAGCTCGTGCAAAAACCGGCAAAGGACGCGGAATTTTGTAAAATTCTTCGTGAATCGAGTAAAAAAGAGGAAAAATATTTTTGTTGGTGTAAGTAGTTGTGCTAAAAGGGCAGAAGGGGGTATTTTGTAGTGGGAGTGCTGAAAAAAAGTTCAAAAAAAAAAAAGTTGTTGAAATATTTGGTAGTTTGGTAAAGTCGCCGTACTTTTTGCACTCGCTTTCGGGAACGAAACCCCGGGGCGCGAGTTCAAAGAGAGAATTACATAAACGAAGAAGACAGGAAGATAAGATACAGCGTTTGCTTTTTGCGTTAATAAACGTGAGAGGTGAAAAGTTCAAGAAAAGTCAACTCCTTGAGGATCGTTTTCAGTAACGGTTCTTAACAATACAGGAACGATAGATTGCCGGATTGGATTCAGTATAGAAAGATAAAAGATCAGATATACAACGGAGAGTTTGATCCTGGCTCAGGATGAACGCTAGCTACAGGCTTAACACATGCAAGTCGAGGGGAAACGACAGTAAAGCGTGCTTTATTGGGCGTCGACCGGCGCACGGGTGCGTAACGCGTATCCAACCTGCCCCCAACTCCGGAATAGTCCCCCGAAAGGGGGGTTAACGCCGGATGCTGCAATTTTTCCGCATGGTGGAATTGCGAAATGAAAAAGGTTGGGGCTGGGGATGCGTCCCATTAGGTAGTAGGCGGGGTAATGGCCCACCTAGCCGACGATGGGTAGGGGTTCTGAGAGGAAGGTCCCCCACATTGGAACTGAGACACGGTCCAAACTCCTACGGGAGGCAGCAGTGAGGAATATTGGTCAATGGGCGAGAGCCTGAACCAGCCAAGTAGCGTGAGGGAAGAATGCCCTATGGGTTGTAAACCACTTTTGCAGGAGGGTAAAATGCTTCACGTGTGGAGTATTGCAAGTATCCTGCGAATAAGGACCGGCTAATTCCGT
>VOFC01002914.1_pt1 | contig 28260 bp, 28 predicted proteins | sample 5384161 | NCBI WGS metagenome assembly VOFC01 (sample SAMN12384722, study PRJNA508395) | human gut metagenome | isolation source: healthy gut B | host: Homo sapiens | reverse complement strand
TTGTGGATTAGCAGCATGGAAGATACCGCTATCCAGCAGGGCTTTGATTCCTTAAAGGATGGCACAGAATATGACAACCTGTTTGCCGCTTCGGAGTGCAGGGCAAAGGCAGACTGGCTGATCGGCATGAACGGCACACGGGCCTTTACCAAGAAATACGGCAGGCGGCAGACCATTGGACGGGTGCAGACTCCAACACTGGCAATGCTGACGGAACGGCAGAACAAAATCCAGAACTTTGTGAAAGAACCGTACTACAAGGTGGAAATCACGGGAAATGGCATCGTGGCAGAATCGGAACGGATGGTGCAGGAGCAGAATGCGGATACCGTGCAGGCAGCTTGTGATGGACAGTGTGCCGTGGTCGGCAGCATCGAGCGCAAGTGGAAAGAACAGTCAGCCCCGAAGCTGTACGACTTAACGACTTTGCAGCGAGAGGCCAACCGCTATTATGGTTTTACCGCCAGCCAGACATTGAAGATCGTACAGGAATTGTACGAAGAAAAGCTGGTGACATACCCGCGAACGGACAGCCAGTACATCACGGAAGATATGCAGCAGACCATGACAGATTTGCTCAACCATTATAGCGGCGAGGTTGGCAAAGTGGAACAGGTAGTCAATAACAAGAAAGGCACTGATCACCATGCGATTCTGCCGACGCTGGAAAGCTGCAAGCGTGAGCTAAACAACCTGTCCGGGGACAAAGAAAAATCTTTGCCCTCATCGTCTGGAAGATGCAGCAGGCAGTACAGCCGCCATACATCTATGAGGATGTTCTGGTAACAGTATGCTGTCAGGACAGGAAGTTCACTGCAAAATACAAAAATATTTTGCAGGCGGGACATACCGCAATGCCTGTTCCGTTTGCAGAACAGGAAAAAAAAAACAAGGATGTGGCATTCCCTAAGAAACTGGAACAGGGCGCGGTGATTCCTGTGGTGAGTGCGGAGAAAAAGCAGGGCTTTACATCTCCGCCGAAGGCATTTACCGAAGATACCCTGCTTTCTGCAATGGAAACCGCAGGCAACAAGGAGTTTGAAAAAGACACGGAAAAGAAAGGACTGGGAACGCCTGCGACCCGTGCAGCGATTCTGGAAAAGCTGGTATCTTTCGGCTATGTGGAACGCAAAGGCAAGCAGATTCTTCCCAGTGCAGAGGGGGTCACGGCAATCGCAAATATCCCGGATTACCTGAAATCGGCAAGCATGACCGCTGAGTGGGAAAATGAACTGCTGCGGATGGAACAGGGCGAAATAAAGCCCGCCAACTTCATGCAGGGAATCAACGGACTTTTGGATAAGATGTTGGCAGACCTCCGGCAGATTCCGACCGTACAGGAATCGACTACTTATAATAAGGTATCTATCGGGGACTGCCCGGTATGCGGAACCGTCTGTGAGGGCAGACAGAACTTTTACTGTTCTGACCGCGACTGCAAATTTGCCCTCTGGAAAGAAAGTAAATACCTTTCCGGCATGAAAAAGACGCTCACGAAGAAAATGGCAACTGACCTTTTGAAGAAAGGACGCACCCATGTAAAAGACTTCTACTCTGCCAAAAAGAACAAGACCTTTGACGCAGACCTTGTGATGCGGGTAGAAAATGGCAGGGCGCAGTACAGTCTTGAATTTCCGAAAACACCAGCTAAGAAGTAAGGAGGGAACGGTTGGCAAAATTTAATGATATTCGGGAACTTGCCCAGCAGAATGCACGGTGGGTAAGCAATTCTCCGAAAGACTGGATGAACTATCTGGATGTGGCGGCACGGCTGTACCGCTATTCGTTCAAAGACACTCTGCTGATTCATGCCCAGCGTCCTGATGCGACTGCCTGTGCAGAGCTGGAAGTCTGGAACAAGAAAATGAACCGCTGGGTAAACCGTGGCGCAAAGGGCATTGCGCTTTTGGACGATGCCAGCCCGCGGGCAAAGCTGCGTTATGTGTTCGACATTGCGGACACGCATCTGGTGCAGGGCGGCAAAACGCCGATCCTATGGCGCATTGATTATTCGGAACACCAGCAGATGATCCTCGACCATCTGGCAGATACCTATGCACTGACGCAGACGGACAGCATGAATGCTGCGCTGATGGAACTGGCACAGCAGTTGACCGCTGAAAATCTGGAAGAAGCGATGGATGGTCTGGAATATGAGGTGGCAGACACTTTTCTGGAAGGACTGGATGAAGATAACCTCCGTGTCCGTTTCCGGGAGTTAATGACCAACAGTATTTTCTATACCCTTTCCCGACGCTGCGAACAGGAACCGCTGGAAGTTTTGGAAGATGAGGATTTTATCCGTATTGTGGATTTCAACCAGCTTCCGGTTTTGACGTTCCTGGGCAATGCTGTTTCGGAACAATGTGAAGCGGTTCTCCGTGACATCGGACGGGAAATGCAGAAAATTTACCGAAAAGAAGTCACAGAACATCTTGCAAAAACTGCCGACAGCTTGTATAATACCAGTACGGACTTTAGCACATTAAAGCGTGAAACTGAAACGAACATCACTGAAGGAGGAAAACCGTATGGGACTGACTTATCACCGCAAGGGGGACTACCTGTTTCCGAACCTGACCGTACAGGACGAGCCGATGAGCATTGGGAAGTACGGGATGCTGCGCAGGACTTATCTGAGGGAAAACAAGAAGAACTGGTATCAGAGTATGCTGATGAGCGGCAGGCTGAATCAGCATCTGGCGCAGATCGATGAGCAGGCGGAGAACCGGATGGAAGAACTGATCGAGAGCCTGAACGAGAAGTATCCGGCTCCGAACAAGGAAACCGAACAGATGGCATGGGTGGCACATCAGAACAATCTGACCGCGATGGCGGAAGAGATCGTGCTGAAGGAATTGGTGTACAACTAACCGATGACACAACCGAACAGGATTTGAGCGAAGCAGAGGAAGAAATTGCCTCTGCTTTTTTCTCTGCCCAGTCTGCCGACCGTGGAACAGCAGATTCGGGCAATCGAAGCCCCGATGCAGGCCCAGTATGCCGATGAGATCACGATTCCGGCAGAAGTTGTGGATGAAATCCTGCGGACGGGAAGCAATCGAAGCAAAAGCCAGCTCCGCCTTATCTATAACTTTATGACCGAACAGACCCCGGAAGAGTATACCGCTTTCGTCAAAAAAGAGTATGGCGAGGGCGGCAAGGGCTTTGAGATCGGCGGCACAAAATATGCAGTCTGGTTCGATGAGTTGGGTATGCAGATCGCCGTTGGAGATACGGTTCGGAACGACCCCAAAAACAAAGCATTTCTGTCCTGGGAAGATGTCAGCTGCAGAATCCATCAGCTCCTGCAGCAGGGAGAGTACGCACCAAAGTCTGTCCTGGATGCAGCCCGTGGCAATGCTCTGCATGAACACGCAGAAGCCCTAAACTATATGGAACGCGATATGGCAGAGGGCGTGGCAGAGATGGTCTTTGCCGATACGTCCATCTTCTCCGGCGGATACCCGGAACTTACAGAACGCCTTGCAAAGCTGCTTGCCCAGCCGGAATTTCTGGCTGACCTGAATGAACGTCTTTTAGGACTGGCAGAAGCCTACGCCGAAGATAAAAGTGTGATGCGGATGCAGTTCTACCGCCCGGATAAGGTGTCGGAACGATTTCAGAAGTTCGCCCTCCCGTATCAGCCCTATCAGGCAAGAGAGGGCTTTCAGTGGAATACGCAGAAAGTCTTTATCACGGACGATGAGATCAATGCTTTTCTTGCAGGCGGCGGGCCGTATTCGGATGGCAGGCTGGCAACGTACAGTTTCTTCCTTACCCATACAGAGAAAGCAGAACGCGCGGCATTTCTGAAAGACCGATACGGTGTGGGCGGCAGCAGTCATGCACTTTCCCGTGCAGATAATTCCCATGCCAGCTATGACGGCAGAGGTCTTGAACTGGCACGGGGCATCTATGGAAAGCCGGATGCGCTGGTAAAGCTGAACTGGAACCAGGCGGCTGAACGAGTTGCAAAGCTCATTGACCAGAGTTTGTATCTGAAGCCTGCGGATTACAGCCGGATGCCGAGTTACGAGCGTGAGCAGATGGCAAATCGGGTAATCGGTTTCTACCATCGTCTGCCCGATGAAGTAGAGCGTCCATTTAAGCGGGAATTGCTGAATGAGGATGCCAGAAAGAAACTGCCCACCATGCTGGCTGACCCGGAACAGGCGGTAGAGCTTCTGGAAAAGATGGATGCAGCACTTCTTTCCGTGCCGCTGGATTCCCCGGAATATGCGGAAAAATCAAAGACGCTTGCTGAACTGCACCAGTATGTTGAGGGAACGTACACGATCTTCCCGGAAAAGAAAAAAGGCTGTTGAGATTTCTGTTTCTGAGACAGGACAAATATCGCTTTTCGATATTTGGGCGCAGGAACAGGAATCGAAAGAGCATTCAACCACCGCAGTGGTTGAAGAACCCCAGAAGCAGGCGGCAAAGTACAGCAGAAATGTCGGGGATTATCTCTATCTGGAAGATGACCGCCTTTATAAAATCGAACGTGTTACGGATTCTCTGATCTATCTGAAAGATATGGAGCGTCCTGCATGGGCGGCGCGGGTGCTTCGACCGAACCAGTATGATGCAGAACTGGCAAAGAATCCGCTGAATGATTATCTTCTGGCAGGGCAGAAATCTGCATTGAAAGATAGTCGCTGTGTTTACAAAGAATGTCTGTATTCCATGCTGGATGCGGTGCAGCAGAGTGAAATCTATCCGTATCTCCGCGACCGCGATGTGGATGCAGACGAAGCGGAAAAGGAACTTCGGAACAAGATTGACGAGCTGTTAGAGCAGAATGCGAAAACTGCTCCGCTGTATCTGGAAGCAAGCCAGAACTGGGAAAACTTCAAAGACTGGTTGGTAGAAGATATTTTCCAGCGCACCTATCAGGACGTTATTACGGACAGACGGGATGCCGTTGCACTGTATCAGGATAGCAAGGACGCACCGCAGTGGGTGCGCGGCATTATGGTTCCGTATGCAGCGGAAGAAAAGGCCGTTGAGCCGACCTTGCAGCCCCTGCCGCTGGATGCCGTAAACGAATATAACGCGCTGAAAGAGCGTTACCCGGATGCTCTGGTCGGCTATGAGCAGTACGGCAACTTTGAGTTCTACGGCGAGGATGCAAAGCGCGTTTCAGAACTTCTTGGCAGCAAGCTGTTGGAAAAGGAAACCGCACTCGGCAAGGTTGAGGTATCTGGTTTTCCGCGTGAACAGTGGGCTTCACAGGCTATGAAGCTCTGGAAGCAGGGGGAGAGTATCTATCTGTCCGGCCAGCAGGAAGATGGAACCCATGCGCAGACAAAGTATTTCCGCAGAGAGGAATATCTGCCAGTCAATACCATCATTGAACTGGACGATAGAGAGTTCCGAGTGGATTCGGTCAACTTTGAGCAGGGGACGGTCAGTTTGCAGGATATGACCCTTGCGAAAGAAGCCCGGTATCCGATCTTCCGAACGGAACCGCTGGAGTACATTCGGCATCTGTACGAACAGGCCGACGTGCCGATGAAAGAAGCGATAGAAACCACAGTCTTTACTGCTCTACACAATGCTGGTGTGGCTTACGAGGATTTTTCCCCGGAGCAGATGGATGTGATCTATTCGGTGGCAGAATCGGGCGGCGAGTTAGAAGAACTGCTGAATCCCGACTTCTCGCCGGAACAGATGCAGCTGATCGCGGATGTGCAGACCCGGACAGATGCCATCCATCGTTCAGCGGCAGATGATGCTGTGAAGCCTCTTACCAGCAAGCCTATGACCCCGGAAGAGGTCAACCATGCACGGCGGCAGCACAACCTTCCGCTGGACAGTGGAGCCGAAACGGAACAGCCTGTACAGCCCAAACAGGAGCCTATGAACTTCCGTATTACGGACGATGATCTCGGCGCAGGAGGAGCCAAGACAAAATTCAAAGCAAACATCGAAGCCATCCGGCTGCTGCAAACGCTGGATGCAGAACAGCGGCAGGCAACCGCAGAAGAACAGGAAGTTCTCTCCCGGTATGTCGGCTGGGGCGGCATTCCGCAGGCGTTTGACGAGAAGAATGCGGACTGGGCAAAGGAGTATGCGGAACTGAAATCTCTGCTCCCGGCAGATGAGTACAGCGAAGCGCGGGCATCCACGCTGAATGCTTTCTACACTTCGCCTACGGTTATCAAGGCAATGTATGAAGCCCTTTCCAACATGGGTCTGAGCAAAGGCAATGTACTGGAACCGTCCTGCGGTGTCGGTAACTTCATGGGTCTTGTGCCTGAAAGCATGGAAAACATCAAGATGTATGGTGTAGAGCTGGACAGCGTATCAGGGCGCATTGCACAGCAGCTTTATCAGAAGAACAAAATTGCAGTGCAGGGCTTTGAAACAATGCAGTTCCCGGATAGCTTTTTCGACTGCGTTGTGGGCAATGTACCGTTTGGCAATTACAAAGTGCCGGATAAACGGTATGACCGCCACAATTTCCTGATCCACGATTACTTTATAGCGAAAAGTCTTGACCTTGTTCGTCCGGGCGGCGTGGTGGCGGTAGTCACTTCCAGCGGTACGATGGATAAAAAGGATTCCTCTGTCCGTGAGTATCTTGCCAACCGTGCTGATCTGGTCGGTGCAATTCGCCTGCCGAACAATGCGTTCCAGCGCAATGCCAATACAAGCGTAGTAGCGGACATCCTGTTTTTGCAAAAGCGTGACCGGGCGGCAGTGGAGCGGGCAGAGTGGGTAGACCTTGGCACAACGCCGGAGGGATACCCCATCAACCAGTATTTTGCGCAGCATCCTGAAATGGTGCTGGGTGAGATCACGACTGAAAGTACACAGTACGGCAAGCAGGAAACCACGGTCAAGCCCATCGAGGGCGCAGACCTTGCACAACAGTTGAAAGCAGCCGTTGAGAACATCCATGCGGAAATCACTGAGCCGGAAATCACGGACGATGAACTTGACCAGAACGCAGAACCACTTCCGGCAGACCCAAACGTGAAGAATTTCAGTTACACCAACGTGGATGGACAGGTTTATTATCGTGAAAACTCCTACATGAACAAGGTTGACCTGCCTGCGGTCACGGCAGAGCGTGTGCTGGGGATGATTGCCCTGCGGGAAACCACACAGAAATTGCTGGACTGCCAGTTGCACGATGGTACGGATGCCGAAGTGGAACTGCTGCAAGGAAAGCTGAAAGACCAGTATAAGCGGTTCACAGCGCATTATGGTCTGATCAACAGCACCGCCAACAAACGGGCATTCCGGCAGGATAGCAGCTATTGTCTGCTGGCATCTCTTGAGATTCTGGACGAGGATAAAAACCTCAAGCGGCTGGCAGATATTTTCACGAAACGCACTATTCGCAAGCCGGAACCCGTCACCTCTGTGGATACTCCGAGTGAAGCCCTGGCACTCTCCATTGGAGAAAAAGCAAAGGTCGATGTGCCGTTTATGGCAGAACTTTGCGGAAAGACAGAGCAGGAAGTGACCGAAGAACTGGCAGGTGTTATCTTCCGAAATCCTGTCACACAGGCGTGGGTGACGGCGGACGAATATCTGTCCGGCAACGTCCGGGAAAAGCTGGCAACGGCAGAAACCTTTGCTGCAAACCACCCGGAGTATCAGGTCAATGTCGAGTATCTCAAGCGGGTACAGCCGAAAGATTTGAATGCTTCGGAGATTGAAGTGCGGCTTGGTGCAAACTGGATCAAGGCAGAGTACATTACGGACTTCATGGAGCAGGTATTCAAAACGCCGAGTTACTATATCGGAAGTTCCATCAAGGCTACCTATTCGGAAATCAGCGGCGCATGGAACATCAGCGGAAAGTCACTTGACCGGAGTAATCCCCGTGTGACGAACACCTATGGCACAATGCGAGTCAACGGCGGCTATCGACTGCTGGAAGATGCGCTGAATCTCCGGGATACCAAAATTTACGATACCATCTATGAGGATGGAAAAGAAAGGAGAGTGCTGAACAAAAAAGAAACCATGCTGGCGCAGCAGGCACAGGAAGCGATTCGGGATGCGTTCAAGCAGTGGATTTTCAAGGATTTAGACCGCAGAGAGGAACTTTGCAAGGTCTACAATGAGTGGTTCAATGCGATTCGTCCCCGTGAATACGATGGCAGTCACATCAAGTTCGTGGGCATGACCCCGGAAATCAGCCTGATGCCGCACCAGAAAAATGCAGTAGCGCATATCCTGTATGGCAATAATACGCTGCTGGCGCATTGTGTGGGTGCTGGCAAGACATTCCAGATGATCGCTGCCGGCATGGAAAGCCGCCGTCTGGGTCTGGCGCAGAAGAATCTTTATGTTGTGCCGAACCATCTGACGGAACAGTGGGGTGCAGACTTCCTGCGGCTGTATCCGAATGCCAATGTGCGTGGCAACGAAAAAGGATTTCGAGCCATCCAACCGAAAGAAGTTCTGTTCCCGGATTGCCACGGGCGATTATGATGCTATCATTATCGGGCATTCGCAGTTTGAGCGGATTCCGCTTTCCCCGGAACGGCAGAAATCCATGATCGAGCGGCAGATTCAGGACATTACCTTTGCGATTGCAGAAGCAAAGGCAGAGGACGATGGCAAGAGTTTCACGGTCAAGCAGATGGAGAAAACAAAGAAAACCTTGCAGGCAAAACTTCAGAAGCTGAACGACCAGAGCCGCAAGGATGATGTAGTTACATTTGAGCAGCTTGGTGTTGACCGCCTGTTTGTGGACGAGAGCCATTTTTATAAAAATATGTTCCTCTACACAAAAATGCGGAACATCGCTGGTATTGCTCAGACCGATGCACAGAAGTCCTCGGATATGTTTGCAAAATGTCAGTATCTCGATGAAATCACTGGCGGCAAGGGTGTGACCTTTGCAACAGGTACGCCTGTATCGAACAGCATGGTAGAGCTGTATACCATTATGCGCTACTTGCAGTATGACACCTTGCAGAAACTTCATCTCGGACATTTCGATAGCTGGGCGGCTTCGTTTGGCGAAACCGTAACGGCAATCGAATTGTCCCCAGAGGGAACGGGCTACCGTGCAAAGACGCGGTTCGCCCGGTTTTTCAATCTCCCTGAATTGATTTCACTGTTCAAGGCGTCCGCAGACGTACAGACGGCAGATATGCTGAATCTGCCTGTGCCAGAAGCAGAGTACATCAATGAGGTGCTGAAACCCAGTGAAATGCAGCAGGAAATGGTGAGCAGCTTTGCCGACCGTGCAGAGCGTGTGCGGAACGGAAATGTCGATCCGAGAACCGATAATATGCTCAAAATCACGAACGACGGCAGAAAGCTGGCCTTGGATCAGCGGCTTATCAATGACCTGCTGCCGGATGAGCCGGAAAGTAAGGTCAACCTCTGCGTGGAGAATGCCTATCAGGTATGGGAAGAATCCACGCCCGACAAATCCACCCAGTTGATTTTCTGCGACTTATCGACCCCGAAAGCAGACGGAACATTGAATGTGTACGATGATGTCCGGGAAAAACTGGTGGCAAAGGGAATCCCCGTGAGGAGATTGCTTTTATCCATGAGGCAAATACCGAAACCAAAAAGGCAGAACTGTTTGCAAAGGTGCGCTCCGGTCAGGTGCGTATCCTGCTTGGTTCGACCCCGAAACTTGGTGCTGGTACAAACATTCAGGACAGACTGATCGCCCTGCATCATCTGGACTGCCCGTGGAAGCCCTCTGATCTGGAACAGCAGGAAGGACGCATTCTTCGTCAAGGAAACCGCAACCAGAAAGTGAAGATTTTCCGTTACGTCACAGAGAATACGTTCGATTCGTATATGTGGCAAATTCTGGAAAATAAACAGAAGTTCATCTCGCAGATCATGACCTCGAAATCTCCTGTTCGTGCCTGCGATGATGTGGACGATACCGCGCTGACCTATGCAGAAATCAAAGCATTGGCAACGGGAAATCCCTACATCAAGGAAAAGATGGATTTGGATATTCAGGTCAGCAAGCTGAAGCTGATGCGGGCCAACCACATCAGCCAGATTTACAGCCTAGAATCGGATATTGCACGGCGGTATCCGGCAGAAATCACGGCAGCGAAAGAGCGTATAGCAGGTCTGAAAGCTGACCTTGCAGTGGCAAAGCCGTTGCTGGAACAGGACAAGGAGAAGTTCTCCATCACGGTGGAGGACAGGGTTTATACCGATCGCAAGGAAGCAGGCTCGGCAATTCTTGCAGCCTGTGCCGCAATGAAGATCGCTAAGACAGAGGGGCAAATCGCAGATTTGGGAGGGTTTGCAATCAGTTCCCGGTTTGATGCGTTCGCCCAGACATTCAAGCTGACCATCAAGCGGCAGAGCAGTTATACGATTGAACTTGGCAGTGATCCGGCTGGCAATATCCAGCGTATTCTCAATGCGCTGGCATCTATCGAAAAGACACTGCCGCAGGTGGAGCGCAGATTGGAAACCTTACAGCAGCAGTTGGCAGAAGCAAAGGAAGAAGTGCAGCGTCCGTTCCCGCAGGAGACGGAATTAAACGAAAAATCTGCACGGCTTGCAGAATTGAATGCCCTGCTGGATATGGACGAAAAGGGGGATGATGCGGCTCTTGGCATGGATGAGGAAGTAACGGATAGCGAACTTCCTGCGCCGAAACGTGAGATTGAGCGGAGTGCAGACAGCGTAAAACGTCCGTCGATCCTTGCACAGCTTCACGAAAAGCAGGTAGAACGCATGGCAGAGCCGAAACCGCAGAAAAAGAAAAGTCACGATATGGAACTATAACTGAGAATGCCCCGTCAGATCTCCGAAAGGGAATCTGATGGGGCAGATTTTGTAAAGGAGGGCATGAATGGCAGATAAGCGGGCAGACCAGCTCAAAGAAATCACGGAACGGTTGGAACAGGGCGTAAAGGACATTTTTACTTCGGAAATGTATACGAAGTACCTGCTTACAATGTCGAAATTCCACAATTACAGCTTCAATAATACGCTGCTGATCGCAATGCAGCGTCCAGATGCTACGTTGGTGGCTGGGTACAATGCCTGGAAAAATAAGTTTAACCGCTATGTGAAAAAGGGTGAAAAGGGCATCCAGATCATCGCGCCTGCCCCGGTAAAGGAACGGGAAGAGAGGGAGAAAATCGACAAGGACACCGGGCTTACGGTGCTGAATGAGAGCGGGGAGCCGGAAATCGAAGTGGTGGAGAGGGTGATTCCCCGGTTCCGGGTAACAACGGTTTTCGATTATGCCCAGACGGACGGAGAGCCGCTGCCTACGCTGGAAGTGAATGAACTGACTGCCCGTGTCAAGGATTATACCCTGCTGAAAGAGGCAATCGAACAGGTATCTCCTGTGCCAATTCGTTTTGGAGAGGTCGAGGGCAACGCAAAAGGTTATTACAGCCACATGGACAAAGAAATCTGTGTTCGTGCCGATATGGGTGAGAGCCAGACCATCAAGACGATGATCCATGAGGTTGCTCATGCCATGCTGCATGACAGCGACCAGATGAAACAGCGCGGCGAGGAAAAAGACCAGCTTACCAAAGAAACAGAAGCGGAAAGCATTGCATTTACGGTTTGCTCGGCACTTGGCATTGATACTTCGGACTACTCGTTCCCGTATGTAGCAAGCTGGGCAAGCGGCAAGGAACTGAAAGAATTGAAAGATTCGATGGATACGATTCGATTGACCGCTGCTGATTTTCTTGAAAAACTGGAAACGGCGGTGGCAGAAAGGAGTGTGGAGCGCATGACGGCGATGGAATATGCTGAAAAGCTGATTGCGGACAAGGAACGGGACAAAACCGTTTTTGACAACAGCCAGCGAAATCTCATTGTAAACTTTGCTTACAAGCTGGATGACCGGGTGGCAACGGAAGAACTTGCCAACAATCTGGCGGCTGCGGTTGAGGCTGAAAACACGGAAGAAATCAATCGCCTGATGTGGGAAGCAGAGGAGAAGATCGAAAGTCTGCCGGATGGCATGATCGGTCTTTCGGAAATGCACGAATATGGGTATCTGAAAGATGATGTTCTGCCGCTGACAAAGGAAGGCGCACGGGAGTGGCATCGGCTGGGCGAGCGGATTTACCCGCTGTTTCAGGATGGCACGGCAGGAGATTTCGCCAGTCAGGAAGAGATCGAACAGCATGATGGCATTTTCGGAATCAAGGCTGACGCATGGAGTGCAATTTTGCTGGAAAAGAACGAAGAGTATCTGGAAGATGAGTATGCCCGCCCGGATGCCGCACTGACGGTGATAAGTCGGGAGCAGGCTCTGCGGCTGTTTGATGAGGGCAAGCAGATTTATCTTATCCGTATCAGCCCGTGGCCAGTTCTTGTCACAGGGCGTGAAGAAATCGAACGTGAAAGTGACTATTTCCAGATTGCTAAGGAAGATTTGGAAAAGGACAAGCAGAAAACAATGGAAAACGGCGAGAAAGCACCCGTTGAAAAGCTGGCAGTAGACCTTGACGATTATGCCTTTGACTTCGATTTCTACCACTATAAGGACAGCGTAGAGGATCGGGAGCAGGCAGTTGAAGCACTGAAAGAACAGATTCAGGCTGGGGATGTTCAGCCGATCAGGGAATGGCTGCAAGTTGCAGTGGAGGAATCAGAGGGAGAGTCCGCAGAAAAGGCAGCAGAGCTGATAACCCGGCTGGATGCGTTGGTCAAGGAGCAGAAGCTGCTTTCCGGCAGTGAAAAGCAGTTTGGCATCTACCAGATCACTGCCCGTGACCCGGAACACGACTATCGCTTTATGAATCTGGACTTTGTAAAACGGCATGGGATGGAAGTGAACCGTGCAGACTATGAGCTGGTCTATACCGAGCCTCTTACGGAAAAAGATACACTTGAAGCCATTTACGAACGCTTCAATATCCAGCGTCCAACGGATTTTACCGGGCATTCGCTTTCCGTCAGTGATGTTGTGGTGCTGAACGATGGCAAGTCGATCAAAGCCTGCTATGTGGACAGCATCGGCTTTGCAGAGTTGCCGGATTTTTTCAAGGAAAGAAAGATGGATTTGAAGAAAGAAACGATTCTGGATGAACAGTTGCAGGAAATTGAAATCTTTGATAAGCCCGGTCTTTTCAGCAACAGCAGACTGCGGGATGAGGATGAGCCGGATGGATTGTACCGCTATGACCTGCGCGGGTCGGACTATGATCCGGGTCAGCCGATTCTGGTGGAGAAAACAGTGATTGTAAACCATGCGGCATCTGTTCTGATGGCAGAAGAACTTGACCTTGGCGCAGGCGGTCGGCTGGAACTGGGCGAGGAAGGGCTGAACTTCACGGGTGGATTGCTGACTGTACGGGAGTTTATGGAAGAACAAGAGCATAAAAAGGATGGCTTAATACACGGTGACTCCGACCAGATTGCAGTTGAGGGTCATGTTGGTACATGGTATGCGATTGATGAAACGGAGGTCGGCGGCGAGAAGTTCTTCCTGCTGGAGCATGAGGAATACGGGGATGAAGCTGCCTGCGTTGCGGTCAATGAGCAGGGAAAACTGGTGGCAGAAGATTTGTGGAACGGCTTTGATGAGGACTTTCAGGATGCCGTAAAGGAGTATTTTGCAGAAAAGAATCCGACTTCACAAAAAGAAGAACAGGCTGTGCCTGTGGCAGAGGAAAGCCGCACGGATAATTCGGATGTTCCGGTTTATTACGAATCTTTTGCCTATGCAGCAGAGAATGGCGAGGTGGATTTGTACCGCATTTCCAGACAGCTCAATGAAGATTGCAGAAATGCCATTGAAGAAGCGATTGCAGACAATTTCGATGGAATGCACCTTGCAGACGATGCTACGAAATCCGTCGTTGAACAGTTCGGCATGGAGCGTATGGGCTATATTCTGGCGTATACGCTGAATTATAACAATCACGACGGACGGTATTCGCACAGCAATAAGGAATGGGCAGAGACCACCTGCAAGGGAGAACGGGGCAGCAATATCCGCACCGACTGGATCGTGCGCAGTCACCCGGCTGTGCTGAACGGGTTTGTGGATATGTACCGCAAAGAACTTGAGGCTGAACAGCAGAGGGAGCCGGAAAAGCCTTTTGTGCAGCAGTTCTATGTTGTGACAGATTTGCAGACCAATCCGATGCAAATTGAGAAGTTCGGGGATCTCGATGATGCAATATCCTGCTATCAGCAGGTTCCGAATTTTCATCTAAAAGCCCTTGGCGTAGAGAAAACGCCTGATCCACTTCCGGGCAGTCTGGACATTGTGCAGTGCAAGAACGGTATCGACACGATCGTGGAGGACTACAAGAAAGTTCCGGGCTGGGATAATCCGTACATCCAGAATCATGTTGTTGCATTGGTGGCAGAAGCATTGAAAGTGCAGGATGTGGCGGTAGCCTATGAGATCAACGATGGCTATTTTCACATCCAGACCAGCGAGGATGGCTACGACTATACCTTATATAATAAGGACTTCACGGTAATGGACGGCGGTATCATCGAAGTGGATGGATATAGACCCTTGCAGGAAGTGATGGAAGAAGTTCTGGCAGAACACGGACACAGCGTTTCTGAGTGCGGTGTGATTAGCGCTGAATATCTTCAGGAACAGTCCTACCGTGCAGAAACACAGCGGGCAGAAGCGATGAAAGAAAAACTGGCGGCAGAGAAGCCTGCGCCAGAAGCAAGCATCAGCTTTTATGTGGCAGAGTGTGCAGAGTTCCCAGTGATGGGTGAGTTCCATGACAATCTGACCTTGGAGCAGGCATTGGAAGTCTACGATAAGATTCCGGCAGAGCGGATGAACGGAATCAAGAGCATTGGCTTTTCCCTTGAGGATGGAAGCATCTATTCGGGAATGTTTGACCTGATGGTAGGTGGAGAAGTGCAGGCAGAAATCGTCAACCATATCCAGCATTACCGGGAAAGTCCGCTGGTGCAGAAAGCAATTTCGGATATGAAAACGCTTTTGGAAAAGCGGCAGGCAAGCAAGGAGTTAGAGGAACGCCCCAGCACCCGGCAGTCTGTTCGTGAAGCGTTGAAGAACCGCAAAAAGGCGCAGGAACAGCAGTCCAATCAGGAACAGGAAAAACCGAAGAAGGCATTACCTACAATAGCGGGCTTGATATTTCAGAGAAAAAGTGGGTACAATGATAACAGAATAGAAAACTCGATACACGATGTTGTGACAGGAGGAAAGTGTGGAAACTTTATATGAATACCTATTAGATAACTATAAAGAAAATGAGCCGATTTTCCTTGTAGACCTTCAAGTTGATGGAATGACCCGCACGAATGTCCGGCAGCAAATCAAGAAGTTGACAGATACAGGTAAAGTAAAACGCTTTGATAATGGAATTTACTTTTTACCCAAAAGACAATCTTTAAGTCCGGCTCACAGCTTGCACCGGAAAAAGTTCTGGAATGTAAGTATCTGCGAGATAAAGCGGCCTGATGTTCTTTAACCAGATGGGGCTTACTACGCAGGTCCCTATGATGTATGAGGTTGTGTCGAACAAGGCAACAAGTGATTATCGAGAAACCTCTCTGGCGAAATCCCGCGTGATCGTGCGAAAGCCGAAAGTGCCTGTAACAGAGAAAAATTATAAAGCACTTCAATTTTTGGATATGCTGAAAGATGTAGATGTATATTCGGAAGTGACGGGAAAGCCGTTGCAGGATCGACTGTACCGTTATATGGATGATGCAAACTTGAGCATTTCGGAGATCGAACCGTACTTTGCTTATTATCCTGATAAGCTATATAAAAATCTGGTGGAAACGAGGGTGATTTACAAGGACATGGAAGAGGAGATACTGCTGGAGAAAAAAAAAAGGGATGGCTTATAAAAAGCTATCCCTCTTTTGACGGCCAGTCGGTTTGAGCATCGTAGAGAGGCTTGACTGGATCTGTCCTAATATTATATGCGGAAGAATCAGACGTGATTCCTCCAGTCGGAAGGTAAATGCAATTTTCCGAGGTCAATATCGCGCTGATACTTGTTTAGAAGTGCATCAAAGCTAGTGATAAAATCGTTCCATTCGTCATCGGATGGACGTAAATATTTCATGGCGAGCAAGAAATGATAAAGACCACAATAGCGTGGAGCCGGATTTTGCTGATCGACACTTAATAGCTTGGGCTTTGTCGTAAGGGAACGATTATATATTCTGGAGTTGTGAGCGCAAATGTTCCGCAGAACAACAACAGCATGAATCCAGGATGAGAACATCTCAAGGCTTGGAGTGGCAAGGTTACCTTTTGCAGAAGTGTATTTATAAAACTGGGCCAGACTGGGATATACAGAATCTGTGCCTGTTGAAAGATTCTTGATATACTTGGAAAGCGTTCCAAAAGACATTACTTCAACAGCAGCCCAAAGGGGAATCTGCCCATCATGGTTGTCATAATTGTGGGTGATAAATACATCTGTTGAACGTGCAATTTCTGATGAAATGGATGCAGTGTTTCGCCAAAATATCGCTTTATCCTTGAAGATAGAAGGGTCAAGGTAAATCAGCGCATCATTTTTCTGCAGGAGAGCTTCGCAAAATCTGGAACGAAGAGCAACTTCTATTTTACAGGTCATGCCAAATAGTAAAGAGCGCAACTCCATGTCAAAGTTGTAGATGTGACAAATGGTGTCGAACGTGACATTTGGTATGTATTTTTTAGTGGCGTTATCATAGAGATGAAAACTATATCCGCGCAGACGATAAAATCCAATCTCATTTAAAGCCGTTTCTACTTTCGGGTCATCAGTTATTACTAGACCAGCATCTTTTGTACTTTTGAATCAGAGCAGCAGTCTGATATATATTCTTTGGATAGGGTTTCATTTGTACAATCCTCATAAAATGAAAAGGCCCGCCGGTTTGAGCATCGTAGAGAGGCTTGGCGGGATCTGTTGACTAGTATTTTATCACTAAAATGAGGGATTGTCAATCACTTTCTTTATGTCATGCGGAATTTTTTCTTCAGCAATGTAACAAGACGCGTCTGCCGGAAGGTTATAGCGTGAATTCACGCGTGGCGTGCTTTTGTACGGAGGGTTGATTCAAGATGTTTTCGACATTTGAACAGACAGTTTGTAATTCACGGTGGTAGTCTTTGAAATACTGGTAAGTTTCATATTGTGCGCTCTTCTGCTGTACCAGAAGTCCTTTTTCAGAACGCAGGTCTTTCATGGTTGGAAGTTTCCGTCTTGTGAATTTTGCTTTAGAAATTGCAACGCTTCTTCATATTTGGCAATCTCATCTGCATAGTTCTGTCGGAAATCCTTTTTTGTTGGTGGATTTCAGAAAATCAGCGTAGACCGATTTTGTAGAAAGATACTGTCCCAGATAATGAATCTGTTCGTTCACTTTTTTCAGTTTGGCTTCAGTGAGCTTGGCATCGCTGCGGGCTTTTGCCATTTTGGACTGAATTGTATCTGTGGTATCTTGCAATTTTTCCTGAGTATCATACCCATGCTCCTGAATGTAGGCAACCGTTTTAGCCATTTGCTGTAAATTGCTGATTTTTACTTTCTGGGCATAGGCTCGGCTTTGCTGGGCCTTAATGCAATTCTGCAAATCAACCACAAGACGCAGGTTGGATTTGATGAACAGAATGGTGATAGGATCATCCTGCACCCATTGCGCCTGATTCTGTTCAGCGGCGAGTGCATTTTCTTCAAAGAGCTGCAAAAGGTATTCTCGGTCGTAATGACTTCCCAGCTTTCTGGCAGAGATGAATTTCTGTCGGTCAGAGGGAAGATAACTGAATCGCCCTCTATGTTCTTTAACCTGTATTCCGTATTCTGCTTTGAGTAGCCGCTGAAATTCTTCAAAAGATTTCGCACGTTCCGCAATGTCGTTGATGGCATTGCGGATTTTTTCTTTGTTGGTTTCAAATTTTGTTTTCATGGGTGCGATGCCTTCTGCCATAATCTCCATGTTGGCCATATCAAGATTTAGCTGTCCTCTGCGCTGGGCATGATATTCCTGCTGTGTGATTTTTTCTGCGGCAGGAGAGAGCAGATCGACCTGATACAATCCCTCGCGTTGGCAGATGTCCATAAGAGAACCTTGTAAATGACGGAGATACTCTTTTGTTAGATGGTGCTTATATCCTGCCTTGCGGTCGATGGCACGTTCAGTATAAGGCTGAGGGGCTATATCTTCTTTTCGTAAACTGTTGATAATGATATGGGTATGGATATTACCGGAGTTGTTGCTGCCGTCTGTATGAGTGCAGACAAGTGCCTGATGCCCCGGAAAATTTGCTTCTGCGTATTCCATGCCAATAGCTTGTGCTTGCTCCCCCAGTCAAACCATGATCGGCAACATCCATGGGATCGTGGCTGATAATGTAATGGTGGCATTTGATTTCATCGTATCTTTGATTTTTATGGTATTGCTGGTTGAGCAATTCACACTCAAGATCGAATGCTTCAGGATTGCAGTTCAATCCATCAAAATAAAACTCATCCCGGAGCATGGAATTGCCGTTTTCATCAAGGATGGGAACGAGGTGAAATTCATCATGCTGGTATTTCAAGTAATCAATAACAGCACCATAGTCAGCGTTTTTTACTGCGAAGTGTTTTAGGATTGCCATAGATTCCTCCCAAGTGAACAATTTCTCGACGAAGTTCCCGAACCTCTGTGATGCACTTTTTAATTTCGTCTACGATACTGACGGTGATTTTTCCACCGCTGTGCAAATAGCGGGTAATCTGATTCAGATTGTTTCCGATGCCAGCAGCGATTGTAACTAGCTGATGGATTTCTGACGTGTCCGCAACGATGTAATGAGTGCTTGATGGTGCTTCCTTGAGAAAACACTTTCGGATATATGTGCTGGTGGGTAGTCCTGCACTTTCAGCGTAGCCGGATACGATTTCATATTCCATCTCGCTGCAACGGATATGAATATCGTGGGTTCTCTGAATGGGCTGCTTGTTTTTTGGTCTTGCCATAGTGGTATCCTCCTGATTTTTTGAGAAAAGATTTATCCCGACAAGCCGTAGGCGGTCGGCTGCGACCACTTTAGTGGAAGCCAGATAGCCAAAATCTGTGATTTTGCGCGTGCCGTGGGAATGGGGAACGGAATCCCCATCAAGATTGCCAGAGAACAAAAATCCCGAAAGGGAGTTTTTGGTCTACGCAGGCGAATCTTGCGCTACTTACGGTGGAAGCCGTAGCCTTACGCATTTTCGGGTTCTTCTATCTTTAGAATCGGGAAGAGCGTGTTTCGCAAGGTGTTTTTGAAAAAAATCAAAAAATTTTTTGAAAATACCTTGCGAAATGGCCTTTCTCCAATTCTATAAGTGAAAGAGGCTGACACACCACCCAAAAAACAGAAAGGAATGAGTGAATGACCGAAACAACTGCACGAACCTATCACACCATGGAAAGCCTGCGCCAGATGACGCAGACTGATCTCCGTAATGTGAACCGTGAGGAACTGGTAGACATCAACGAAGTGGAAATTAGAAAAGACTTGTCGCAGCGGGGAGCGGATGGTCGATTTCATTTCGCAGATCAAGAACCCTTATTGCTATCTTGACAAGGGCATGGTAGTGAAGATCAGCTTTGCAGGAGAGAACCGATTAGAGGACACACTGAAAAAATGCGCACGGACGCATAGAAGATAAAAAAGAATAAAGTAGAAGAAAATTTGCACTTTAGCACATTAAAGCGTTGACATAGACCGCGAAATATGAGATAATGGCTTTGGGTCAAAACAGAATATGCTAACTAAAGCCGATAATTTTCTTGGTTTATTGTCAGAACGACAAATAGATTAAGGAGGTTATCGGCTTTTTATGTTTTTTCAGGAAAATGGACAATATCGCTGCGCTGTATATCTTCGATTGTCACGTTCGACGGCGATCAGCAGGAAAGCAACAGCATCAAAAAATCAAAGAGCCTTACTGAACGATTATCTGGGAAAGCACCCGGAACTGCATAAGGTCGATGAGTATGTAGACGATGGATACAGCGGTACGAATTTTGAACGCCCGATTTCAAACGGATGATGCAGGACATTGAGAAGCGGAAAGTCAACTGCATTATCGTCAAGGATTTATCTCGCTTCGGTAGAAACTACATTGAAACGGGCCGTTATCTGGAAAGAATCTTTCCGTTCATGGGTGTGCGCTTCATCGCCATCAACGATCATTATGACAGTGCGGAAGAAAACGATGATAAGGGACGTATCCTGATTCCGTTCAACAATCTTATCAACGATACCTATTGCCGTGACATTTCGATGCGTGTCAGAAGTCACCTGGATGTGAAACGGAAAGAAGGTCAGTTCATTGGCAGCTTTGCAGGATATGGGTATCAGAAAGACCCGAAAGACAAGAATCATCTGATTATAGATGAATACGCTGCGGGGCATTGTGCAGGAAATATTCAAACAGAAATTGAACGGAATGAGTTCACAGCGCATTGCCAATCACTTGAACGAACTGGGTGTCCTGCCGCCGAACGAGTATAAGAGAGCCAATGGATTCAACTATACCTGCGGTTTTCAGGCTGGGGCTGAATCAGAAGTGGACAGTGGTTTCCGTCAATCGTATTTTGAAAAATGAATCCTATACGGGAACATTGATTCAGGGTAAACGCAGGAAAATCAATTACAAAAGTAAAAAGAGCCATGATGTTGGAAGTGAAAACTGGATTCGGGTGGAAGATGCGCATGATTCCATTATCAGCAAAGGCGAGTTCCAGCAAGTACAACAGTTGTTGGAACTGGACACTCGTACCGCACCATCGCAGACAACAGTTTATCCATTATCAGGTTTTCTGCGCTGTGCAGACTGCGTGGGCAGAATATGATTCGCCGCACGGAGACGAAAAACGGAAAGAAGTATCAATACTATCACTGCTCTACCTATAAGAATGGCGGTGGCTGCACACCGCACATGATAAACAGTGAGAAGCTGACGGAAAGTGTTCTGGCTGCGATTCGGCATCAAGTGACACTTCTTGTAGAAGCGGAAAAGGTACTCTCCAATGCAGAGTTGCAAGCGGCGAACAGATTGGCATAAAGATTCTGGACAGCCAGATCACTGCACTGGAAGCTGAATTAGAACGGTACAGTAATTTGAAAATCCGTCTGTATCAGGACTTATGCGATGATGTTGTCAGTCGGGAAGAGTACGGAGAAATGAATACTCGCTTTGCGCAGAAGATAAAAGAGGCACAGGATAAGATTCAGGAAATCCGCGAAAAGAAGCAGGAGGCATTAAAGCACGATACGCTGCTTCCCACTTGGTTGGAAGAATTTAAGCAGTACGAACATATCAAAACGCTTGAACGCAGGGTCGTGGTGGAACTGATCGACCACATAGATGTTCATAGCAAAAAACAGAGATTGAAATTCATTTCTGCTTCGAGGATGAACTGCACAGTATCACAGAAAAATTTATGGAATATCAAGCACATCACGGAAATGAGGTGGCAGAGGAATGAAATGGGTCAGTTATACAAGGTCGATTCATTGTGAAACTGATTTTTCAGATGTATCTGGAAGGAATGACGCTTCAAGAAATCGGAGCGGCATTGGACGCACAAAATGTCCCATCGCCGCAAATTCAGATGGCTCGTAATAAAAAGGTGACAAGGAAAATTAAATGGCCCGCCACGACGATTCGCTCCATTCTGGTAAATCCACTCTATATTGGAAAGCTTACATTGAAGTTGTCAGGTGTTGAGAAGAAGATGGAGGTTCCACCAATCGTATCAGAGGAAGATTTTCAAAAGGTACAGGAAAAAAATCAAAGCTTCTGTAAAGTTCCCCGGTCGCCAACGGAGATCCACTCCCAATATCCTTATTAGGAAAATATATGACCGGGCAAGTGGAGAACGCCTGCTGTGCAGAACGACTGAGGACGAAACAAGGCAGATATATTCTTTTGACAGAAAATATAAGTGCTTTAGTGGAAAAGCACCATATATTGAAAGCACTGAAGTTTTTGATGTGATTCGATTTTCATTAAAAACAGCGCAGGAGCAGGCAAGATATATTGGCAGATTACTGGAATCGGATAAAGATGAAGTTAAGCGATGCCAGAATATTGTACTTCGCCCTTATCGGGAACAGGCAAGAACACTTATGGATGCGCTGGCTGAAAAGGATGTTGAAAGAACTGCTGTCTACCGGAAATATGAAAGATGTGAAATAGAACAGGAGCAGTTGGAAAATTTTGAATCTCGGTATCAGGCAGAGATAGAAGAGCTGGAGGCAGAGTTCAAGAACATTATGATGAAAGTTTCCGCAATAGAGAAGGCGTTCAGTTATGCAAATCCATGGTTGATAAAATTCCAAGACCTTACGCTTCCTGAAGTGTTGGAACTTGCACATATCAGAAAATATGTGGAACGGGTTTGGATTGAGGATTTTAAGCGAGTAGAGGTTGTTTTGAAAGAGGAAGAATGGACAAGATTCTTCCCGGAGGAATGGCTGAGAACCAGAAAGGAAAATTAAAATGGCTAGAAAAAGAGCAGAAAAAACATAATGCCGCAGAGTGCTACACCGGAGATTCGTATTTCCGAAGAAGTCAATCTTCTGCGTACAGCAGCGTATGCACGATTATCGTCAGAGAACAGCGGACATGAAACAGAAGATACCCTGAATACGCAGATTCTGCAAATCCATAATTATATCATGGCTTTACAGGAACAAACTTTGCCCGCCGGAGTTTGAGCGTATGATGCAGGATGTGCGGACAGGGAAAATCCAGTGTATTGTGGTTAAGGATTTGTCCCGCTTTGGTCGTGACTACATTGAAACAGGCAACTATCTGGAAACGATTTTCCGATGCTGCATATCCGGTTTATTGCTATCAATGATGACTTTTGACAATATCCGGCAGTCGGATGTGGACAGTCTTGCAGTCCCCATCAAGAACATGGTGAACAGCCTGTACGCAAAGGACATTTCAAAGAAAATAGGCCTGAGCTATCAGATGCGTAGGGAAAAAGGAATCCCTACCATGGTGTGTGCCGTATGGCTATCGCATGAATGAACAGAAAAAGTCAGTATGAAGTGGCAGATGAAGCAAAGTATGTGAAGTTGATTTATCAGTGGTATCTTATGGGGTGAGTACGAACGAAAATCGCCCGTAGGCTGGAATTCTGAATCGTGATCACGAGGGGACATGATGCGACTTTCAATAAAATGGCATTCCAGTTCTGTTATCGTATTCTGGATAGTCAGGTATATATCGGAATTTGGTAACAGGAAAACCCGGACTGCCTCTTATAAAGGAATTGGGCTGCACCCGGTAGATAAGGAAAAAGAATGGCATATTGTGGAAAATGCTCATGAGGCAATTATCTTGAAGATTTTGAAATCGTGCAGGAAAAAAGAAACAGGAACAAGGAAAGACGAAATAATGCAATGGCTCGTTCAGAACAGGTGCGGACAGAGTGTAGGAATCACTTTGCAGGCATGGTGTTTTGCAAGCGCAACATGACATTTTTAAATCAGGTGCATAAAACAGGGACATTTCAGGTATTCAGTGCAAAGAGAAAAAAGGGGACAACACCATGTTCCTATCATACAGTGCCAGAAAAAATGGTTATGATGGTAGCAATGAAGCAGATTCATCATCTTGTTTCTACCATGTGCGAAGAAAAAAAGATGGTAAAAAAAATGCTGAACAACGGTGGTCTGGATTCCACCCGTTCCATCAAGGTGAAAAAGAAAACTCGATTGCATTTCGATTCAGGAAACCGAAGAACGGCGGCTGCGCTTTATATGAGGACTATAAAGGCAGAAATTCTGGATGAAGAAGAGTACAGCCAGTTAAAAAGAACATTATATTGCTGAAAAGCAGCGACTGGAACAGGAATTGCAAAAGCAGCGGCAGCGGTCATTGCAAAGAAGCAGTCATTGAAAAAGAATGAGAATTTGCGATGAACAGATGGAACGGATGCGGGCTATTCTGAATCAGAAAAAATTTGATGAAGAACTGGTACATGAAGCTTATCAAGAAAATCTATGTAGGCATCGACAATTCGGTAGAAATTGAGTTTAAGTGCAGTGACCCGTATCAAGAGGTTCTGGCATTTGTGGCGGAGGTGCAGAATGAATAATAAGATTGCGATTTATCTTCGATTATCTCTGTCAGATGGAGATTTGAAAAAGGGAAGCAAGGATGAGCAATAGCATTGGCTCCAAAGCATTGAAAACCAGCGGCTTTTTGCTCCATTCCTATATTGAAAAAAACAGGACGATCTCCCAGGCGAAATTGTGGAGTATGTAGATGATGGCTATACTGGAACGAACTTCAATCGTCCGGCGTTTTGAAAAATGATTATTGACCTGAAGCAAAGGGGAGATAAAGACCATAGTGGTCAAAAGATTTGTCCCGTTAGGGGCGTGATTATATTGGCGTGGGCGATTACATTGAGCAGATTTTTCCATTGATGGGTGTCCGCTTTATAGCGGTGAACAATGCCTTTGACAGCATGAAGCTGAACAACGGCACTCCGGGCATCGAGTTGCAGTCAGCAATCTGGTGAATAATCTGTATAGCCGTGATATTGGCAAAAAGGTTCGTGCGGCATTGAAGTGAACTGGAAAAGTGGCAAAGAAGCTACATCTGTTAATGTGCCGTTTGGTTACGTCTGGAACGGGAAAGGCAATCAGCGATGGGCGATTGACCCAGAAGCAGCGGCCTGCGTCCGAAAGGTGTTTGATTTGGCATTATCTGGGCGCAATACAACAGATCGCCTATGCGATGAATGAATTGGGTTGCCGACACCAGGGGTTGTACTCTAAACGGGAAAAATACCATAGTAGGCGGCAATGCAATTATAGCCCCGGAGAGCGAAATACTTTGGAATCCGGGGATTGTCTGGAGGGTGCTGCGGCGGTACGAATATACCGGGGCTTTGGTGATGGGCAGAAGGCAGAAACTTTTGTGAATACCACGGCATTCCGCACTTTACCGGAAGATAAATGGATTATTACAGAGAACACCATGAAGCAATCGTTACAAAAAGATGAGTATTATCAGGCACAAAAGGCAATCCGCAATGTTGCTCCGATCAGTACAAAACCGAAGATGATTTTGCTCTGAAAGGCAAAATATGCTGTGGAAACTGCCTGAGACAGCTCCGGCATGAGAAGCAGTATGGCGAAATGGTATTCTGTTGCGGTCACAAAAGGTCAGTAGGGAAAATTCTCACACTGCTATTCAGGCTATTACAGAGAGCAGGCGGTCAATTCAAGAGTTGCCCGCGCTATAAAAAACGGTATTTACAGCATTGGAAGTTGTGAATCAGGGAATGCAGGAGAAAAAAAATCCATAACCTTGCAGTGTGTAGATGTTGATGATTTGAAAAAGCAGGCAGAAATGATTCGGGCAGAGCAAATTAAACTCTATGAATCGTATGCAGATGGGATTCTGACCCGCAATGAATATCTGGAAAAAAGAAGAAAGGACTGGGGGAAAAGCTGGCAGATTTGCAAGAGAAGATTCGTATAGAAGAGGAAGAGCAGGAAACCGCAGATGAACTGGATGAGGAAATCCTTTTAGCCTGGACAGAGCAGGCAAGTCAAAAGCTGCCGGAGGCGGTCTGACCAAGAAAGAATGAATGCCTTTGTCAGCATGGTTTATCTGTATGACAGTCAAACGATGAAAATAAAGGTTTAACTGTGTGAGGATGTGATTCGGAGGCGTTGAAGGAAAAGTATGTTTTTATATGGTATTGGATGGAAGAAGTGGCATAAGAAAAAGAATACCCGTCTGGGTGAGAGGATTCAGAAAAATCTTCTCGACCAGGCGAAGATATTCATTCCGCAGGAATGATACAATGAGGCTGAGGGCTTCCCACCCATGCAGACAAAATCAGCGTCTTTGCTGGAATAGGAATTGAATACCATGCAGGAGTTTGGAACCAGGGCAGCTAGGAGCAAGCTTTTCATTGGTCTTACCCATGCGCTGCCGCCAGAGGTGGCAAATGGAATAATAGGTTTTACCTTTTCAAATCATAGCTTTCAGAAATGTATTGATGATGGTTAGAACAACATACCACCAAATAGGAAATCCGACAAAATGGTATCGTATTCGTCCATGTTGTCGCGTTTGGCAGCGATGGCAGGGCGAGGAGGTCAGGATTGCTCATTTCGATGGTGCTGCGGGATTTCTTATCCATCAGTTCAGATCGGCGCAGTGTACGGAACGTCCGGCTGGATCTAAAATGTCTGCACCGATGGCATCTGCCGGATTTTCGGCAACTTTTGCGGTAATGCCGCTGGCAGAAAAAACTGACAACAAGCTTTTGCAAACGAATTGGAGCAGGTGGAAACATTAAAAGCATCTGGAACGTGTGAAAAAGAGTGCGGATTGTCCTGTGGTGTTGGTTCTGGAACAAATCACGGCACGGCAAAGAAAATTTGCTTCGAGAAAAGTAGCATTTATTGTAGATGGAAAGCAAATATATCTGCCTTTCATGGCGGTGTATTTTGCGAACGCTGCTGTGATGCAGAAAAGAGTGACAGAGAAGTTGACTCCAACATCTATTTCCAGAGCATCGAAACAACTTGAAGAAATGGGACTTTTGCAGGCAAAAAATCGGAGGCAGAAGATACTGTCCCTTGGAAAATTCCCCCGAAGGAATTATTTTATAAAGCAGAGAAAGCCCGCTTAGTCCTGTGAAAAGAACGGGTCTATATTCCAGATGAGAAAGTAAAAGATTGAATTGTTGGAGAGCGGTTATTCTGGTGCTGGCAGAGTATTCGATGCTCCAATGCGCCTAGTGTTCGGTGCTATGCTTCAGAAAAAATATCCTGTGGAGGAAGATAGATGGTAACAGGAATTGAGAGTTTTAAGGGGAATGGTTTAAGGCAACGAGAGCCAGTATGCAATTATCGGTGGAACGTCTGGGGGTACCGCAGTTCTATCGTTTCAGCCACCCGACCTCAAACCGCTACCCGGCAATGATCAGAGTTGTTTACCAGAAAACTGGATACAATTCAGCTTCCAGATGATGCAAGAACTGACTCCGCTGCCAATGGATGAGGACATATCGAGAACATCGCAATTCTTTTGGATGACTACTATGAATTTCTGAAACAGGGAAAAAGTGACCGTTGATGGAGAACGGTTTGGATGCTGCATATCTGATTCCATTCAAGGCGAAAGCGTGGATGGATTTGACGGATCGCAAAAGCGTTAGGAGAACACGTTGATAGTAAAAAGCATCAAAAAACATAAAAAATGATGTTTTTCGATTGACTGAGTTGATTGACCTACGGTCAAGATTGCTGCCCAGTATGTATTATGACAAGCGCAGCAGGTTTGTTGCAGATTCTTCAGGAGAATAAGGAGAATTATGTGCTATCTACAATAATCAGTGAGTTATAGGGAATAAAAACACTATCTTGACGAGGAAGTGATATAACATGGAAAGAAATACCAAATTTTCGTCAACTTTCGTCAACAGGATTTGATAGAAGCACGTAGCAAAGTAGAGGGATGCAATCCTGATCAACGATGCATTTCCCAGTTGGCATGGAGATGTTTAACGCTGCTGACGAAGAACAGTGGGAAATCATACAAGGGAGACGATTGATGATTCGGATTATTATGTTTTGATTTTGGGACAACGATATGGCTCTGTAATAGAATCTGGATCGGATGCTGGAATTAGCTATCGGAAAAGGAATTTCGCTATGCGAGGGAGAAGAAAAATTCTATTCTGGTATTCTGAAATTGATGATGATGTGGCAATGAAAGCCGGAATTTATGGAGATCAGAAAGTATAGCTGGCTGATTTCAAGACAGAAGCTAAAGACAGGACGAACAGTACAGTGGTGGACTAATATTGACGAACTTACTGAGAGGTTTCAGAATCTTTACATCAGCAAATTTGATCGAAAGCGTCCAGGCGGATAAGAGATGCTCTGATATTGAAGCAAGTCATGCAGAAATTTCGTTTGAATAAAAGATAAGAGAACTTGAGCAGGAAAAATGCTGAGCTGAAATCTGAATTGTAAAGAGGTTCCTGAGGTTGATGGCCGCAGTTGTGCTGGATCAGGAGGATGAAGAGGAGGATGAAAAGGTCTTAAAAACACATGGAAAATTTTGTATTGATAGCTCTGATAATGCATACAAAATCCAATTATATCATAATGATGGAGAATGCTACAAAACAAGTATGAACCACTTCGATTTAAGTTGCGTTGAATCACATTTGGTGCGTATATAAAAGAAAAGGACTTTGGTAGGTTTACAATGCAGCACTACCGTCCTTGAAGAAGAAATAAATGATTAAGTGCACACAAGATGAGCGTATATAAGACAA
>VOFC01005081.1_pt1 | contig 28265 bp, 38 predicted proteins | sample 5384161 | NCBI WGS metagenome assembly VOFC01 (sample SAMN12384722, study PRJNA508395) | human gut metagenome | isolation source: healthy gut B | host: Homo sapiens | reverse complement strand
CCCTGCAACGGTTTTTTTTTTTCCCCGTTGGCGGGGCAGGATCGCTTGGCTTATTCGGCTTATTCTTGGCTCTTGTACGGCTGCCTCTTTCAGCCGTGAAAAGCTTTCATCGCTGATAATGTGTTCAATCCGGCAGGCGTCGGCCTCCGCAGTTTTGGGATCAACGCCTGCGGCGATAAGCTGCTCGGTAAAGAAACAATGGCGTTCATAGATTCTTTCAGCCACCTCGCGGCCCACATCGGTCAGATGGAGAAAGTGATCTTCATCCATTGTAAGAAAGCCGCCGTCTCGCAAGGTAGCCACTGCATGGCACACGCTGGGCTTTGACACCTCCATGTGCCGGGCCGATCGGCGTTCTGGATGGTATTCAGGCGGTGGGCGATTACAAGCAGGGTCTTTCCTTTACCAACTCCGAAATGGCCTCCTGAATATAGCTTTCATTATCCGTGTCTACGCTTGCAGTAGCCTCATCCAAAATGACGATGGGTGCATCTTTCAGAATACAGCGGGCAATCGAAATACGCTGTTTTTCACCGCCGGAAAGGGTTGCACCGCCCTCACCCACCACAGTTTGGAATCCGTCGGGCAGAGCCATAATGAAATCATAGCAACGGGCTTTCCTGGCAGCCTCATAGACTTCTTCTTCCGTGGCATCCGGTTTTCCCATACTGATATTGTTGTAAATGGTGTCCTGAAACAGATACACACGCTGGAATACCATGCTGATCTGATCCATCAATTTCTGACAGAGGTACATTGCGAATATCCACGCCCCTAATCGTCACATTGCCGGATTTTACATCCCACAGTCGCGCCAGCAAGTTTGCAATGGTGGACTTACCGCCACCGGAAGGACCAACCAGAGCCGTCATAGAGTTTTTCTTCATAGCGAAATTGATATGGTGTAGCACTTCTTTATCCTGATAAGCAAAAGTAACATCGCTGAACAGTACTTCCGGCTGATCCGGCTGTGCCTGAGCCGGAATATGCTGCTTGCCGTTGTCGGAAAGTTCCGGTTCATCCAATACCGCTTCAATACGATCAAGGGCAGCGTTCATTACAGTTAGTCGGGTTGCCTCTCCATAGAGTGCCTTCAAAGGGCCAAAAAGATCAAAGACGAACAGAAGAACGCCAAGAACATAAGCCAGCGGAAAGCGCCGCCATTCTGTTCCAGCAAGATAGCCAGGCCCGAAAATTGCCGCAATACCAATACCGTAAAGGATATTCAGCCCCATTGTCCACGGGGTCATTTTCCGTTCAAAGTCAAGCGATGTATTTCTGGACCGTTTTGAAATTCCCGGATAATTCTTCGGACTTCTCTCCAAGCAGGTTATAGCTCTTAATAACACCAATACCTTCCACAAAAGACAGCACGGCATCGGTCAGCCGTTCACTCTGCTCCTGACGGCCTGCTGCTTCTCGTAGGGAAACTTTGTTCATCCCCTTAGATACCAGCCATGCCAAAATAGTAACTATCGCGGCGATCAAGCCAAGCTGCCAATTCAGATAAAACATGAACGCCAGCAAAACCAACGAGGATAGCAGATAGCTCATCATGTTTCCCAGCGTACTCATAGCAACTTCTTCGATAAACACCATGTCGGTACTAAGGACCGAGCTGATCTTTCCGATATTGCCAGAAGTGAAGTATCCCATTGGAAGTTTTCGCAGATGGCCGCCCAATTCGATACGCTTGTCAGCGAACATCAAATATCCCGCTGCACTTTGCAGGCTGTCACTAAGATAGTGGACGAGCATCTGAACCAGCACAATGCGGCAAGGCCAAGTCCCACATAAAGACAAGTCTGGCTGGTCAGTGTGTCAGCTGCAAAGCCGCTTAAAACCACAAAGGCCAGAAAAATCGGCATTTTGGACAGAATGGATTCCAGAAACGCACAAACAAATGCGCCCTGAATACGGCTCTTATATTGATCGGAAAGTTTCAATATTCTTGAAAACAAAGCAAACATTTATTTCCCCTCCTTTGCAGTATGTACTTTCCACTCGGCGCTGTCCTGCGCCGCTTTCCACAACTTTTGATATTCAGGGCAGGACTGGATCAGCTCTTGATGTCTGCCTGTTGCAACCAGTTTTCCGTGATCCATAACGCAAATCTGATCTGCGTTCATAATCGCTGGTAATTTGTGTGCAATAACCACAAGGGTCTTACCTTTTACAAGCTCTGCAATAGCAGCCTCCATCTTTTCCTCGTTTTCAGGATCGGCATAGGCAGTTGCCTCGTCAAGCACCACAATAGGAGCATCCTTTAAGATTGCCCTTGCCAGAGAAATACGCTGGCGCTGACCGCCGGAGAGCATTTTTCCTGCATCGCCTGCCATGGATGAAATGCCCTGCGGAAGTTTCTCAAGGAACTCCATACACTGAGCTTTCTTTGCGGCCTCCACCACTTCTTCATCCGTTGCGTTCAGCCGACCAAGCCGAATGTTTTCGAGCAGAGAGGTATTGAACAGGTATTGATCCTGCGCCACATAGGAAATACGGCTGTTGAGTGCTTCAAGACTCATATCGCATAATTTCTGCCCACCGATGGAAATACTGCCTTTCTGTGAGTCATAATAGTGAATCAGCAGTTTCGCTAATGTACTCTTGCCGGAGCCAGATTCACCAACAAGGGCTGTTTTCTGTCCAGCTTTTGCCGTAAAGGAAATGTCATGGAGAACTTCATCCTCAATTACAACAGGCTTTCCATCCGGGCCGGGCTGTGTGGTCTGATAAGCGAAAGAAACATGGTCATAAGTAATGGTGTCATCTTTCCCGTGGAACGCATCTTCTGTCTGCTGGAGCTCCGGCGCATCCAACACCTGCTCCAATGCAGAAATTTTATAGTTGAGCTGGGGCATGGTAGGCAGGAAACCGAGAGATTTCAGCAGTGGCATACCAATACTTAAAGAAAGACACAGTACCAAGATCAAATTGGGCAGAGCCGACCAGCCGCAGAGGACAAACCATGCACCCACAGGCAGGGTCAGGATGATGGTACAAGGAAGCAGGCTGCTGTAAATCGCCATCCACGGCCATGCCGCCCTATACCATGCCAGTGTATAGTTCCGATAATCTGATATATCTTTGCGGAACCGTTCATAGGAGTCCGCATCCTTATTGAATACCTTGACAACCTCCATGCCATTGATGTACTCAATGATGGTATTGTTCATCTTTTGTCCGGCCATGTAGTAAGGCCCCATTTTCTTCATGCCAACGGAATACATCGTCATCATGGCAACTAAGCTAAGCGGAATGGATGCCAAAGATAACAGTGCCAGCTTCCAGTCTACAAAGAACATTGCCACATAAACCGCAATGGGGATCATCAGGTTTGCAATTCCCTCCGGCATGGAGTGAGCCAGCAAAACTTCCAGACTGTCTACATCATCCACGAACAGCTTTTTGACTGTGCCGGTGCCTTTATCCTGAATGACACCCAGCGGCAGTTTTTCAAACCGTTTTTGAAGTGCCGTTCGCAGACGGAGCAGCGTGTCATAAGCTGCTTTATGAGAGAGATTCAGGCCCCAGCCATAGAAAAGAGCTTGCAGCACCAGACATACCAAGACCAGTATGACATGCTGGATGATAAAGGAAGCAGTGATTGCCTCCCCCATGACCAGCGGTGCAATTACCTGATATGCCAGCACAAAGGGAAAAACACCCAGCAGAACACTGACCAGCACGATGGCTGTTGCAGCATAGAGGCCTTTTTATGAGGTCCGGCATATTCAAATACTTTTTGGAACATAAGTCCAACCTCCTATCATGTGAAATATTTTTCAGAAAGAGATTTCAAAACCGTTGGTGATAACTGCTGATTTTGAATTGTTCCATCATCATCCAGCTGCACAACCTCTGTGCAGGTACGGACAATAAATTCAAAATCATGAGAAACCACGAACACGATTACCCCGGAATCGGAAAGTTGTTCAATCAGCTTGCTGACACGCACCATAGAATCATAATCCAAGCCGCTGGTGGGCTCGTCGAAGTAGATTACGGGGCTGTCCTTTACGATTGCCACTCCAATGGTAACCCGTTGTTTTTGACCGCCTGAAAGCGACGCTGGGTGTCTTTCCCGATAGTCCGACAGTTCCAATGCGTTCAACTGCATCTATTTTTTCTTTGCAATCTTCCTGCATTCCAAGGGAAAGCTCTTCTTCCACGCTGCTGGCAAAGAGCTGATAATCTGTATCCTGCATAACAAGATAGGAAAGCGACCGCCGCTGCCGGGGTGTGAGCTTTTTTCCATCAAGACGAACTTCTCCATGCCGCTGTTTCAACAGGCCAGTCAGAATAGACAGGAGCGTTGTTTTTCCGGCACCATTATGGCCTAAAATGCCTATCACGTCCCCTGAATGAGCTTCAAAGCTGACATTTCGGAATACATCCGGTCCTTTCTTGTAGGCAAAGCCTAAATCGTGGACTTCTAGTAAGTGCGTTGTATTTTGAGAATGCGACTTTTCCTGATAATGTTCTGCATCGCGTTCCGGGTATGCTGTCCGCAGACCATAAGAAATTCGTGTTTCTTCGGGCAAAGAGCAAAACTGTTCCCCTGTGAACTCATGCTCAATTTTTCCGTTCTGAATCAAAAAGGCTCTATCAATCAAATCTCGCAGATAGTAAAAGCGGTGTTCTACTACAAAAATGGTATAGCCGGCACTCTTGAGCTTTTCCATGATTTCAGCAAGCCGTTTGGTGGCGGCATAGTCCAGATTGGCCGATGGTTCATCAAAGATGTAGACCTTTGGGGCAAGCGCATAAACAGAGCCAATCGCAATCTGCTGTTTTTCTCCGCTGGATAACGCAAAAATACTTCGATTCAGGTATTCGACCAACTCCAATTCTTTGACTGCTCGTGCAATCCGGTCAATGGTTTCCTCACGGGCCAGTCCGAGGTTTTCGCAGCCGAAAGCCAATTCTCGTGTGGTATCCGTCATAAAGAACTGTGAGCGTGGGTCTTGAAAGACAGTTCCTACCTGTCCGGCCAGTTCGGAGGGCTTCATTTCCAAAAGCGAATGTCCATCCATAAGCAGATCGCCTTTAATTTCACCGGGGTAAAAATGTGGAATAAGTCCATTGAGGGAACGAATCAACGTTGTCTTGCCGCAGCCACTTCGCCCAGTCAAAAGAATAAATTCTCCTGTCTGTACGGTCATATCAATGCCACGGAGGGTAAAGTCTTTGCTTTCTTCATAACGAAAGCTAAAATTCTGAAATGAGATCATCGTCATACCCTCCACAAAATGATTTCCCCGATTTTAGTCTGATCGATAAAAAGCAAACCGACCAAAAAGAGGATACCCAACAGCGATACCACAATTTCCGGCCACGAAAAACGGATCGGGCGCAGCGCATACCGTTTGCATTCCAACTCCAGACCGCGTGTTGTGCCGGATGCTGCCAGTTCATCAGTGACTTTCAAGCACCGCATCAGCAGAGGTATCAAAATATACTCTATGGTTGCTAATGGGTGACATACCCGCTTCCACACTGTATCGCTGATACCGCGAATATCCATTGTGCTTCGGATTTGCCGATATTCAATCCGTAAGGTAGGAATATAACGGAACATGACCACAAGCGGAATCGTAACTGCCTGCTGGCAGCCGCATTCTTTGGAGGGCTACCATCAAGTCATCCATATAAGTGGTCCGCAATATCCAGAGCCCCATCATTACAATGGGAATCAGTTTCAGAACGGTCACGCCAAATACGCTCATAATCACGCTCAAAACTGGAACTTGCACATAGCGGAGCAAGGCATTAAGATAAGCCACAACGATATAAGTTATTATCATTTTTGCGGCCCATTTTCCGCCATTACCCAAGGCAATAAACAGCCCATAAACCAGCATGAGCGCGAGACTGACAACTTCTCCGGCCAGAAAATAACTGACAAAACCGATACAGACTAAGAGAAGAATTTTTGCAGCGCGGGTCCAGAAGCGCAGTTCCATGAAGGGGCTGTCGCTCAATAATTTGTTTGATTTGTGTTTCATCCATTCTGATGCCTCCTTATCAACAGCAGAGCGCGGGACTACTTCCAGCCCCGCGCTCTGAAGTCAGGCAGCCCGTTTGCCTGCGTTTGTCTGATGAATTTTCAGGGGCTGATCCTGTTATTTTACTGAAACGAGTCCAGCTTTGATAAAGTGTTTTTTCAACGCTTTCTGACCGATAAAGCCACCAATCAGACCGCCCACCAATCCGGCAGCAACAATGACTACCAGCATGGGAACGGAAGTAATGCTCAACATTCCCTGAATGTACTCCGGGGCAATATTGTTTTTCTCCATTGCTCCGACAAATGCGCTTTGAAGAAATTTGATGGGGCAGATAGCACTAAAAGCGAAGATAGCACTGAACAGCGCATAGGCTGCCATCATGGACTTCATTGTGATTTCATTCCGGCTCATAACCAGGAAATCGCAAATGATACCGCCAATTACCAAACCGATAGGAATAAACCAGAAAGCACCAACCAGCAGAAACAGGATGGCCTGAATTGCGGCGCAAATGGTAAACACGCCTTTCTTCGGAACCTTAGCCAGCAGGAGCATCATAACGATGCCATTCGGGATCGCAACAACGGACGGGTAAAACACGTTGGTCACCGGGCCAGCCACGCTCATAATGGTGCTGATAATCATGCAGATAATCCACATGAGGGCAGTCAGGACACCGATGAGAATAAAGTCTTTCGCATTCAACTTTTGTTTCATTCTTATTCCTCCTCACTTTATTTGGAAAATAAAAAATGCGATGTGGTTAATTGAAACTAACCACATCGCAAATTGTACCAATTTAGATTATCAAATCCAACCCAAAACCTACCCGTTTTGACCCAAAAACAGTCAGAAGCTACTTTTTATGGGTATCAAATCGGCTTTCACGGTAGTTCTTTGGTGCCACACCATATCGCTTTTTGAAAGCGGCGGCAAGATTGCTGGGCTTTCCGTAGCCAACGATTGCTGCAATCTCGCTTACATTTCGGTCCCCCTCCAATAGCAGCTGTGCTGCCTGTGTCAAACGCTGTTCAATTATGTATTGATGAATAGGCATACCATAAAATGGATGGGGCAACGGGGATGTAGTAATCTCCGCAACGGGTATAGGTCAGTTTTTTTCATGGTGTTTCTCCTTTCCGTAGTGGCTTATCAGAGGACAGTGCTGGTCGGTAAAAAGCAGCCCTGCGCGGTTCCTGATGGGGTAACTGGCTGACGGTGGTAAAAATGCCCTTCTCCATGTCCTCGGCCCGGATCGTGGCCTTTGCTGCCTCCACTTTGGCCTTGCGCTTGGCGTTGTAGCGTTCTTCCCATTCCTTCTGCTTGCCGTTTGCCTTGCGGCGCAAGTAGTTCTGGTGAAGCCTGTCCTTGCGTTCCTCCTTCTTCCGCAGTTCTTCCTGTTCCTCCGGGGTCAGGGGAACCGGCTGCAAGGCGGGCGGGATATACCGGCCCACAAAATTGAAGTAGATTTCAACCTCCTGCGTGGTGTCCTGGCTGCCTTTGCGGGCGCGCTCATGGACAAGGATTTTCTCTACAAACTCGTTGAGCATGGTGTTTGTCAGCGTGTCGAAATTCTCGTACTTGTCAATCAGGGCAATAAACTTCTCCGCAGATTTCCGGCTCTGCTCATAGCCGGTAACAGCCTTTTCCAGTTCCGTGATTTCCGCATTAAGAGCGTCCTGCTCTTTGGCGTACTGTGCGTCCAGGGCCTCATACCGGGCGTCCGGCAGTTTGCCCAGGGCGTTGTCCTCATAGATTTTGCAAATCAGCTTTTCCAGTTCACCGGCCCGCTTTTGGGCGGCGGCCAGCCGTTTCCGTTTCTTAGATATATCGGCGGCCTGCTGGGCGGCCTGCGTTTCCTGGACGGTGCGGATAAACTCGGCCCGGTCATTTTTAGAATACTCCGCGATGGCCCGGAGCATATCGGTTATCAAGGTCAGGACAGCCTCGGCCCGGATGCGGTGCTGTGTAGGGCAAAGGGAACCGATAGGATATTTCCCATACTGTCCACAGGTGTACTGCGGGACGCGCTTGCCATTGTAAGTGCGGTGAACATACATCTTGCCGCCGCAGTCGGCACAGTACATCAGGCCGGTCAGAGGATGGGCCTCGCCCCAGCCGTCCGGGTAACGCCGGACATTTGCCCGGATACGCTGCACATTGTCAAAGGTTTCCTGGTCAATGATGGCCTCATGGGTATTCTCGAAAATCGTCCATTCGCTTTCGTCAACATAGTGGCTCTTCTTGTCCTTGAAGTGCTTGCGGGTCTTGAAATTGACCGTATGGCCTAAATACTCCCGCTTTTTCAGGATTTCAACAACGGTAGAGGCACTCCAACGATAAATATCCGCAAAAGTCTTATTCTTGTTTACTCCCTCGCCATAGCGGGCAAGGTGAACGGCAGGCATTTCGATTTTTTCTTCTGACAACTTGGTTGCGATCTGATAGGGGCCATAGCCCTCCATCGCAGGGAAAAGATACGGCGTACCACCTCGGCGGCTTCTTCGTCCACAAGCCAATGTTCCCGCTTTTCGTCCCACAAGTAGCCGTAAATGACGGTGCCGGTCAGGTGCTTGCCGCTCATACCTTTGGATTTAAACACGGAGCGGATTTTCCGGCTGGTGTCGCGGGCGTAAAACTCGTTCATAATGTTGCGGAAAGGGGTAAAATCATCATCGCCTTTCAGACTGTCCACACCATCGTTGATGGCAATCAGCCGGACGCCGCGTTGCCGCAAAATCTCCATGACCTGACCGACTTTCAGATAGTCACGCCCCAGGCGGCTCATGTCCTTTATGACGATGGCCTCCACCCGTCCGGCCTCGACTTCCTCCATCATCGCCAGAAAGCCGGGGCGGTCAAAACGGGTTCCCGATACGCCATCATCGGTGAAGTGGGTGGGGTTCGGTAGACCATTCCGGCGGGCGAAGTCCTCCAACATCTTTTTCTGGTTCGCTATGGAGTTACTCTCGCCCTGTAACTCATCATCGCGACTCAAACGCTCATACAGTGGGGTGATTTTCTCGTTTCTCATGGTTGTGCCTCCTGAAATGAAAATGCTCTAAGTGACTGCTTCACTAACCATGACAAAAACCATGATTAAGAAGTCACTTAGAGCATACATCTCCTGCCGCCAATTTATACTTTTTATACTGGCGAACAGCAAAGTGTTCCGGCTTGTCCTTTTTCCAGTTCTTCAAAAAGCTCGTCCACGGCATTTTTGAAGTTTTCGTCATCCTCGCGGGCTTCGCTGGCGTTGATGAACTCCAGCAAGGTGGAGAAGTTCTGCTCCTCCTCCGGGGCTTCATACCAGATGTAGCCAATCAGTGCGCAGTAGAGCAGGCGTTCAGCCTTAACCCAGAAATCCTCACCGGACTTCTCGCCATCCCCCTTTGTGTTGGCGATAATGGTATTGACCAGTTTCAAAATCTCGTTTTGCCGGAGCCAGAGCCGCCGACCACCAGCACGTTTTTGTTTCTCGCGTTCTTGGGGTCAGGTGGGCGGTTGCTCATCATCAACCGCTCTGTTTTGGTTAAAATAATGTTGTCGGCAAATTTCGGAGCTTGAAAAGGCTCAATATCTTTGGTGTACCCCACCGGGCAGAGCCATACTCTATGCTGTGCCTGTATTTCTTCTGCATTTTTGCTTCGCAAATATACGGCAAGCCGTAACCCTGCGCCGCAGAAAAAGCCGATAAGCAAATCCAGTGGATGCAGGCTGGGCAGGGGATTCGCAAAGGCCAACGGCAACGTTCCCATCATCGCCATAATTTTATTGCTCAGCTCCTTGCCCTCGGCCAGCCGCCATGCTTCGCCGAAATTCGTTGCCACCAGACCCAGCAGGATATAGGGCAGATAAAGAGCAAGCAGCTTCGTCAGCTTTTTTGTGGTCATAGTCCGCGCTCCTGTTCCTTGCGGCGCACCTTGCCGGGAAGTTCTGCTGCGGCCTGTGCCAGCTCATGCAGTTTTTCCAGTACAGAGGGTCGCTTGGTTTTACTCAGAAGGGATGCGGAATATTCTTTAAAAGCCGCATTAAATGCCTCCACATCTGGGGCTTTGAAAAAGACCAGATACCGGGGCGGCATTTCAGAGTTATCCTTGCGAATAGCATAGTCAATGCCATATTTTTTTGCATACCGTTCAAACCCACGGATATTTGTTTTGTCGATTTCCACACTGGAAACACCACGATTCTGCCGCAGTAGCATTCGGACGCTCTGTTTGCCGCCAGCCATCTTCGCTTGCTGCTGTTGAATGGCAGCTTTTCCGGCATTAAGAATTGTCCGGGCGGTCAACTTTGTAGTAGACACCACGATGTTGAATGTTTTCTGCTCGACTTCTTCCTGCATTTTACCACCTCCCGTGCAGAAGTTTAGATTTAACGGTCATGTTCCGCTGGGGGCTTGTTCACGACTTTATTCTCGGCAGACTTCACAGCATCGTCCGGGACAGGAATCACCAACAGGCGATTCCCCAATTTCAAAAAGGTTTCAGGCTGGTGAAAATGCTTCTCATACTTCTGTGCCAGTTCCGGGGAAAGCGATTCAAAATCCTCCGCACCCTCTCCGACAACCAGAAAAGTTCCGGCAACAACATCATACATTTGACCATGCTCATCACGCAAGGCACGATTCAAGGGCAGCCCCGTCAGCTTACCTTCATCGTTATACACGATAGCAACCGGATCATCGAAAGGATAGCTTGCCGCAATGGTGCCACCGACAGCATCCTGAAAATCTTTCAGTTCCGTGCCAATGGTGGCTTTCTGCGGATACATACCGGGCTGAACCAAAAGAATCTCCATTTTTCTGTTCTCGGAAAGCTCCTGCTCACCCACGGTTTTGAAATCGACACCGACAAAATCTGTGGAATCGAGAACATAGTCCTCATTGTTCCACGCTTCTGTAACGAGCCGCTCTGCTTCTGCCCGCGAATCGGCTTCAACAGAAACCGTGCGTTGGAGCGTTTCTGTAATTTCCACATCAAACTTCTTCATGCACACCTCAGTCGATGCAGATGCAGGTCAGCTTGTCGCGGTCGATCATCAGTTTGTGTTGGAATTGACGTTGCCAAGGATAAGCACGACTGCTGTATTCTCGACTCGGACGGAACGATTCGTGCCGACTGCATTACCATCCCCAATAACATGGATGGCTTCAAGCAGCTGCTTCAGACGATTCGAGACTGTACCAAAAAGTCAGACAAAATAAAAGTAGGACTTGAGGCTACCGGACATTACAGCTACAACATTCTTGGATTTCTTCTTGACAAGGACCTGGCCGTCTATGTCATGAATCCTTTGCACACCAACCTGTACCGAAAAAGTCTCAGCCTTCGCAAAACCAAAACCGATCGTGTGGATGCAAGAACGATTGCAACTATGCTATTGTCCGATGTAGACCTCAAGTCCTACACGGATACAGCATACCATAACGAAGAGTTAAAGTCACTAACAAGATACCGATTCGATAAGGTTCGTGAAAGAGCCAAGCTGAAGCAGTCAGTGTCCAGACTGGTCACGATTCTGTTTCCAGAACTGGAGAAGCTCGTTCCCTCTCTCCATATTGCTTCGGTTTATGCGCTCCTCAGTGAATATCCCGGTGCAAAACAGATTTCAGAAATTCATCTCACCAAGCTGACAAACCTTCTTGCGACAGCATCCAAGGGTCGTTATGGCAAAGATAAGGCTATCCAGATTCGAGATGCTGCCAGAACTTCCATTGGTTCCGTTATGCCTGCTAAATTTCTGGAACTGAAGCATACCATTAAACTCATTCGGGAACTCACCTCCGAGATTGATGAAATTGAAGTTTCTATTCAGAAAATCATGGATGAACTGAATCCACCGATTCTTTCTATTCCCGGTGTCGGTATCCAGTCAGCAGCCATGATTCTTGCTGAAATCGGTGATTTTTCCAACTTTGAATCTCCTGACAAAATCCTTGCTTACGCTGGCTGCTCTCCATCTACATACCAGTCCGGAAAACTTACAAACTGTTACGCTCACATGGAGAAGCGTGGTTCTCGTTATTTGCGATATGCCCTCTACAACGCAACCAAGTACGTCTGCCACTGGAATCCCGTCTTTGCTGAATATCTTGCCAAGAAACGTGCTGAAGGAAAGCACTACAATGTTGCCTTATCCCATGCCACGAAGAAACTTGTGCGGCTAATCTATGCCTTGCAGAAATCTGGCAAAGCATATCTTGTAGCTGCCTGATTCTCTCCAGAGCCTGAGCCAAGTCCAAGAACAACTTAGCTGGCGCAGCGAACCCTTGACAAACCGAAGCATTCAAATGCTATTCTGTTTCTGCGAGGGTTGGCCGGGCTTGCTTTGCTATTCTCTCCGTCGCCCTCGCTGCATTGATTATGGCATTTGAATGCTGTTTGTCAGGGGCAGCGGTCGGCAGACGGATTTTTTCATTTTGGGGCTTGACTTTTAATAGTTAGTCTCCAAAATTTTTCAAAAAAAAAAGACCCCATCGGGTCTTGCGTTACGAATCAACGCGTTCGTTGTGGCGCTGCTGCTTTTTCTGCCACGCATCCAAAAGCTGAATGATTTTTTCTTCCATTTGCCGAGGCGTGTAACTGCGCGGAAAGTATTTTCGCAGGATGTCGTTTTTGATAGTTACTGTGTCCTGCTCACTCTTCTTTTCCTGCCCCAAAATGTCAAACGCCTTTTCATAGGTGAACTCACCACACTGCGCCATCTTCTTTAGCTGCAGAGCCTGCCTGTGATACAGATGGAGCATTTTGCGTACCATCCCATGGCTTCTAAAAAATCCCGCTGTTGGGCCTCGTCCAGATAGGACAGTTCCACAGCGGGATTGAAGAAGATCTTCTTTTTCGTCTACCATGTCCAGCAGTTCCGGGATAAGGTTGGTCAGGCGGATGAAACGCTGGATTTGATTGTCTTTTCACCTTTCATCCTGTGCCACTTTTTCATCGTCACAACTTCGTCCCAATTTGGGACGAAGTTAAATCTGACCTAGCACCTTGATTTTTTAGAGCATCCAGCTTCATTTTGTAGGCAAAAGCCCGTTCACTGGGCAGGATGTGTTCACGTTGGAGATTGCTGTCCACCATCAATATCACAGCAGCATCGTCCGACATCTGCCGCACAATGACCGGCAGGGTATCCAGCCCGGCAAGTTTAGCTGCATACTGACGGCGGTGGCCGGAGATAATCTCGTAGCCGTTACCATCCGGGCGGGGGCGGGCGATCAGCGGAGACAGCACACCAAACTGAGCAATGCTTTCCACTGTTCGGGTCATGGCTTCATCGTCCACAACTTTGAAAGGATGGTTGGTGAACGGATGCAGCTCATCAATGGGGATTTGCTGTACCTGCTCTCTTTTTTCTTCCTGCCGTTGCTCCTCGGTGGAAAAATAGCAGCTCATCTAATCCTTTCAGAGCTAAGTTTCCGTTGTTTTTCGGCATTTGCCAACACCTCCCTCGTTAAAGATTGGTAGGCTGCGGCCACCTTGCCTTTCGGGTCATGCTGGTAAATGCTTTCTCCCGTTGTGCTGATTTCAGCAGCACGAACAGAATGGGGAATCGTCTGCTCGAACACATGGATCTTCCGACCGTAGCCTTGTCGGATTAAATTGTCAATCTGCTTACCATAGGTGGTGCGGCTGTCCGTCATGGTCAGCAAAATGCCCTCTATTTTCAGTTTTGGATTTATCTGCCGCCGAACTTTGCCAATCGTCTGCAAAAGCTGTTCCAGACCTTTTGCTGAAAGGTACTGTGCTTGCATCGGAATCAGTGTCGTGTCTGCCGCTGCCAGTGCGTTGATGGTAAGCATCCCCAATGAGGGAGTGCAATCCAGCAGAATATAATCGTACTCGCGTTTAGCACTGTCCAACACCTGCTTGAGCATCTTTTCCCGGTTCATACTGTTCACAAGGGCGACTTCCATTCCTGCCAATTCAATGTTGGCCGGGATAAGGTCAACGCCCTCTGCATGGTGCAGGATACCATCACCGGGCTGGATGGGCTGGTCGTTCATGGCTTTCTGCATAAGGGTGGACAATGTGGTGGACAGCTCATCCGGCTGCTGCCAGCCCATACTGATGGTAAGTGAACCCTGCGGGTCAACATCCACCAGCAGAACCTTTTTTGCCCTCCATTGCCAGACCGATACCAAGATTTTCACAGGTAGTGGTCTTGGCCGTGCCGCCTTTTTGGTTTACGATGGCGATTGTTGTAGCTTTCTTTGCGATAACATCACCCCGCTTTCGGAGAGCCACGCGCAAAGTCGTGGTTCGTTTTGTTCTGATAATAGAGATTCATGGTCGTGGGCGCATTGAACAGTGCTGCCAACAAATATTGCTTCATGTTTCGCACTGGGGAAGTGTTCTCTGCCAGACAGCCTAGCACGAAGCGGATATGGTCTGCGTTCAGCTTTTTCAGCCGACTGCGCACCACTTCGGTGGGCTTATCATCCCCGGCAATCCTCAACATCTTGCGTTTGGTGGAGCAGGTGTCCACAAGCAAGTCCACAATTTGATAGATGGTGTCCTCATCATCCGGGCAAAGCCGGAGCAGCAGTTCGACCTCCAATGCCTGATAAAAATAATCTTCGAGTTGTTCTCTGTCCGATTCATCCGGGAGGAAAGGATTGTTCCTCTCTGTTTTATTCTTATCAGTCTTATTAGATTGCGGTTTTGGCTGCACCTGAACTGCATTTTCAGTAGCACAAGAATTGCTGTTTGCGCAATTCTGTACTTGTGCTTTTGGCGGCAGTCCAGACGAAAAGTTCTTGACATAGATCAAGCTGGGTCTGCCCAGCCCTCGCCGTTTGCGCTCAATAAGATTGGCCTGTTCCAGTTCCCGGAACAGCTTGACCGCCTTGTGTTCGGCGCAGCAGAGAGATTCCTGCACTTCCCGGACAGTGTAGATGATATACACGCGCCCTTGCTCATCCAACCAGTTGTTCTTTGCGGAAAGGCTCATACGGTCAAGCAGGATGCCATACAGTGTTCGGGCGTCCGTGGAAAGCTGCCGGAAACGGCTGTCCTGAAAGAGTGCTTTCGGAATACGGAAGTAGGAAAACAGTTAGCCCGACTGCCCATAGAAGTAGTCGTAACTCATGGTATTAACGGATCATCAACTCACGGTCTGCGGCACCTTTCATATACATAGCTTCTGCGATGTCATCCATCACTCGGAACAGTGCATCGTCCAGTTCAAGATACTTCCGCCCTAGCTTTTCATCCAGCAGCCGCCGAAATTCACGTTCATCCGCCAGCAGCCCGCCGTGGTTTTATGAAAAATATGGATTTGAACTAGAAGATAACCAAAATCCAGAGAAATATCTTGTGTTTTCTCATAGAAAAGGATATTTTCAAAATGCAGAAATTCTTTTGATTGATTTGGATTTCGACTTCCATAATTTAGAAGAAGGATATAAAGCGGCGGGTTTTGCTGTAAAAATCAATAAATATTCAAATCTTGATGAAATTCACTCGCAATTGTTTTCTGGATTTTTCTTACCATCAAACAATTGCAAGAAATTAGAGCAAGAATATAATCGCTATGCCAAAAAACAGACCGAAAAAATCAGCTTTTGTGAATATAAATTTATTCCTTGTCGGTTTGTGGATGATAATAATGAATCTCGAAAAAATCTAATAGAATATATTTACCAACGGTTGTTTGAGAAAGGTCCACAGTTGATTATCGTTGAAGCTGCGGCAGGTTTTGGAAAAACAAGCGTTTCTTATGAACTAATAAAAAGGTTGTCTGTGGATTCAAAAGGGACTGTTCCCATTATCACTGAATTATCAAAAAACCGAACGGCTTCCATCTTCAAATATGTTTTGTTAACTGAAATTGACAGCAAATTTTCAAGCCTTAGTTCGGAGTTGGTTACCTATGAGATAAAACAAGGAAAGGTTCCCTTAATTATTGACGGATTTGACGAATTGCTTTCAAAATCACATGATGATGTTCAAGCAGATTTGTCTGATTCAGACGAAAAACCGCTCAAACAATGCTATCTACAATTGCTCAACTGCTTGGGGAAAATTCCTGTGCAAAAATTGTTTTGACATCAAGAAAAAGTTCGATTTTTGCTGGCGAGTTGTTTGAAGAATGGTCTGATAAATACCTTCCTCATTGTCAAATCACACGAATTCAAATCATTCCACCGGTTGTATCTGACTGGTTAGATGGATCTAAGATTGACTTGTTACGCTCTAGAGGCATTATAAGTAATGAAAATATTGCTTCTAAATTCACTTCTGTCGATTCAATTTTACAGCAATATTTTAAAAATCCTTCTTGAACGAGAACAAAAAAGCAGTCACTCTCATTAAAAGCTGATGAGCAACTTGCTTTGATGGAGAGTGTAGCAGGAACCATGGCATCATTTAAGCAATCGACTTGCACAAGTGCCGAAATAAAAGATATCATCCGTATGTCTCTTGGTGAAGATATTCTTGAATATCTGGACCGCTATAATGACTTCTCTAGAGAAGATGTTCCGACCGAAGATGAATTTTTGCAAAAAACTTTCGCATCACGCACTTTTAGATCGCATTCCAAACACATCTAACTCTATTGGATTTATAAATGATTTTATATTCGGATATTTAATCGCTGAAGCAGTTACAAACAACCAACTTCCAGATTTGTCACCTGCAGAAATCGAAGAGAAATATTGGAACCTTATGGTAACGTCCTATGGAACCTGTAGCAAAGAGAAACGAAGCATTGTATCGCATTATCACTGATAATAAAATAGAATTCACTCCCTATGAAGAGTTACATACCGATCTTGCTCTCCTTCATAAGACGTCTCATGAGTATATTCGGCGCTATTACGAATCTGTGTACTTCGGAGAAAATGTTTCCCTCACAGCGTCAAATTTCAGCGATTGTGTTTTTTCATGTTGTACATTTAATTCCTGCTCAATTTCCTCTGATGCGTTTAGAGATTGTAAATTCTATGGATGTCACTTTTATGAAGTGAAAATCATTCCTGCTGATAATCAAAAGAACTGTAATCTTATTTTTTCAAATTGCTGTGGAGAATCAGAACTTCGAAAAATTTCTTGTAAAGAACCAGTCCTTTCTTCCACAAATACTGAAATCGAATACGAAAAAAGGTTCTTGAACAATATTGGCGCCCAGGTAGTGATCATGCTGACAGAAGAAGGCTTTTCTCGACATTATTTAAAGGTTATGCGCAACAGGATTATGAGGGAATATCAGAAGCAATCGATCGACTTTACGGAAAAGAAATACTGTTGCATAAAAAGCAACTGCATCGAATTAAATTTTTGAAAAAATGTCAGAGATTAGAGAAATTCTTGGGAGATAAATAAATGGATATTGGCATGCATGATTTACCCAATAGGCCTGTAAATGACATTATTAATGGTATTGAAATGTATCTTCAAAAAGCCGGCTTGTATTTTAGGATTTTCGGAAGGATAAAAACTGGTTCTTCTATCGATGAGAAAATTAAACGAAAGGGATACACTCGCGATGGAAAACATATGCAAGATTTGGTAGGTGTTCGTATTGCACTGTACTTTTCAGATGATGTTCCGCTCTGTCAAGAAATTATAGTCCAATCGATAAAACGTTTGAAATCCAAATAAGAACAATTTTCTCGGAAGGATGGCATGAAGTAGAACACGACATTCGTTACAAAAAGTCTTTCTGATTGGAATGAATATCCTGAATTGTCAAGGAATTTAAATGGAGTATTTGCGACCTTAGAGACTTGTGATTGGGCTATACTATCAATTATAAATGATCTTGCATATCGGCAATATAAAAGCAGTCAGTGGGCGCAAATGATAAAAACCAAAATGCGTATTCATTTGCAAAGCGATAGTTTACCAGACAACATTGTTGAATTTTTAAATGCAAATCCGATGATCGGGAAAAAAATTATTTAGAGCTGACAGAGAACAAGTCTTGCTTTTTATGGTGTTTGACCTTAAGAAAAACATTCCATTAAAGCTGGAAAATCTAGTCTACATAATTAATGCTTCTACTATCAAAGATCCCACGCTTGCAAGCCTTGCTCCTCCAATAATTCAGTCTAGACTAAAAGACTATTTTAATTGAATTCTTGCAAAAATGTGAAAAGCGTAACGCCCATTCGGTCAAATCGACTAGAATAGACGTTGCGCTTTTTCATTTGGATGTTGGAATTTATTATTCTATGCACTGCCTTAGAACATCACAGAACGCCATATCATCGTCTACGGCAGCAATTGCAGCGTTGATCAAAGTCTCTCGGTCAGTGTTGCCCCAGTTGATGTGCAGACCATATTCTAGTGCCATGCAGCGAATCAATTCACGAGTGCTGCGGCCATTTCCCTCGCGGAAGGGATGGATGATGTTCAGCTCTGCCATCGTCTGCGACAGATTTTGAATCTGCTTTTCTTCATCTTGTTCGGCAAGCAGCTTCTTGGAGTGAATGTTTTTGAACACCCGCCCAATTCTCGGTCGATCAGGTCTGGCGGGTAGAACATCGTGTCGCCCTTGCTGATTTGTTCCTTGCGGATGTGTCCTGCAAAGGGGTACACATCTTCAAAAAGGAAACGGTGAATCCGAAACAGGTGAGTTTTTAGTAAAACGTCCCTTGATTGGCTCGGTCTAACCGCGCCTTTACGATATAGCGGTGCACCGTCTGCCCGGTCTGGCGTTTGAATTCCCGGGCAATATGTTCCCGGGAGACGAAAAACTCCTTTTCCAGCCGCTCCAGCGTCAGTTCCTCGGTAAGGTGCGCCTGAATAAACAAAAACACCTCGTCCAGCATCAGGTGGTGGCGGCTGACCGATGCGGTGTGGAACAAACAAATCATAATACGCGCCGGAATAAAATTCCCGGACGGCGCTCTGCTCAAAAAAGATAACGCTTGGCTGTATAATTCACCAAAAAGTCCTCCATGAAACTGTCATGTGCAACAGATTTGTTGTACACAACAGAAAAGTACAACTGTTATAATTGCATAATACATCAATTCGCGATAGTTTTCAATCATTTTTTGGATATGTATTGATGGAAATTTAACGTATAATGCAAATGTAGAAAAGTCTGGCCTACATGTTCGTCACCTACGTTCTGTACGAGGCGCTGTACACCTGCGTCAACGTGCCCTTCGGTACTCTGTCCAGCGTGATGACCGATGATGTCAGCCAGCGCACCGCACTGTCCCGCTACCGCAGCCTTGGCGGCACCATCTTCATGACCGTCATGGTCAAGCGATCGGTCCCTGTTCCTGTATGTGGACAACAAGCCCGTGGCTGGCCGCTTCCTGATGCTGGCCTGCATCTGCGCTATGCTGGGCCTGCTGTGCCTGCAGATCACCTGCGTGTGGTGCAAGGAGCGCGTGGAAGTGCCCGAGCGTCCGCAGGGCGAAAAGCTGAACTACCTGCATGTACTCAAGGAGATCTCTCACAATAAGGCTCTGCTGGGCGTTATGTTCTTCAGCCTGACCGGCATGATCGGTGCTTCCGTGGTCAACGGTCTGAACACCTACCTGTATAAGGACTTCTTCGGCAACGTTAAAATTCAGGCTGTCTCCGGTATGCTGAGCGTGCTGTACGCGGTGCTGTCCTTTGCCATCACCCAGCCTCTTGCCAACAAGTTCGGCAAGAAGGAGTGGTGCTGCATGGGCGCCGGCTGCGCCATTTCCGGCAGCCTGTCCAGCTTTGTGCTGGGTGCCATCGGCTACAACGTTACCGCTGGCGCTGTGCAGACCGCAGGCGTTGTGAACGCCATCTGGAAGAGCTACACCGGCGTCTACTTCCTGGGCTACGGCATTGCAGTTGCCATCCTGTTCTTCGTCTACCCCCCTGACCAAGCAGAAGACTGCTGAGATGCTGACCGAGCTGAAGGCTCGCCGCGCCGCAAAGGAGAGCAAGTAAACCATGAAGATCTTACAGGTTCAGTTTAAAAACCGCAATGGCCACACCCTGCGTGGCATCGTGACCCTGCCCGACACCGAGGGCAAGGTACCCTTTGTGGTGCATCTGCACGGCTTTGCCGGCAGCTGCAGCGGCTACAAGTCCATGTACCCCATCTGTCCCGCGCTCTGGCAGCGCAGGGCATCGGCAGCGCCCGGTTCGATTTCTACGGCAACGGCGAGAGCGACGGCGAGTTCGAGGATATGAGCTTTGACGGCTTGCACACCGATGCACAGGATATCTTTGCATGGGCCGCTGAACAGCCCCTATGTGGACAGCGAAAAGCTGTTCCACCCTTTACCGAGGCCAAAGGGCTACAACGGCCCGGTGCTGCTGCTGCGCGCCGATGATGACCGTCTGGTGGACGAGGGCACGAGAAAAACGGCATGATCAGTGAGCAGGACATGGGCTTCTACACCCGTCTGGCAAAGGGCGGCGTGGGCTACATCGTTATGGGCGATGTGGCACCCATCAACAGCTTTTCTCCCACCCCCAAGCTGTTTGACGACAGCCAGATCCCTGCCTTCAAGGCACTGGCCGACAGCGTACACGCCTACGGCACCAAGCTGGGCGTCCAGCTCTTCCACCCGGAGTACGACGTGGACGCCATCAACAGTCTGTTTATGCAGGAAAAGTTTGATGAGATGCGTCAGCGCCTGCATGCGACGATGTTCTTCACCGATGAGGTCAGCGAGGTGATGGCGGTGACCAGCTCCCGCAGCGAGGTGCCCAGTGCCACAAAGGTCAGCGCAATGACCGACTCCGGCACGCCCAGCGCCTGTGCGATGAGGGGTGCCGTTCCGCAATGGTGATGGCGGCGATCAGTGCAGCGTTGCAGATGACCGAGCCGATGGCGTTGCCGTAGGCGATTTCGCCGTGACCGGTGAGGGCAGAGGTGGTGGACACCATGACCTCCGGCAGGGTGGTACCGATGGACACCACCGTGGCACCAATGAGCAGCTCCGGCACATGGAAGCGGCGGGCGATGCCGGTGGCACCGTCCACAAACCAGTCGCCGCCCTTGATCAGGCACAGCAGACCCACGATAAACAACAGAACAGGGATCAGCATAAAATCTCTCCTTTTTAATAATAGCGGCAGAGGCACAAAAACAGACCTTTATCACATCCAGCCCGAAACGGGAAAATGTGATAAACGTCTCAAGCACCCGGTACTGCATCGGGCATCTCTGCCGGGGTGTCGCTGCAGCACAGCGCACCCGTTTTTCAACTAAAGTACGCCCCTTACTCCCTTTTATCCAGAGAATATTATACCTGTTTTCCAGCAAAAGCGCAAGGGAAAATATGGAATTTATTCTGCCTTGGTCACTTTTTGGCGTTGGGATAAATGCGCTCCATGCGGGCGTTGTCGAAATGCTCGTCAAGGAACACTTCCAGCTGGCCGTTCTTTGCGGACAGGCTCATGCGGTCCAGCAGGATGCCGTACAGTGTCCGGGCATCGGTGGAGAGCTGCCGGAAACGGCTGTCATGGAACAGTGCATCATCCAGTTCAAGATACTTCCGCCCCAGCTTTTCATCCAGCAGCCTCCGGAACTCACGTTCAATTTTGTCACGCTCGCAGGCAACTCGCTGATAGCGAGGTGTCTTCATCAGCTCCGTCCATATTGGACGTACCATTTTGTCGTAGTAGTTCAGCATAAAGTCTTTATCCATGGGCATTCTCCTTTTGAAATATTTTGTGGGTAAAAAAAGCGCAGCTTCTATTCATTCAGAACAGAAGCTGCGCTTTTACGGTACATCGTATTTTATTGCGAATTGGGATGTGATATATCTGAACCCCATATGAGTTACATCTCAAGGGCCTATAGCTCACTTGTCCGCCAACCATATTACGCCCCAAATTGCTCCATCTTGAAAATCAGCGGCTTGGTGGTCGTACTTACATTCAGGAAAGTCCATTGGGCTGGCAGAACATTTTATATAGACGAATATACGTTGATTTTCAAACTCTTTTCTCGCGCCCAGTGCATAAAGGTGTGCACGGTGTTGGGGAAAAGCGATATTTCTGGGAGAGCGTTCGGTTCGCATCCGAGAGGTCAGAATGTCACCCGCCATGGCAATATATGCTCCTACCGCCAGAAGTCCCATGTGTATTCCAAGAAAATATGTTCCACCAACTGCAAACAGATACATAAATATTGCGCCCATTATAACAGGGAAAATAGCATCTCCACTTGTTTTTAATGCCTGGCCATATACAAGATTTGTCACTCTTCCAAATTCAAGAAATATATCTACTACCAACAGTTTTACTACAAGCTCAATCATCTGTATATCATTCGTAAATATATGAACGATAAAACGTCCGGTAATTGCAAATGTCACAGAAAAGCACGTTGCTGTTACAAGACCATATATCACAGCTTTCCGTGTACCCCTGTCACATTCCTCATACTTCTTTGCCCCGATTCTCCAGCCAGTCATAATAGCATTTGCCTGTGCAAGTGCTGCCCCCACACAATATGAGAAATTGGCTATCTGCATAGCATACGAACGAGCTGTAACATTCATTCCATCCGTATCCATCTGGTTCATAAAACGCACTATAAATGTCATTGCTACATTATAAAGTGCTGTCTCAAATGCAGAAGGAAACCCAATCTTAACAATCTGTGCAAGTATCCTTCGTGGTTGTTCACGTTCAGGGCTCTGCTTTGCTTTTATAAGTACAGCCCCCATTGCCGCTACAATAATAAGATTCACAGCTTTTGAAATAACTGTTGCAGTAGCAACTCCCATGACTCCCCAGTGAAACACAAACAGGAATACTGAATTCAGTATAATATTAATTACATTACCGACAACTGTCCCTATCAAGGAATGTTTTGTATATCCAAATACTCTTAAATAGCTGGAAAAAATAGGAATAAGCGCATTTAAAAAAGCTTGCGCCTCCAACAATTTTAAGATATGTTTCAGCTGATTCAAGCAAAGCAGGAGCAATACTCACTGCCCTCAGTATCTTCTTGCAGCCGGGCAGGTCAACGGCAACGTCATAGCTGCCGTCGGTGGTCTGCTTCACATCGGTCTTCATCATGTTTGCACCGCGCTTGCCGAAGGTCTCACGCTCTTCACGGTTCATCGCACGCTCCAACGCACCATCGTTCCAGAACGGGTCAAAGAAATCATCGAACAGGTTTTCATGGAAAATAGTCGGCATAAACATAAATCATTCCTCCAATCCCGGCGGTCGGGTAAAAAATTTATGAGATGTGCATCAGGAGCGGAGTCTTCCCGGGAGCCTTGCGGCTCCCTCATGCCCCTCTCCTGAGCACGGCTTCGTTATAGCACATATTTTTTTAGCGCTGTCAAGTGCAGAGTGCTAAAATTCACGAAAAGAATAATACTTTGATAAAATTTCATGCAATCTTTTCAAAAAACAGTCGTATCATCGTCTTTATTCAGCAAAAGCGCCAGGCACAGCAGTTCTTTGCACCGCCTGTTTCTCTGTATTCAATGCTTAAACTCTTGAGCGCCTTATCCATAGGCACACAGTCAGCATAGCGGTCCGGCCAGAGAAACTCATTATAATAGCGATAGCTCTGCTCCCCTGTCATATAGACCACCATTTTCTACAAGCAGAAAACGATTCTGAACCCTCTTTCCCCGTTCATACTGTATAGAAGAACGGTTTTGGAGGTGTTCCGTATGCTGTTGACCCTGCTGCAATTTTTTGCATCCAAGTTTCTCGTGCTTGCGCTCCATCTGGAAGCGGGCAGTTTTCCCCGCCCGCTCAGCCCACAGGAGGAGATCCGGACCTTCGCCGCTCTGCGGACCGGTGATCCATCCGCCCGGGAAAAGCTCATCCGCCATAATCTGCGATTAGTGGCGCACATCGCAAAGAAATACGATGCTCTCCCCTCTGAGCAGGACGATTTGATTTCCATCGGCACCATTGGCCTGATGAAAGCAGTAGATACCTTTGATGCCACACGCCAGGCGCGCTTCTCCACTTATGCCAGCCGGTGCATCGAAAATGCTATCCTCTCCCCAGCGCACTTTGGGATGGAAAAGAGAATCCGCCCCTTTCACGCAACAACGCATCTACGTCAAAATGGATTTTTGGAGCCGAGAGAGCGGTTCCTTTTTTTGCTGCTTCAGAGGGTGTCATGTGAGGGTTGTGGTCTAACCCCTCTATACATCTTGCAGGTAACTTTGGCAGGCCCCCGCACTACCGTAGAGGCGCAGGCGTTCTACCGTATGTACCACTCCTACTCCGAAATCACCGATCCATCCGACCGTATGCGTTGGTGCCGCTATGGTCTTGACCTGCTGCAAAAAAGAGGTTGCTGCCATGGTTGGCATGGAGGAATGGCTCTGTCGGGATCTGGAAAGCGGCATATTTCACCGCAGCTTCACGCCCGAACTTGTGGACAAGCTGACTGCTTTCTATTCCATCCCGGTGGAGGACATTCTGGACGACTACACCCTGTTTCTCCACCGGGGCGGCGGAGACTTCCTCCGCAGATACCGGGAGTCAAAAGGCTGGAACCGTCAGCAGCTTGCCGGCCATGCCAAGGTAGGCCGGACAAGTATTCGCTGCTGGGAGACCGGACAGAAAACCATCAGTCAGAGGTGCTTTTGCCATCTGGTGGAAAACCTTGGTTCCGATTTTCCATCTATGCTTCGCATGTGAGGTACGGTAATTTTTCTCCGGCCAAACGAAAAAGCTCGTCTGCAAGCCACGATATGTGACAGCGCAGACGGGCTTTCGTTATGGAATCATTCTGTTTCAGTTATTCTGATATTCGCTCTGACTTACATGGCGTTCCGTAAAACACGCAGTCGTTCTTCAAACGTTGCTTTCCATGCCGGATGCTCGGAGAATACGGTGTGCTCCACCTGACAGACTTGGTTCAGTCCGATGTTCCGCACCGCTTCCACTGCAGCATCTTTTTGGCTCAGATGGCGTTTTCCCACGGTCAGACAGTTTGCGCCTTCTGGCGTGTCGTACTGCTGAAACGCCCGGTTGAAGTCCATCAGGTCATGCAGACGGATGGGCTGATTGGTTTCGTTGTCTACCAGCAGACCCCAATTTTCCCAATGACGGTCAGTATTGCCCACCAGATAATCCAGAATGTTCATCATATAGTAGCCGGGAGCATCCAGCTCTAAGATCTTATCCAGCGTGTTCCAATCACGGTTCGTGCAGTAGACGTCATAGGCTGCATAGGTCACAAGACTGTATTGCTGAGATGTCATGATTTTGCTGATAGAAACCGGCTCATTTTCAAACATTCCCTGCTCATACAGTACCTGATGGCAGTCAAAGCACCGGCAGACCTTACTTGACAACACTTCCCGTTCAACTGCATCTCTTGCCACCATCTTTATAAAGATAGAAGCCATCCTCTTTGCGCACCCATGCCTTCGGGGTAACAAGCCCCCGTAGACAAGTCATTTGCCAAAAGATGGGCATTGGTCACCGTCATTTGGTGCCCGCGCAATGCAATATCTACAAGTGCATTGCTCAAGGAATGTGTATAGAGATTGATCTCCTCGAAACGGACCATTTCATTTTTTTCTTTCACCCAGAACACATCCAGAAGGATAAACAATGATACGAAAGCGCAATCTGGGCGCGATCTCGGTCTGTCACACTCTGCGATGCGCCAATGCTGTTCAGAATTTCCTTTGCATAGGTGCGGTCAGGTGGTATCATCCGAGAAGCACACCAATAATAAAAGCTCATCGCATTTTGATTCGCTTATCGAAATCATTCGATTCTTCCAGCATCAAATCATACGGCATAAAATCTTCTAGGTATATTTTGCATTCACCCACCGTGCTGATTTGTGCCACGCAGTTCTCTCGATGCATGATTTCATAGATCATCTTATCACCCCCCTCCCTACCGTCTTGCATTCTGTAGATTGTTTATCCTACCCTCTTTTTTCATTTAATACAAGCGCTTTTACTTTTCAAAAAACTTTTTCTGCTGCTCCATCAGGACGGTTTCGATACGCTCTTTCAGCAAAAAGTGGAACTGTTTGGGGTAATATGCAGCGTCAAATAATTTCCAGCCATTTGTGATCCTCCGCCATTCTTCCCCCTGCGTCTTTTCAACAAGCAGAACCGGGTCATATTCCGGAACGCCAACAGCATCCAGATAGTAATCCAAGCCCTTTCGTGTTTTCGGAATGCATCGGTCTGCCAGAAAGGCCAGGAAGTCTTCCCATGAGGGCGTTTCGTTCACACCAAACGCAGTATCCAGTATTTCGTCAACTTTGTTTTCGATGCAGATCTGCTCCGCTGTAAAATCTGCCAAAATCACGGTACACAACGTATCTCCGTCATAATACCGATATTCTTTCAGCTGATGTCCTTTCTGTTCTGCATTTCTGCGGAACAGTTCCGGGTCTGTTGGATGCAAGTGTGGATGGTGATTTTTTCACCGTCAAAAAAGAGTTCCACACGATCCTCTTTCTGAAAGCCCCATTGTATGAAGCCACACTGCCGGGAGATTGACCGAATACTTTTCTGCATTCTTTCCTGCTGTTCCCCCGGCTTTTCTTCTCATAATTTTCACGCTGCGACGATTCATGCACTTCACCTTCCCTTACAAAAAGAATACCATATTGGCCGCCAACAATCAATGTTTTTTTGTGTCAGCAAATTTCAAAAACTTATGTAACACAAAAAGCCCCACGCTCAACATTGCCTCTGAATCTGACCGTCTCTGGTCAGAGCAGAAAAAGCATATGTTGAGCGTGGGGCTTTGTTTATCGGCTCGGCTGCCAGCCGGGCTTTTGGTGTTCTTTGGGTTTGTAGGTTCCTTTGGTAGTATCGATCACCGCCTGCAGCAATTCGAGCTTCTGCCATGTGGGGCAGTTCAGACGGTCGATTTTTTCGATCACATAGTTGGCGTGGGCGGTTGCGACCCGTTTTCCGAGTTCGTCCCATCCCTCTTTCGTTTTGGGGTAATGTACCACCACTTCAATGGGGGCACTCTTTCGCATGGCTCACTCACCTCCGATTACATCGCTATCACCTCATTTTTACGGGTTACTGGTTGTCCGCTATTCGCTGCGGTTTCCGCTCAGAACGTTCAGAGCCAGACTGACCAGCAAAGCCATATTAATGCGGAGCATTTCAGCCTTGCTGGCATAGCCCATAAAGCGTTCGATGCGGGATTTATCGATCGTGAAGATCTGCTCCAGAAGAATCATGGACGGTTCTTCAAAGGCCGGGTTGGAATCCACCAGCACATGGGTGGGCTGTTTTTCTTCTTTTCCGTCCGGGTAGTAACAGTTGCAACGATCAACGGAATGACGGTTTCAATGTTGTTCCCACAGGGCGTTTCCCCCCTGTTCCGAGCCGATATGCGGCTCCATGTCTGCAGGATGTCCCCTCTGAGATATCGTTGTTCGGTAACATAAAAATCAACCTCCTTTTTTATGTAAGAAACAGCCGCCGCAGACGGATGCCACGACGGCTGCCAGGAGGTAAAACAAACTCAGCGGCAGGCTCATCTCACGGCTGGCACCGTTATAGATGCGGAGAATCTGCCGCATGTGACGGTTTGCAGAGCTTCCGGTGTCTTTCTGAGCCAGCTGCGTGATGGTTTTCGGATGTGTCCTTGCCTTCTGCACCAGGCGCTCCCGGCTGTACTCGCCCTCGTACTCCGAAAAGTTTTCCGCAATATGAGCAACCTTTTCGACATGCAGAACACGCTGATATTCAGCGCACGGGATCAGCAGCGCACTGTTCACCATCTGATAGGCAAACTTGCATTCAGGCAAAGCACTGAGGTTTAAATTTGAATTCATCATAATTTCTCCTCCTTTACGGTTTTCAGATAGTTTGTCATCCGGTCAAGCAGTTCAAAAATGGTTTTTCGACAGGTTTTATCGGTCAGAACCTCCGGGTGTTCTTGGAAAATAACATTCCACCGAAAGATAAACTCTTCCGTTGCTCCCTGCAGTTCGCACAGCATGATGGAGCCGGTTGCTGTTGCTTTATCCTTGTAACGGGCATCCACCGAGGCTTTCAGTCGGGCCTTGTCTTCTTCGGACAAGTGCCGTTTATGACCCTGTATGCTCTGAAGAAAACTTGGTGGCGCATTGCTGGTCGGCTCAATTTCCTCTTCCGGCGGGGACTCGGTGATCGGTGCCTGTACTGGCGTTTCCGGCTGTTCTGCCTGCGACTCCGTGTTGTTTTCCGTTGCCGTCGGCTTTTTCTTCTGCGGTGCAGGCTTTGGCTTCGGTGGTGGCTTGCTCGGCTTCAGACGTTCGAGGACCGTATCATCACGGTCACTCTTTTTTTCTTCTTGAGTTCCTCAAGAATTGCCGGGCGTTCTT
>VOFC01006608.1_pt1 | contig 28329 bp, 49 predicted proteins | sample 5384161 | NCBI WGS metagenome assembly VOFC01 (sample SAMN12384722, study PRJNA508395) | human gut metagenome | isolation source: healthy gut B | host: Homo sapiens | reverse complement strand
ATCAAGTGCTTAAATAATGATTGTGAAAATAGTACAAACACCAATATTCTCAAAATACCAATCTTACTAAGTACATTGGGCCATTCATTACCTGACTGAAACTGAACGTCTGTTTGATAATCGGCAGTCTCCCGCAACCTGAAGCCAAAGTCCGTATACTTCCATTACTTATCCTCATAAGAATTTTGGATACTATCCACCTTTGAAAGCTGGTTGACGCAGGATTCTCTTTGTGACCTCCATAACTCTCGATTGCTTCAACCCACTGTGAGCAGGATAATGCCTGTTGTCTTCATTCCGGACAGATATTTCCTAGCAAAACGAATCATCCATAACAAGACATACTTCATCTGCTTTAATATATTGTCTTATCAGACATATATGATGAAGCTTTCCGAGATGGATCAGTGCACTCACATCATGATAATTCTTATCCTTTGCATTCTACTATATGTACCCATCGGAAATGTTCTTCTGATAATCTGTAACTTTCTCTGATCAATCAGGTAGATGATGTCTTACCTGTTTCCAACCTTCTTACTGTTCCCAGTCGGTTCTTATTCAGTTCGTTCGGGATTATATATACATTACAAAGACATTTGTTGTGGTGCTTTCCATTTCAGACTGACTGAAAATGTATTCTTTTAAAGACTCAGAAATTTCATCAATATCCTCTTCATTTCGGACAATCCCTGTTATCAGAACAATATTCAAACAGAGAAAAAGGCCACATATATGCGGCCTATGCTGTCTTGTTTTCTTCCTTTTTGCTGCGGGGAACTTTTCTTAATTGTGCTCATTCTTGCTGAATCATGACAGATCTGAATTCTTCCCAAGCTGAAATCTCATCAACTGTATTCTTTTATGCAGTCATACCTTACCAACAGAAGTACCAATTACTTCGTTACTGCACCTCAACATTAAAAGACACTGCTCTTGTAATTATGGGAGAAATATAGATCAGCAATCTTACTTGATATTTTCACGCGCCTCATTTTTAAAGAGTTTTTCACAGTTTCGTGAATAATTTCACAGTTCCTCGGAACCTATATATCAAGGAGGCACCATTTTTCTCACACTATACAACATATTCACAGTTATCAACATATGTGGATAACTTCATGTATAACCTTAGAAAACCACTAAATATCGTGTTGATAAAATTTTTTTATCATGTCCATATTTATCAACGTTTAAGATGTTAGATAAAGTTATACACATTGTTTTTTCATTGATCTCTACAGTTTTTTTGATAAAATGTAATGGAGAGACTCTTACCATTTTTAGAGTTATCCACATTATTTTAGTACGAAGTTAATAAAAGTGGCTGTTTTTCACTTTTTAACAAACAGTTGCTGAAAGCATTGTGTTATTTGGGTAGGGAAAGTCTGCCCTAAAAGCCATAATCAGGAGTTGAATGTGGATAAATCCTTAGAATTATTTGCGTGGATTTTAAACCTTCCATTATAATTTTAAAAAAAGCAGGCGCAGGCTCCTTGAATACTTTGTCAGAAAAAAAACTGGGATGTTGTAAACAAGATGTGATGAATATTGCCATCTTAATATTTCAAAATATACCTGGATTGATACCTATCGTTTATGAAGTCAAAGACAATACCGTATATATATTCTCTTTGATTTGCGGAATCTCCGTTCAGATAAACCCGCTTCCTTTTAAGGTCTGCATCGCCGAAGTAGTACAGAATACTAGTGAATTTAACCGACAGCCCAAGTGATTAAGGAAAGAAAGGGTCTTCGTGGAAGACCGTGTAAATGCTGATTTATGAAAGGCAAACTTAAGTAAAGTAATAACACCGACACATTTGTCGTTGGAAGCAACAACAATTTCGCCCACATGCTTCCCTCACAGTTGATCTCAGGATCTTAACCCTCTCTTTGGGAAAGAACCCAATTTGATCCTCAAGGTACTGTATGTCACAGAAGGTAAACTGCACGAATAGACTGATCGATGAACTGGCAATGACACATTATAGAAATATCTGTGTGATTCTTCAGTTTAAAATTTTCATTTATCTCAGTGATGGCCTCCGAAGGACATTGGTTTTGGAGAGCCGGACTTGCGCATTTGGTGAGTCTACTGATTGCTGTCCTCTCCTGATGACTATGAGACAAGTTTGGCGATTCTTCGTGAAGGAAGAACTCGACGGCTATAATATTGACAATGAAGTAATTAAATATATTGCCAATATTAAATCCAATATCCGTGAGCTGGAAGGATCCCTCCATAAAAGGTCGTCGCTCTCCGCTTAAATAAACCGATCATTAGCATTCCTTCTGGCTGAAGGCCTTAAGATATTATTTCCCAAATGCCCACCCGGGCAGTTTCACGAAACCTGATCATGGATGGTTTCCGACCATTTTGGCATTACGCCTCTTGATATGAACTAAAAGGTACAAAACGCTGAGATTGTTTTCCGCCCAGATCGTTATGTACCTATGCCGGAATATGGCGGAAACTCCTCTGCAATCTATAGGCCGTATCTTGAGGCGGAAGGGACCATACTTCCATCATCCATGGTGTACGAAAGGGCCGCTGCAGATATGAACAAAGATGACAATTTAAACAACACCATTATATCTTAAAGAAAAAATCAATCCTGTATAAGGTGAAAATACTGTGGATTAATTAACAGACCGGCAGCGTTTTCGCGAAAACTTTTCAAAATTTAACCTGTGGATAACGTTGGGAGCTATTCGAAAAAATGTGGATTTTTTGCCCAGCATTTTTTCCCCACCGGTTTTCAACTGTTTTCAGGGTTTTTTCCACTTTACACAAACCCGCAACCTCACTACATTTTCTACGAAAAATAATTCTTTATATACCCCTATTAAGAGGGCAATCATACGCAAACAACTCAGAAAAAACGTTATCCACATATCAACAATCATGAAGCTCAGATTTCAGAAAGATGATATACATGTCGTAAAAGGCATCAGTATTGTTTCCGAATGGAGTTGAAGATCAAATCACAGATTGGATCTATGGATGAACTGATTTTTCTGTACAAAAGACGGAAAAGATCTGATGATCGGATTTAATCCAAAGTTTTTTGATCGATGCACTTCGTGTGATTGAAGATGAAGAAGTAGACTTGTATTTTATGAATGCAAAAGCTTGCTTGCTTTATCAGAGGCGAAATCAAGTCTTACATTTATCCTCGATTCTTCCAGTCAATTTTAATGCAGCTGTCTAAACTCAAGAAAATAATAGATTATGGTAAACGGAGAAATTGATACGAGTTATGATAATCAAGTCTTTAAAGCTGAAAAATTACAGAAATTATGATTTATTAGATTTGACCTTTGATCCGAAAACAAATATTTTGTACGGTGACAATGCTCAAGGAAAGACAAACATACTGGAAGCATTGTATTTGTCCGGAACGACGAAAATCTCACAGAGGAACGAAGGATCGGGATATGATACAGTTTGGGTATGATGAATCCCATCTGGAGACAGTAGTTGAGAAAAGGGAATCATTTTCCGCATCGATATGCACCTGAAGAAAAAACAGTCCGAAGGGAATTGCAATCGATAAGGTACCGATTCGCCGTGCAAGTGAGTTATTCGGTATTGTCCATTTTGTTTTCTTTTCTCCGCAGGATCTTAATATTATCAAAGAGGGTCCGGCAGGAAGAAGAAGATTTATTGATCTTGAGCTTTCCCAGCTTGATAAGATCTATCTGAACAATCTTTCGAACTATAACCGTATTATTAACCAGCGTAATTCACTTTTGAAGGATATCTATGGCTCGAACCAGCAGCATTTGCTGGAGACACTGGATATCTGGGATATGCAACTGGCTGCTTATGGAACAAAGGTTTTGGACAGAAGAAAAGAATTTGTACGACAGGTGAATGAGATTATTTCAGAGATTCATTTCCGTCTGACAGGCGGGATTCGAAGGACAGACCAAGCAAAAACTTGGGTAACAGTGAGGCAAGGGGTGCAGTGGACAATATCGTCAGCGAGCAGCTGACCTATTTCTTAGAGCAGAATCCTCAGATTGCAAAGTCCATCTGTGAGAAGTCGATTCTGGCACAGCGTGCCAGAGAGGCAGCCAGAAAGGCAAGGGACCTCACCAGGAGAAAGACCGCTCTTGACGGTATGGCTCTGCCCGGTAAGCTGGCTGACTGTTCCGATAAGGATCCGAAAAACTGTGAGATCTACATCGTAGAGGGAGACTCCGCAGGAGGAAGTGCGGAAAGACAGCACGTTCCCGTGCAACACAGGCCATCCTGCCCCTGCGTGGTAAGATACTGAATGTAGAAAAGGCAAGACTGGATAAAATTTATGCCAACGCTGAGATCAAAGCAATGATCACAGCGTTTGGTACCGGCATCCATGAGGATTTTGATATTACCAAGCTTCGTTACAACAAGATCATTCTGATGACCGATGCCGATGTAGACGGTGCGCATATCAGTACTCTTCTGCTGACTTTCATCTATCGGTTTATGCCGGAGCTGATCAAGCAGGGACATGTGTTTCTGGCGAAGCCGCCTCTGTATAAGCTGGAGAAGAACAAGAAGGTATGGTATGCCTACAGTGATGAAGAACTGGACAGTATTCTCTCTGAAGTAGGTCGTGATCAGAATAACAAGATCCAGCGTTACAAAGGATTGGGTGAGATGGATGCGGAGCAGCTCTGGGAGACCACCATGGATCCCGAGAGACGTATTCTGCTCAGAGTGAACTACGATGAAGAGACTGAATCCGAACTGGATCTGACCTTTACCACACTGATGGGTGACAAGGTAGAACCCAGAAGAGAATTCATCGAAGAAAATGCTCAGTTTGTTAAGAATCTGGACATCTAGTAACTATTCAGAGCCGTTATCAGGATCTGAATAGTTACGGTATTTAATAATAGAGAGTCGTATTTTACGACAGATTGTGAGGAAACATGAACGACGATATTTTTGATAAGCCTTCGGAGGCTGAGATTGATAAAATCCATGAAGTCGATCTGAAAGAGAAAATGGAAACTTTCTATATCGACTATGCCATGAGTGTTATCGCATCCCGTGCGCTTCCGGATGTGAGGGATGGTCTGAAGCCGGTACAGAGACGTGTACTCTATTCTATGATCGAACTGAACAATGGTCCCGACAAGCCGCATCGTAAAAGTGCCCGCATTGTCGGTGATACCATGGGTAAATATCATCCTCATGGTGACAGCTCCATCTACGGTGCATTAGTTAATATGGCACAGGACTGGTCTACCCGTTATCCGCTCGTAGATGGCCACGGTAACTTCGGTTCCATGGATGGTGACGGTGCTGCAGCAATGCGTTATACCGAGGCAAGACTTTCCAAGATTTCCATGGAGCTTCTGGCAGATATCGGTAAGAATACCGTAGATTTCGTACCGAACTTTGATGATACTGAAAAAGAACCTGTCGTATTGCCCAGCCGTTATCCGAATCTGCTGGTCAACGGTACTACCGGTATTGCCGTAGGTATGGCTACTAATATTCCGCCTCACAATCTCCGTGAAGTGGTGCAGGCTGTCGTAAAAATTATTGATAACCGTGTGGAAGAAGACAGAGATACAACGATCGATGAGATTCTTCCCATTGTAAAAGCTCCCGATTTTCCTACCGGAGGACTTATCCTGGGTACCAGAGGCTGTGAGGAAGCCTATCGTACCGGTCGTGGTAAGATCAGAGTCCGTGCAGTGACCAATATTGAGACACTTCCTAACGGTAAGAGTCAGATCATTGCTACTGAACTGCCTTACATGGTCAACAAGGCCAATCTGATCATCAAGATTGCCGAGCTGGTAAAATTAAAAAAATCGACGGTATCACAGATATCCGTGATGAATCCAACCGTGAAGGTGTCCGCGTGGTCATTGAGCTTCGTAAGGATGCCAATGCCAATGTTATTCTGAATCAGCTGTACAAGCATACACAGCTGCAGGATACTTTTGGTGTGATCATGCTGGCGCTGATCAACAATCAGCCTAAGGTCATGAATCTGCTGGATATGCTGACTTATTACCTGAAACATCAGGAGGATGTCGTTACCAGAAGAACCAAATATGATCTGAACAAAGCAGAGGAAAGAGATCATATTTTACAGGGATTGTTAAAAGCTTTGGATTTCATTGACGAAGTCATTACTATCATCCGTGGCAGTCAGAATGCACAGATTGCAAAAGAAAGACTGATGGAAAGATTTGAGCTGTCCGATGTCCAGGCACAGGCAATTGTAGAAATGCGTCTGCGTGCTCTGACAGGTCTGGAAAGAGAGAAGCTGGAGAACGAGCATAAGGATCTGGTAGCAAAAATTGCGGAGTTGAAGGCTATTTTGGCGGATGAAAAACTGTTATTGGGTGTCATAAAGACAGAGATGACTACGATTGCTGAGAAATATGGTGATGACAGACGCAGTAAGATCGGCTATGATGAACTGGATATCTCTATGGAGGATCTGATTCCGAAGGAGAATACTATCATTGCCATGACCAGTCTTGGTTATATCAAGCGTATGACCGTAGATAATTTTAAAGCACAGAACCGCGGTGGTCGTGGAATCAAAGGAATGCAGACGATTGATGAGGATTATATAGAAGATCTTCTGATGACGACTACACATCATTATCTGAATTTCTTCACCAATATGGGAAGAGTATACAGATTAAAGGCATATGAGATCCCAGAAGCCGGTCGTACAGCAAGAGGTACTGCTATTGTGAATCTCCTTTGCAGCTGGCACCGGTGAGAAGATCACTGCTATGATTCCTATTCATGAATACAGTGATGACAAGAATCTGTTTATGGTGACCAAGACCGGTATCGTGAAGAAGACGCCTCTGATGGAGTTCTCCAATGTCAGAAAGAACGGACTGACCGCTATCAACCTCAGAGAAGAGGATGAGCTGATCGAGGTAAAAATCACTGACAGCAGCAGTGAAATCTTCCTGGTAACAAACAGGGTATGTGCATCCGCTCCCAGGAAACGGATGTCCGGGCTACAGGCAGAGCTTCCATGGGTGTTATTGGTATGAACTTATCTCCCGGGGATGAGATCATCGGTATGCAGTTACAGACTCAGGGCAGTGACCTGTTGATCGTATCTGAAAATGGAATGGGTAAGCGTACCAATATGGATGAATTTACCGTACAGAAACGTGGCGGTAAAGGCGTAAAGTGCTACAAGATCGTAGAAAAGACCGGTGATGTGGTAGGTGCCAAGGCTGTAAATGATGATAACGAGATCATGATGATCACTACCGAAGGAATTATCATACAGCTTCGTGTTCAGGATATTTCTCCACTTTGAGCAGAATCACATCAGGTGTAAAACTGATCAATCTGGATGAGGGTGTTACTGAGGTTGCGCAGATTGCCAAGGTACGTGAGAAGCTTTCCAACGGAGACCATGAATTCGACAATCTTGAGGAAGCCATGGAAGAAAATCTGATTTCCCTACCGAAGATTCTGAAGATGAATAAATAAGAGTTAATCCGTTTCTGAGGATGACAGATAAAAGCAAGGCTGCGAAGCAGATATTTGTTTTTATAGGCTCATATTTATCCTGCAAAGCAGGATGTAAAATGCAATAGCACGAATTCGTGAAGTTATAATGTAATAACTTAAATGAAAAGAGGGGTATGAAAATGGAATCTTATAGTATTTTCAGAGATTTGGCAATTATTATTGTATTTGCCAAGGTGTTTGGCATCATTGCAAGAAAATGTAAAGCACCACAGGTGGTAGGTGAGATTATTGCCGGTCTGTTGATCGGACCCAGTGTACTGGGACTGGTGCAGCAATCGGATTTTCTGATCGAGATGGCAGAAATCGGTGTTATTCTTCTGATGTTCTCTGCCGGACTGGAGACGAATCTGAGGGATCTGATGAAGACGGGATTTGTGGCATTTCTGATCGCATGCTTTGGTGTATTTGTTCCTTTGGTAGGAGGAACATTGTTGTACATGGGATTTTTACGGAGTGGCACCCTGGGGCTCTGAGAAATTCTATGAAGCTGTATTTATTGGTGTCATTATGACGGCTACCAGTGTAAGTATTACCGTGCAGTCTCTGAAAGAACTGGGAAAACTGAAAGGTAAAGTCGGTACAACGATCATGAGTGCCGCTATTATCGATGATGTCATTGGTATTATTGTACTTACTTTTGTCATCGGATTTAAAAATCCGGATTCCAATCCAGGAAGTGTAGTAATTTCTACTCTTCTGTTCTTCCTGTTTGCAATTGGTGTCGGATTTGTATTGTTCAAGGTATTCCAATATCTGGATAACAAATATCCGCATACAAGACGTATTCCTATTTTAGGTCTGGCGCTCTGCTTTATTTTTTTCGCTTATGTAGCGGAAGTATTCTTCGGTATTGCGGATATTACCGGTGCTTACGTGGCAGGTATTATCCTGTGTTCTATTCGGGATTCGGAATACATAGCCGAGAAGATGGATATCAATTCTTATATGATTTTCGGACCGATTTTCTTTGCAAGTATCGGACTTAAGACCAGTTTTGATCATATGAACGGGGAGTTTGTGTTATTTTCTATCGGATTCGTCGTTGTAGCATTACTGTGTAAGATCATCGGCTGTGGTCTGATGGCAAGAATCTGCAAATTCAAGGGACCGGATGCTCTGAAGATCGGTGTCGGTATGATGACCAGAGGTGAGGTTGCTCTGATCGTGGCACAGAAGGGACTGTCTGTTGGAATGATCGGATCCGAGTATTTTACCGCAGTCATTCTGCTGATCATCGTATCCAGTATTTCCACTCCTATCATGCTTAAGATTCTGTATACGAAGCATGCCGAGATTGATTAAAAAATATGGATCATATGGATCAGAAGCGTTTTGAAGAAGCTAAGAGAAAAATAATAGGCGTGGACCGTCAGAGACTGGGAATCGGAACTCTCTCAGAGAAGACGGTTCATGCTATTTTTAAGGACTATTATGAGCCGGACGAGGATCATCAGGAGATTCCCATAGAGAATTATGTGGCGGATATTTACAAGGATGGGGAGATCATCGAGATCCAGACGAGGCAGTTTCAACCGCATGCGGGGAAAGTTACAGGCGTTTTTACCTTTGTATCCTGTGACTATTGTCTATCCGATCCCTTATGAAAATGGCTGATCTGGATCGATGAAGACAGCGGAGAACTGAGTAAAAACGAAAATCTCCAAAAAAGGGATCCCCTTATCAAGCATTTAAGGAACTATATAAGATCAAAATGTTCCTGAAGGATCCGAATATCCGGTTTAAATTTGTATTGGTGAATATGGAAGAATACCGGCTGTTAAACGGTTGGAGTCGTGACAAGAAAAAAGGATCCACGAGATATGACAGAATTCCTACGGATCTGATCGAAGAGGTGGAAATCAGACAGCCGGAGGATTATCTGCAATTTGTACCTTATGAACTGGAAGAACCATTTCACAGTAAGGATTTTGCGAAAGCAGCCCATATTCCTCTCTCACTGGCACAGACGGTATTGAATATATTGTTTGAAATGGGGACAGTAGAAAGGGTAGGAAAACAGGGAAACAGTTATCTATATCGTGTCGTAGATGTATAAAAAGAGGACTAAGCTGTAAGCTTAATCCTCTTCGTCTTCCTGATGGGATTTCGGCAGAGAGAAGATAAATTCACTTCCAACGCCGGGAGTACTGATCACATTGATATGCTCATCGTGAGCATTGATAATCTCTTTTACAATGGAAAGCCCCAGTCCGGTTCCCTTTTTATCTTTGCCTCGATAGGTCCGATTTGTAAAACCGATCCCAGATCAGCTTCAGATCTTCTTTCGGGATACCGATTCCTGTGTCTTTTACGGAGACAAACAATTTATTTTTCTTCTCCGAGGTCTCAATGTGGATCACAGAATCATGGTGGCTGAACTTAATGGCGTTGTCCATGAGATTATAGAGTACCTGCTGGATCTTACCCATATCTGCATGGACATACATTTCATTACCGGTCAGGATCATCTCAATAGCAATGGATTTGTTATGACAGGTGCCTTCAAAGGTGCTTGCAGTATTACGGATCACTTGATTGATATCAAAATCTGTTTTATCTAAGAGCATTCCTTTGGTGTTCAGATTATTCAGAGTCAGCAGGCTGTTGGTCAGCTTCGTCAGTCGTTCTGTTTCATTCAATACGATAGTAATGTATTTTTCGTGCATTTCCGGTGGAATCGTGCCATCCAGCATGGCCTCCAGATATCCCCTTATAGAGGTCAGAGGGGAACGGAAATCGTGGGATACATTGGCTACAAACTTTTTCTGATCATCCTCGGAACGGGCAATTTCGCTTGCCATATAGTTCAGACAGGAAGCGAGATAGCCGATTTCATCCTCACTTTCCACCTGAAATTCATAATGCATATTACCGGCGGCATACTGCTCTGTAGCATGAGTAATCTTCCGCAGAGGAATATATACGATCTCGGTGAAAAAAATCAGAATGATCAGGGATAACAGGAACAGGATTGCCAGGGTGATATAGGAAATATTCAGCAGGTTGTTACAGGATTTCTGAATATCATTCATATCAGTATGAATGACTACATAACCTTTTACCTTGTAGTTGGAGGTAATGGGAGCAAATACAGTAAGTACATCTGAATCAAAATTACCGAAGAAATCACCAACAATGTAGTAGGAGCCGCTGGTTACGGTCGAATCAAAATTCTCGATGACTACCACATTCTCCACATCTAAGGGACTATTGGTATCCAGTACCAGCCGTCCGGAGGGATTGATGATGCGGATCTCGGAATTCAGGTAGACCGCCAGGGAGTCCAGCTGCATTTTAACGGTTTCCAAAGTTGTTTCACTGGTGTACAATCCGCCGGCATAGGTTCCGGCGATCAGGGGGTTGCTTCGGAATAGAGACTTTCTGCCTTTTCCCGGATCAGATGTTCTTTGGTCATATTGGGAACAAAAGTTGTAACAATGATGAAACCAAATACACCAAAAATAAAATATGCGAGTATAAATTTTAGATAAAGTGTTTTTTTCATAACAAATCCTGCTTTTGGTATGACTTAATTACGTACTTCGAATTTATAGCCGATGCCCCAGATGGTACTGATCTTCCAGTTGGCATGATCCTTGATCTTCTCGCGGAGACGCTTGATATGCACATCCACGGTACGGGTATCACCGATATATTCATAGCCCCAGATCTGATCCAGGAGCTGTTCTCTGGTGAATACATGGTTCGGTGAGGATGCTAAAAAGTAGAGAAGCTCCAGTTCCTTCGGCGGCATTTCCACGGTGTGTCCCATATAGATGACGGAATAATTGGTCAGGTTAATGGTCAGATCCTTATATTCTACACACTTGTCGTTGGGAGTTTTCTGTGGGGGCATTGGAGGGCTTGTAGCGTCTGAGGACTGCTTTGGCGCGGGCCACCAGTTCCTTGGAATCAAAAGGTTTTTCCATATAATCATCCGCACCCAGCTCCAGTCCCAATACTTTGTCGAAGACTTCACCTTTTGCGGAGAGCATGATGATGGGAACGGAGTATTGTGCCCTGACCTCTCTGCACACCTGATAACCGTCAATGCCGGGAAGCATCAGATCCAACAGAATCAGATTCGGAGCAAAGGTCTCCATAGCCGGCATCACGGATTCTCCGTCATTGACGATCATGGTATCAAAACATTCCTTCGTCAGATATAGGGAGATCAGTTCTGCTATATTATTATCATCATCTACAATGAGAATTTTCTGTTTACTTACCATGTAGTATAGGCCTCCTGTCAGTTATTATTTAAAAGTAACAATGGTTACACCGGCATCGCCTTCACCGTATTCACCCAACCGGTATTCTTTGACGTATTTCAGACGTTTTAAGTGAGACTGTACGGCACTGCGCAGAGCACCGGTGCCTTTTCCATGCACGACTCTCACACTGGGGAGATGAGCCAGATAAGCGTCATCCAGGTATTTATCCAGTTTTGCAATGGCTTCATCTACCGTACATCCCAAAAGGTTGATCTCGGAGGATACGGAGAAGGACTTGGACATTTTCAACTTGCCGGTGTTGGTACGCTGCAGGGCAGGTGCTGTAATAGTCTCTTCTTTTACCGGTACGAGATCATTAACATTCGTCTGCATTCTCATAATTCCGCATTGTACGAAGAGGTTGCCCCTGGCATCCGGCAGAGTGTTCACAATTCCCTTGAGATTCATGGAAATGATCTTCACGGAATCTCCTTTTTTCAGCTTCTTGGGATCCACAGTCTTCTGACCAGCCGGCTTCTTTTGGGTATTACCAAGAGCCAATTTTCCATTCTTCTCGTTGATCTTGTCACGAACCTTCTGTCTCTTTTTCTCCAGTTCCTTGATGTCAGCGGAAGCGCCTACTTTATTGAAATCACGGATGGTTTCGTCAGCTACATCCTTTGCTTCCTGTAAGAATGGCTCTTGCTTTTTCATTGGCATCCCGCAGAATCTTATCCTTTGCCTGATCGATTTTCTCGTTTTTCCTCTGTAACTGTTCCTGTAACGTGCGGATCCGTTCCTTATATTCTGCAATCTCCTGCTGTTCTTTTTCAATGGTTACGCGGCTCTGTTCCAGATCTGCGATGACGTCTTCAAAGCTTTCGTCTTCTTTGCTGATCTGTTCTTTCGCAGCATTGATGATCTCATCGGACAGTCCGAGCTTGGAAGAAATGGCGAAAGCATTACTTTTACCGGGAATACCGATGAGCAGACGGTAGGTGGGGCGAAGGGTCTCCACATCAAATTCACAGCATGCATTTTCTACGAAATTAGTGGAAAGTGCATAGATTTTCAGCTCGCTATAATGCGTGGTAGCCATAGTGCGGATGCCACGGTCATGCAGAAAATTTAAGATAGCAATTGCCAGAGCGGCACCCTCCGTAGGATCTGTTCCGGCACCGAGTTCATCAAATAAACACAGGGAATCCGCATCTGCGTGCTGCAAAATGTGGACAACTCTGGTCATATGAGAAGAAAATGTGGACAAACTCTGCTCAATACTCTGCTCATCCCCGATATCTGCATAAACTTCCGAGAAAATGGACAGTTCGGAACGATCCAGTGCCGGAATATGCAGTCCCGCCTGTCCCATCAGAGTAAACAGTCCCACCGTCTTCAGAGACACGGTCTTACCACCGGTATTGGAACCTGTGATCACCAACAAGTCAAAATCTTTACCCAGACGGACATCAATGGGAACAGCCTTTTTCTTATCCAACAGTGGATGACGGCCCTTACGGATCTGGATGTAATGCTCAGTGTTGAAAATAGGCTCTGTGGCATTCTGTTCCATGGCAAGTTTTGCCTTGGCAAAGATAAAGTCCAGCGTAGTCATGATCTTCTGATCCGCGGCAAGCTCTGAGGTATGAACAGCAGCCTGGCTGCTCAGATCACCCAGAATAACTTCAATCTCCTCCTGCTCCTGCAGATCCAGTTCTTTTAACTGGTTGTTCAGGTTCACGACAGCAGCCGGCTCGATGAAAAAGGTGGAACCGGTGGAGGACTGGTCATGCACCATACCGCTCACCTGGCTCTTATATTCGGCTTTTACGGGGATACAGTAGCGGTTATCACGCATGGTAATGACTGCATCCTGTAAAAAGGTACGGTAAGCGCCATTTACCATAGAGGTCAGCTGGCTGTGGATCTTTTCGTTGGTGGACAGCTTGGAACGACGGATACTCTTTAATCTTGGGCTGGCATCATCAGCCATCTCTTCTTCCGACAGGATACAGCGGTTGATTTCGTTAGCCAGCTGTGTCATAGGAGTGAGTCCCTCAAAGTAGGCATCCAGGCTGTCATTTGGGAGGTCTTCCCGTTCTTTTTTTCCATAGGTTTTGATCCTGCTGACATTATCCAAAAAGGATGCAAGCTTCAGCAGTTCGGACATAGACAGAGAACTGCCGATTTCCAGAGAACGGATCGAAAATCCTAGATCTCTGTTGCTGCCAAAAGAGGTGCTTCCAATACGGAAGAGACGGGCCAAGGCATCTTTGGTCTCCCGCTGGGCTGTTCTGATAGCAGATAGGTCGGTAGAAGGCACCAGATCGCGGCAAAGTTTTTACCTGGCTCGGAGTCGGCCTTCTCTGTGAGAAGATCGATGATTTTCGTATATTCTAAAGTAGTGAGTACTTTTGTGTTCATATGGGACTCCTTAATATTGAAATTCGAAATATGGATTATCGCAGTACGTACAAGTACAAAGCTCGAAAATGCTTCGCATTTCCTTGCTGTCGGGCTATCGCCCTATCAAAATCGGATCTGTCAATTTCGCCTGCAAGCAGTCGAATTGACATCTCTCGATTTTGGTACTGCTCAATGCTGGTTAACATAATAACACGATTTCTCCGTGCTGCGCACTCTCGAAATCGTTACATCCATTCGCAATCCGGGCTATCGCCCTTCTTGCTCATGTCTGTTTGCTCCTCTCATAGTGACCATGCCTTGCCTGCAAGCAGTCACGCAGGATCACTATGGGTGAGCTTATTATACCATATACCATTCAGTTGCGTTTTTGGTACAGTTTTGTATAATTGAGATATTAGAGTCCTAAGGAAAAGCCGAGGTATCTGTAGGCAGCAGAGGAGGCATATTTATGGCGGATTCCCAAGAAAATAAGCAGAAGGAACAAAATGACGTTTCTGAGAAAAAATTTATGATAGAAAAAATCAAGGAACGTCCGGTAAATAAGAAAAAGCTGTTGCGCAGGACTTTGATCACGGCTTCTATGGCAGTGATCTTCGGTCTGGTAGCATGTTTCACATTTTTGGTATTGGAACCGGTAATCAGTAATTGGCTGTACCCGGAGGAGGAACCGCAGGTCGTGGTATTCCCGGAAGATCAGGACGAAATGTCTCCGGAGCAGATGTTAGCGGAGAATATGCAGCAGGAGAACCAGAGTAGCCAGTCCACTTCTGCTCCCAGTGAAGTCATGGAACAGGAACAAATCCGGGAACTGTTATCCGGGATCATATTGAATCTGGACAATTACAAACAGATTTACAACGCTCTTACCCAGTATGTAGCAGAGATGAATCGTTCTATGGTTACTGTGACAGGAGTGTCATCCGGTGTGGACTGGTTCAACAATGTAAATGAGAGCAAGAAACCAGTCATCCGGTGTGATCATAGCGCAAAATGGCAAGCAATTACTGATTTTAACCGATTATTCTCCGGTAAAGCAAGCAGATGACATTATTGTCACATTCAACGAGGGCACCCAGGCAGATGCATCTTTGAAGGAAAAAGATGAGACTACAGGTCTGGCAGTGATTGCAGTGGAGCTGGATGTTCTGAACGAAGACTTTTTGAAAAATGACATTACGATAGCCACTCTGGGATCTTCTAATATCAGAGATATTGCCGGACTTCCGGTGGTGGCTTTGGGACGCCCCATGGGTACCAACGGTTCCGTGGGCTATGGTATCATTACCTCTTCCGCCAGTGAGTCGGCGGTATCGGATACCACTTACCGGATTCTGCAGACCAATATTGTAGGAAGTCAGAATGCAGGCGGCGTATTGTTTAATCTCCAGGGACAGGTCATCGGTATCATTACAAATGGCAAGTCTGCCACGGATATGAAAAATATGGTATGTGCTTACGGTATTACGGATTAGAAGCGTCATATCGAGAAAATGTCGAATGGAGAAAAATTTGCCTATCTGGGTCTTAAGGGTGTGGATGTCACAGAGGAAGCCAACAGTGAACTTGGGGTTCCTTACGGTGCTTATATTACAGAGGTAGAAATGGACTCTCCCGCTATGTTGGCGGGAATTCAGCAGGGAGATGTCATCACGGGATTCGGTGAACATATGATCGTCAGCTTTGACGAGTATACGAACTCTCTGCTCAGCATGAAACCGGGAGACAATGTAGAACTGACGATTATGCGGCAGTCACAGCAGGAATATAAAGAGATGAAATTCGACATCACATTAACGGTGTTGAAATAGATTGACAGAAAGGTTTGGACAATAATATGAAATTTATTAAAGAGTTAAAAGAAGGCGACAGAGTATTTGATATTTATCTGTGCAAGCATAAACAGGAGGCTGTTACCAAGAACGGCAAACCCTATGAAAGCGTGATTTTACAGGATAAGACCGGAACGATCGACGCCAAGGTATGGGAGCCGAACAATCCGGGCATCGGTGATTATGATGATCTGGATTACATAGAGGTATACGGTGATGTGACAAATTTCCAGGGGCAGCTGCAGATCAGCGTAAAGCGTATCCGTGTCTGCCGCGAGGAAGGAGAATACAATCCTTCCGATTATCTGCCGGTGAGTTCCAAGGGCATCGACACGATGTATAATGAAGTTAAAGACTCTGATCGGAAGCATTAAGAACACTTATTTGCACCAGCTGTTGCAGAATCTGTTTATTGATGATGCAGATTTCGCAAAGAAATTCTGCAACTCTTCTGCAGCCAAGACAGTGCATCACGGTTTCGTAGGCGGGCTTCTGGAGCATACTCTAAGTGTTACCAAATTATGTGACTACTACTGTTCTGCTTATCCCATTTTACAGAGAGATCTGCTTCTGACAGCGGCTATGTGTCATGATATCGGAAAAGTAAAAGAGATTTCCGCTTTTCCGGTGAATGATTATACCGATGACGGACAGTTATTGGGGCATATCGTGATGGGCGCACAGATGCTTGGGGAACGTGCCGCTAAGATCGACGGATTCCCTCACAATCTCCTGGCAGAATTACAGCACTGCATTCTGGCACATCATGGTAAGCTGGAATACGGCTCTCCCAAGGTGCCGGCGCTGATCGAGGCAGTAGCTCTGAATTATGCGGATGATACCGATGCCAAGATGGAGACCTTTAAGGAAATTTTGGAAAACAACAGTGAAAACAGTGGCTGGCTGGGTTACAACAGATTGTTTGAATCCAATCTGCGCGCTACCAGAATGGAGTAAATGACAGGATAAATACTATAAATTCTGTGAACAGACAGGAAAGAGAGGAAGAATATGGAGATCAGTACGTGTGTAAAATATGTGGGTGTAAACGACCATCAGGTGGATTTGTTCGAGGGACAGTATAAGGTTCCGAATGGAATGTCTTACAATTCCTATGTGATCCTGGATGAGAAAATCGCCGTTATGGACACAGTGGATGGATTTTTTACCGAAGAATGGCTGAACAATGTAGAACAGGTACTTTCCGGAAAAACACCGATTATCTTGTGATACAGCATATGGAGCCGGATCATTCCGCCAGTATTCCGGCTTTTCTGAAAAAATATCCCAAAGTCACAGTAGTATCCACAGCTAAGGGATTCCAGTTCATGGAACAGTTTTTCCCGGAGTTTTTCGCCGTGCAGGGATTGCCTGCGGAACAACGCATCGTTGCAGCGAATGATGGTGTCCTGGAGCTTGGACAGCACAGCCTGCATTTTGTTTATGCTCCCATGGTGCATTGGCCGGAGGTTATGATGACTTATGAAGCAACCGAGAAAAATACTGTTTGCGGCAGATGGTTTCGGTAAATTCGGCGCTCTGGACGTAGAGGAAGAATGGGCGAATGAGGCCCGGCGTTACTATATCGGCATCGTCGGAAAATACGGTCCGCAGGTACAGGCGGTTCTGAAAAAAGCGGCAGGACTGGACATTCAGACCATCTGCTCTCTTCACGGTCCGGTACTTAAGGAGAATCTGGGATTCTATCTGGAAAAATATGATAGGTGGTCTTCCTATCAGCCGGAAGAATCCGGAGTGGTAATTGCTTATGCTTCTGTCTATGGCAATACCAGAAATGCTGCGGAGTATCTGGCGGATGTTTTACAGGAAAAAGGACAGAAAACAGTACTGTATGACCTGGCAAGATGCGATAAAGCAAAAGCTGTTGCCGATGCTTTCCGTTATGACAGACTGGTGCTGGCGGGTATTACTTATAATGGAGACCTCTTCCCCTGCATGCGCAGCTTTATCGAAGGTCTGACCGAGCGTAATTACCAGAATCGTAAGGTGGCAATCATTGAGAACGGCACCTGGGCACCCATGGCAGGCAAACTGATCCTTGGAATGTTTGAAAAAGCAAGAATCTGACATTTACGGAGACTACAGTAAGCATCAAGTCTGCCATGAATGCGCAGAACAAGAACGAGATTGGGAAACTGGCAGAGGAACTTTGCTGAGAAAGTTTTTCACACGTAAATTTGTGCCTGCACAGTACCAAAGTACATTTTAGAATATGGCACTAAAGGTACTGAAGTACCGGAAAATTTGTAGGCTACGGAAAGGCATAAGGATATTTATGGAATATAAGAAAAACGATCGTGTAACGCTGACCATAGAGGATATGGGAAGTGACGGAGAAGGAATCGGTAAAGTAGACGGTTTTACCCTCTTTATCAAAGATGCCGTTATCGGCGATCAGGTGGAAGCCAAGATCATAAAAAGTAAAAAGCACTACGCTTATGCCAGATTAGAGAAGGTGTTACAGCCTTCTCCTTTTCGTGTAGAACCGAAATGTGCATACCACAGACAGTGCGGCGGCTGCCAGCTGCAGGCACTCTCCTACTCCGAGCAGCTGCATTTCAAGGAACAGAAGATCCGCAATAATCTGATCCGGATCGGTGGGTTCGATGCGGAATACATTGATGAACGCATGAAGCCTATTGTAGGCATGGAGGAACCCTTCCACTATCGTAATAAAGCGCAGTACCCCATAGGAACTGATAGAGACGGTAATGTCATCACCGGTTTCTATGCCGGACGCACCCATAACATCATTGCCAATACAGACTGCGCCCTTGGTGCTTCCGAGAATCAGCAGATCCTCGAAACCATACTCTCCTATATGCGGAAAAATAAAGTAACTGCCTATGACGAAGTCACTGGCAAAGGTCTGGTACGCCATGTATTGATCAGGAAAGGCTTTACCAGTGGACAGTTGATGGTATGTTTGGTCATTAATAAGAAAATGACAAAAATGTCATACTCTACTGCCGGAGTACAGAAGAATACAAATGAGTTTTTACCAAATCAGGGAGAATTATTGTCTGCACTGGCAGAAATCCAAGGTATGACAAGTGTGTCAGTCAGTATCAATACCGAGAAAACCAATGTGATCATGGGTACCGAGATCCATAATCTCTGGGGTGAGAGCACCATTGAGGATACGATCCACGTAAGGGACATGCAGAAAGAAAATTACCCTTATACCGGGGATGCATTAACCTTCAAAATCTCTCCTCTCTCCTTCTATCAGGTAAATCCCATACAGACCGAGAAGCTTTACAGCCTGGCACTGGAATATGCGGGACTGACCGGAAAAGAGACCGTTTGGGATCTCTACTGTGGTATCGGAACCATCTCTCTCTTCCTGGCGGGCAAAGCCAAAAAGGTATGCGGTGTGGAAATCATCCCCCAGGCCATCGACGATGCCAGAGAGAATGCAAAGAGAAACTATATTGAAAATGCTGAGTTTTTCGTGGGCAAAGCAGAGGAGGTCTTGCCCGAATTCTACGAAAAGGCGACTACAGAGCATCTTCCGATGAAATGCTCCATCCGGATGTCATTGTTGTAGATCCACCCCGAAAAGGTTGTGATTTGAATAAAAAGAAAAAAAGAGAGAGTACCAACATCTCTGTTATAATGGATTTGACGAGAATCTAAAATACAGACGATGGAGGCACTCTCATGAAAAACATTATAGCATATTCAATGGAAAAGCTGTACAAAGATTTGGAAGAAGCAGATGAACTTTTTCTCTCATCCGGGATGAAGGACATGGAATTGTACGAGAAGCAGCTTGCGGAGGCTGCAAAAAGGCTGCAGCAGAGCACATGGCAGCCCTTTACAGCGACATGGATCGTATGCTGTGTGAGGATATTTCCAGAGCTGAAAAATATACCATCCAGAGGCATGATGAACGCCAGCTGCGCTGACTACAGTGGGACGGAAGCTGAGGTGCTGGCCGAAGCGGTAAAGACCAGCTATGCCAGTGCTTTGCCGAGGGTACTGGGAAAGATTCGTTGATCAACAAGACTGCCGTCATGGATAAGGTACACGGAATCAGACAGAACTGCCCTTCCAAAGCCGGAGAAGAAAAGTGTGGAATACCTTTATGTTGAGGCAGACGAGGGATCCATTCACAAGCAGGAGAAAAACAGGGAACAGAGAAGAAGGGGACAGAATGATCGGGAAGCTGTTGTATCTGTATGAAGGACAGAAAAGAAAAGACGGGCGGAAGGAACTGAAGAATGTCTTCTACACAGGAGGTCTTTGCAGCGGAGGAGGAGAAGCAAACAGACATCTGTTTGAACGGATGCAGGAATACATCGACACGAACTACGAGAGCCGGTATCTGAATGCGGTGTATATCAGTGGAGATGGAGGAGCATGGATCAAAGCAGGGGCGGAATATATTGAAAAGGAGTTCCGGTACTGGATAAGTTCCACATGATGAAATATATCAACAAGGCGGCCAACCAGATGCTGGATGAGGCAGGGGAAGCCAAAGGACGGCTGTGGAAGGCCCTGTATAAGGGCAAGAAGAAAAAAGTTTGTAAAGACTATAAAAGCTATCCGGAAATGTGCGCCGAACGAAAAAAGCAGTGAATGACTGTGAGGAATACCTGCTGAACAACTGGGATAGCGCAGTGAGAAGAATGCAGGATAAGAATGTCTATGGATGCAGTGCAGAAGGTCATGTGAGTCATATGTATTCCGACCGGATGAGTTCCCGTCCGATGGGTTGGGCGAAGCCGGAGCGGATGCGATGTCAGCTGAGATGCTATGTGAAGGATTACGGAGAAGAAAAGATCCCGGAACTGGTAAAGTACCGGCGGAGCCATAAGCAGGAAGAAGCAACGGGAACCGAGGAGATATCAGTGCGTCCAAACAGGGGGATACATGAGGAGTCTGTTACTCCACAGTCATGACAATGACAGGGTATACATCGAAAGCTGCAGGCAACCATCCCAGTATAGACATCCGGAAAAAGCTTGCAATCCGGGAGCGTCTGGGAGGTATTTGACAAAACACTGTGGGAGAAGTAGACTATGAGAAAACGATCTGGGCAAGTTCATAGCAGGGAATCTTCTGCGACTCTCAACTGACAGTAAGTTTACTCTATCTATGGTTCGCAATATGTTGCGAATTTTGCTTTTGATGATATGATTATTACAGTGTTGTAATGTAACAATTGTATCGTTTATTGTGAGAGGTTTAAAGAGATGGCTGTATCATATAACAGATTATATAAGGTTCTTGAAGATAAGAATGTGACTATGGTTGAACTTAGAAAGGCGGCTGATATAGCACCAAATACAATGACACGTATTCGAAAGAATGAATGAAGTTTCACTAGATGTCCTTGGCAGGATATGTCATGTATTACATTCTGATTTTGGCGACATCATGGGTATGTGGAAGAAAAGGAGGGTGACAATCAATGATAGATAAAAAGTCAGATGACTGAAGAAGAAATCAAATTAAACTATATCACCCCGGCTATACTTGAAAATGGTCAAGACAAGCATTCGTATGGAGTACTATTTTACAAGTGGTCGTATTACCATTGTGCGTTCAAGTCGGAGGTTGTTATTGCAGACCATTTGTTAAGCAATAAGATTAACTATGATTATGAGCCAGAAGTTACCGTAGGCGATAAGAAGTTTAGACCAGATTTCGTTGCATATGATCCAGACGATGATGATATTTTCTGGTATTGGGAGCATGTTGGCATGCCAACAGACCCAGGTTATATGGCACGTTGGGAAAATAAGAAAAGCTTATTATGCAGAACATGGAATAATTGAGGGTAAAAATTTGATTATTACATGTGATGGTGACGATGGAAGTCTTGATGCTCAAGTAATAGATAAGCTTATTAAGAAAACATTTGATTTGGATTAATGATTACACCAAATGAGAGGGCGGGTGGCAGCTGTGGGACTATTAGGAACCGATTACCCATAAAGAAGAAATAGAGAGCCTATTGAATGAGGCTCAATCAATGTATGATAACGCAAAAAATAAGTTTGAGTCACAGAAGAAACAGACAACTAAACGTTTGGAGAATCTAGGAAAAGTTAAAGTGAACGCTTGGGCAGAGGGATGGATACTTTTGTGACTGCGTTTGGTACATTTAAAAATGTCGAGATGGATAGAAGAATCGATACTAACATGGAATTCATAGGTTCTGATGAAGAACCCAAGCAGATGTTTATGAATATTCAGAATGCATCTATGACGGCTAACGAAGTTGCTAAAGCTGGTTTTGCTGCTTTAGGAACAGGTGCATTGGTTGGTATCGCTTCTTACGGCGGAGCAATGATGTTTGGAACAGCATCAACAGGAACAGCTATTGCAGCCCTTTCTGGTGCAGCAAAAACTAATGCTACATTAGCTTGGTTTGGTGGAGGTGCCAAGGCAGCAGGTGGATTAGGAATGGCAGGCGGAAGCTGATTCTTGCCGGAGTAGTTGTGGTCTCCTATTGTAGCTGTGGCAGCAGTTATTGCAGGGCTAAAGGAAAGGAAAAACTAGTAGAGGCTAAGAAGATACATGCAGAAGCAGAAGAAGCTGTATCACAGATGAATATAATGATAACTGGAATGGAAGGCATTGCAAAAATGTCCGATAACTATTCGAGTTTTATTAAGAAGTTAAATAGAATGTTTGCTCCATTCTTGCAGGAACTTGAGCGAATAAAAAAATGCTCATCCAGTAGATGTGGATGGAATGATAGATTTTGACAGTTTATCTGTTGTTGAACAGAAAAACGTTGCATGTTTCATGGCTAATGGCACAGGTATATTATCATGTATTGTCTACACCTATTCTTAATTCAAAGGGTGAGGTGTCAAAAGAGGCTAATGAGGCATTGAGTGCATCTACAAAGAGCCTTAAGCAGATAAAAAGATACATATACGATGGTTGCTGAAGAGGCACAGGTTGGTGACATTATATGGAAACCAGAAGCAAATAAAATACTTGTAGTTAATTTCTTTGCGGTAGGCATACTGATAGCTTTGGGATGTTTATCAATGAGTACGAGTGTCCTTAAGGGTATCTTATTCATACTATGTGGGGCTGTGGCTTTTCCTATATTTTTAAGTTCAGAAGTCTTCCTGCTAGTAGGCTCTATACATGGCGCCTTGTAAGACTTATTGGAGCGATAGTTATAGCAATTGCAATTTGCAGCATTACTGTAGGAGGTGCATATGTCGATTTTTTAAGAAAGTGGCGAAAGACGCATCTAAAACAACAGGTAACTTAGTTGGTAATATGGCATCCGTGAACGCTCAAAATAGTACCAATGCAGCTGTTGATGGAATGGATTTATTTAGATGGAAAATGGGTGCTCCTATTATTCAGAACGGTCATTTTGATCAGCAGAAAAGGTAATCTGTTTGAGTATATTGAGGCCGCAAAATTCAATGCTGATGCAGGCAGGGGAAGGGGATGTCGGCTCGTGCAGTTGTCACAGATGTTTATGACCAAGGAGCAGCGGCAGATATATTAATCAAAGAAGGCGGCAAGGTACAGAAAGAGGTTCAGGCTAAATTTGTAAAGTCTTCAAATAAAGATGTAGAGAATAGTGCTTTGCAAGAAGTGTATTTGATCAGGCTGGTGGACAGAAGGGACACTGGGGCAAATATAAAAGGCATGGACAGACTTATCCGTAAAGAAGAACATTATAATGCTGAGGGCTCTATGTTAGATGAGGCAAAAAACTGGCCAAAAGTAGAGCTGAATCAGGAAGTATACATGCAGAAGACTTTAAGGATGTTCACGAACATTTAACAGATGAATTGCATTATGGTGGTGCTTCTTCGGGAGGAACTACTTTTGAAGAAGTTCAAATGGCATATGAATCGCCTGAAAAGTATGCAAAAGCATTTGAAAGAAAAGCAGTCAAAGCTGAAATGAAGTGTACAGCGGCCAATATGGCCAAGGCTAGTTTTGTAACAACAGGAATATTATCCGGGGTTACAAATATGTTTGAAGTATTTCAGGATAAAAAAGAACTGGCCGAGGCATTACATGATGTTGGAGCCGATGCAATAAAAGGAGCAGCAAGGGGTGGAGCAACAGGTGTTGTGGGCACGGCAATTCGATATAAAGGAATAAAGCTGGAAGTGCTTTTACTTAGGTGATTCAGCTGCTGCAACAGTTATGGCAGGTGGAATTATTGATGGAGGAGTGGCACTTTATTCATATGCACGTGGAGAAATTGACGAGCAGCAACTTAACGAGCAGTTAGTGGATACAACGGCTAAAGCTGCGACCACCATATATTTTACCAAGGCAGTCGGAGCTATTATGGGTTCTGCTGTAAACCGATTCTTCCAATGGTTGTATATACTACAGCAAGTTATGTAGTTACGTGTACACGTGAAATCATCAAGAACGCAAAGCTAAATGCGGAAGAAAAATGATAGGATGAAAGCAATACTTCAGGAATCTATTCGTGAAATGAATGAATATCATGAAGAATTCAAACAGCATGTTGCTAAATGTGAAGAGCGTCAAAGACGAAGAGGCATTAAAAAAGAATTGAGGAGTTGGAAAAAGAGAATGCAGAACTTCGGGAGGAATTGGAGTATTACAGAAATCGTAAGTTAAGCGGTCGTCAGAAACATAACGCCAAGTGGATGGCAATATATAATGATTTTGTTGTTGGGTATGAGAGCGGCATGACGATGGTAGAAATTGCAAAGCGGAACAATGTCAGTGAGAGGACGATCTATAGGTATAAAGCATATTATGACAAACTGAGGGAAAAAGAGGAATAGACCATTTTACTGATGTCAGTAATATGGCATATGAGAATTGCGGACGATTTTTTTGACCGCAAAATGGATGGAGGAGTATCTATGGCAGAAGATAAAAAGAAGAGAAATTGATGTTACAGTAATAGAAGTAACCGAAGAATACTTAAAAGAAAAACTCTATGAAATTAGAGGTAAACGGGTATTGTTTGATGCTGATTTAGCAGAGATATATGGCTATGATACGAAGGGATTTAATAGACAGGTAAAAAATAATATTGAAAAATTTGATGAAGATTTTATGTTTGAATTGACAGATGAGGAATTAGAAGATTTGCGGTACAAAAATTGTACCGCAAATATAAGAGTTCAAAAAGTCGTTATAATCCTCATGTATTTACAGAGCAGGGAGTATATATGCTTATGACAGTTTTGAAAGGACCGTTGGCTGTTAAACAGAGCAAGGCATTAATAAGAACCTTTAAGAAAATGAAAGATTACATTTTAGAAAATCGAGATCTTATAGGTCAGCGGGAAATACTTCAGTTAAGCATGGAGACTGCCAATAACAGAATAGAAATTAACAAAATCAATTCAGATATGCTCTCTTTGGAAAAGCAGATTTCCGATGTTGCAGAAGGACTGAAGGATGTTGTAACAAAATCTGAGTTAGCTGATATGATGAATAGCTTCACTTCAGATGATGACGAGAAGTGGCTCATGTATAATGCGAAGTTCAGTAGCGCTGATGAAGTTTATGAGTCTATTTATAAGCAGGCAAAGTCGTCAATATATGTCGTTGACAATTATATTGGATTAAGAACGCTGGTACATCTTAAAAATTCTCCTACAGGAGTAAATATTACTTTATTCAGCGATAATGTTGGGAATAATAAACTTCATAATATAGAATTTACGGATTTTTGCAAAGAATATCCATCCGTAAAAATATCAATGAAAAAGACAGGCGGTATATTTCATGATCGATTTATCGTATTGGATTATGGAACTGATGATGAAAGAGTTTTCTTATGTGGTGCTTCATCAAAGGATGATAACCAGTATTGTTGAAGACTATGGAGTATCTAACGTGGATTTCTGTGCAGAGATGTACCAATGCCGGATTTGTCAAATGAGAAGATATTTCCGGGTGGGATAAAGGTAAAAGCTCTTTTCACACCAGATGTGAAGTGGCGGTTGGTTGAAGAATTTGGAGCGAACTGCTTTACAGAAACAGACGATGGAAGGCTGCTCTTTTCGGCAGATTATACGGATATGGAAAACCTTGTGACATGGCTCATGACATTTGGAGCAAAGGCTGAGGTGCTTGAGCCGAAAGAAGCACGGGACATTATCCGCAGGAATGCGGAAGAAATATTAAAAATCTATGGAGGATTAGGAAAATGACGTTTGATTATAAAAAGGAATATAAAGAGTTTTATATGCCGAAAGGCACACCGTCTATCGTAACTGTTCCGAAAATAAACTATATAGCGGTGAGAGGAAGCGGCAATCCAAATGATGAAGACGGAGAATACAAGCAGGCTATCGGTCTTCTGTATGGAATTGCATTTACGATTAAAATGAGCAAAAAGGAAGATCATCAGATTGATGGATATTTCGATTATGTCGTGCCGCCATTAGAGGGATTCTGGTGGCAGGGTGAGCGGCGTCCGGGGACGCCATGCTGCGAACCGACCGAGCCGGCAGGCGAGACGGAGTATCTGGAATTGATTATGCTCGTAAGGAAGATTTTAGGTGGATCTCTGTTATTCGCTTGCCAGATTTTGTTACCAGGGAAGATTTCGACTGGGCTGTCAGGAAAGCTACGGCAAAGAAAAAACAGGATTTTTCTAAGGTTGAGTTTTTTCTCTATGATGAAGGATTATGTGTACAATGCATGCATATCGGATCGTATGACGATGAGCCTGCTACGGTAGATGCAATGCACAGATTTATGGAAGAACAAGGATATACACTTGATATAACGGATCAGAGAATGCACCATGAGATTTATCTGAGTGATGCACGGAAGGTAGCGCCGGAGAAGTTGAAGACTGTAATCAGCAATTATCAGGACTGGATGAGATCAGCAGTCGGGCAATGATGGGAGAATTCATTCTTTATTACCGTGGAAAGGTTTTTAAGTGGAATATATGATGACAGACTTTTGGAGTAAAGCCGGTTCCGGTGGCGGTGAAAATGATGCCGGATGCTGAGATGGAACCGCCGTATGATGGTGCGAAAAAAAATGATTCTGGTTGATGATGTGGATAATCGGCAGTTTCTGTGTGAATTGGTTGAGAGTATGTGGGAAGAATTGCCGAAGAAGAAAGAGAAAAAGTGCAAGTAAGACTTGATAAAATCGAACGAATATTCTATATTTAACAGCGAGATTTTATACCCAAAAGCAGAAAATACGAATGTACAAATGGAGCTCAAACCCTTGTGGTTTGGGCTTTTTCTGATTTTGATAAAATCTGAGAATCAACTATTTCTAAAAAGTCAATTATCATTTTGTAATGGAATGGACAGAATTATTCACAAAACTGTTTGTAAAATACCCTCAAATTTTTGAGCGCGGCTAGTCTTGTAAAAGTGGCATTATATGGCAATCGAATGTAACATTCAATTGCAAAGTTTTGTTGCCTATTTTTTGAAAGTCAAAATTGCCCTGATAGAATTTCCAAAAAAGGCTGTGTAAAAAGAGTGGAGGAAATGCAAAGTGAAAACGAGTATTCAAAAAGGTATTTATGTGAAATTTAAACCGGAGGAGGTGGAAATACTGCATGATCGGATGAAGGAAGCCGGAGTTCAAAATATGAAGTGCGTATATCAGAAAGATGGCGTTAAACGGGTATGTAATAAAAGAATGGCTGATTTGAACCGGGTAATATCTTTATACAAGGATTAGAATAATCTCAATCAGTATGGAAAGCAAATGAAACGGGGAAGCTGTATGAAGAGGATATTGCAAAATAAAATGATGAATAATGAGCAAACAGAAAAAGGCACTTGAAGCAGTTATTCATCTATATGAGGAAGATTCAAAAAAGAATGAAGTGAATTGAAAAAAGCGTTAGCGTGGTTGATGCGGTTTATCCGCAGTTGTGAATTGGTTGAGGCATTTTTCCCCAACAAGAAAAATGCGCGGTAGAAAAGAGGCAAGTGCAAGTAATTTGAGAAAAAATGAAAGGATTCTTTATTAACAGCGGAGAAATTTATACCCAAAACAGAAAATACGAAGAAATGGAATCAAAATCCTTGTGGTTTAAGCCGACGTTTAATTACTGTACTGGTGAAGAAAATCTGAGAACAACTTTTCTTCAAAAGTTAATTAAAACATTTTGTAATGGAAATAGATAAAACAGAAAATTTGAGAAACTGTTAGAAGTGATCATCATTTCTATTGAAAGAAATGCTGCGGCATGATAGAATGACCGTATAGACGGAAATAAAATCTATAAATACGGATATAGCATAACGGAGGAACACACATGATTATCAGTGAAAGAATTTTTTTACATAATGGAGCAGAAGAACATGAGCCAGTTGGAACTGTCGAG
>VOFC01003858.1_pt1 | contig 28331 bp, 46 predicted proteins | sample 5384161 | NCBI WGS metagenome assembly VOFC01 (sample SAMN12384722, study PRJNA508395) | human gut metagenome | isolation source: healthy gut B | host: Homo sapiens | reverse complement strand
TCTGGGACTTCTGTTCGACTGGGATTATCAGGAAAAGGGATGCAGATTGCCGAAATCATCGAGAAAGGCCCGTTCGATCATTCCCGTACCAAAGTAAAGGCAGGGTGTATTATAGAAAAAATCAACGGGGAAGAAATAACTCCGGATAAGGACATCACTGATCTTTTGAATAATAAAAAAAGGGAAGAAGACCTTGATTTCAATCTACAATCCGCAAAATAAAGAACGTTGGGAAGAAGTAGTAGTGATGCCGGTTACGAGCGGCCAGCTGAATGGGTTGTTATACAAACGTTGGGTGAAACAGCGGGCGGCAGATGTTGAGAAATGGTCGAAAGGGCGTTTGGGATATGTTCATATTCAGTCGATGGGAGATGATAGTTTCCGTACTGTATACTCGGACATTTTGGGTAAATATAACAACTGCGACGGCATTGTGATTGATACCCGTTTCAATGGCGGCGGCCGTCTGCACGAAGATATCGAGATACTTTTCAGCGGTCAGAAGTATTTCACGCAGGTGGTACGCGGACGTGAAGCCTGTGATATGCCAAGCCGTCGCTGGAACAAACCTTCCATCATGCTGCAGTGTGAAGCGAACTACTCGAACGCACATGGAACTCCATGGGTATATAAACATCAAAATATAGGAAAACTTGTCGGTATGCCTGTTCCGGGTACAATGACGAGCGTGTCTTGGGAAACTTTACAAGATCCTTCACTCGTCTTTGGTATTCCTATCGTTGGCTATCGTTTGCCTGATGGCAGTTATTTGGAAAACACCCAGTTGGAACCGGATGTGAAGGTTTCTAATGATCCGGAGACGGTCGTTAAGGGAGAGGATACCCAATTAAAGGTGGCTGTTGATGAACTTCTGAAAGAAATAGATAAGCAGAAGAAGTAAATACAAGTATAATTATAGATGAAATAAAAAGTCGCTTCTTTGAAAAGATTTTGAATCTTTCAAAGAAGCGACTTTTTTATAAGGTGTTTATTTAAAATTGACGCAGGATTTACTTTCCAGACTGGTAATAATTTATGGAGGGTCTTTCTCGTCATTATCTTTTGATTCAGGAAACTCACGATATATCCGGTTATGCAGGCTGCAATGAGTGACCCCTCACGTACTCCTTTGAATACCTTGTGTAAGTAAAAGAGAGAGAATTACGGCCAACGTAACTCAAAGTAATATCAAAATAGACTTTGAACTTTCCGAACTCCTTGTTATAATGGCGGGATGCATATTTCACGAATGCTTCTGCACTCATCATGGCTACTCTCGGTTTAAGTTCGAGAACTACTCCGATAGATTGCACCATGCATCCTGTAAGGGTAATAAAGCGATTGACATGCCATAATTGGCGGATGCAGTTCACTTGTCAGCATCATATTAAAATCAATGAATGCCGAAAAGATAAAAGAGAACGGCATTTGAAGAAGAATTTCAATAATATCCTGCCGGGTTCTGTTCTTTCGGATTAACCAGAATTGTCCCAGGATAAGAACCATATTGATGATGAAGGTGCAAGTACCCAATGACAAAGGACTATTCAAGGCTTAATACATAATTGATGCTCGATATGGGAGTAGTTCCCAATGCCGAGCGTATAATCAATACAATGCCTGCCGCTAAAAAATAGAGTCCGATAACAAATACCAAATACCTTTTAAAAACGTCTTTCATTCCCATACTTTTTTGACCTCCTTTATTTATTTTCCTTTCATGCATTGAAAAGGATATGCAAAGGTCTTGTTTTTTTACTCTGAAATAGATTATCTAATTCCATACAGTTTTTGTCATATCCGAAACAAATTGTACTTTTACGTCGTAAAAGGAGGAGGTAAATGGTAAAATCTCGTATTTTTGATAATAAGCAGTTATTGAAGGAGCATCCGAACTTCCTCATTATAAAGAGGAGGTAGTCTGTTTCCGGAGTGAATATAAAGATAGAAGTTATCCGGCAAATGAATGTTATTTCAATCGGGAACTTTATATGATATTCGTTCTTGAAGGCCGTTCGGAGATTCTGCTGAATGGAGAGTTTATTGCGATAGAGCCGAATATGCTGCTTATTCATGGAGCGAATTATCTCACGGAGCATCTTTACTCAAGCCGTGATATTCAGTTTATTACTCTTGCCCTTTCCGAATCCATGCGGACAGACGATTCTTATTTGACACAAATAACGGCCATCTTATTGGCGACAATGAGGCAGAATAAACAATATACGATACAGTTGACAGAGTACGAAGCCCAAATCATCCGTAAGGAACTGGAAATGTTGATGCGCCTGCTGAATATTGAACATCATTTTCTTTTCCGGCGCATACAGGCAGCGTGCAATTCTCTGTTTTTGGATATAGCAGATTTTCTTTCCCGAAAGACCGTTATCAAAAAAAGAGATCAGTCGTAAAGATCACGTTTTCAAGAATTTCATGCATTGTTACCCGTAATTTCAGGGAAGAACATTTTGTGAGCTTTTATGCGGATAAACTGGCTATTAGTGAACAGTACCTGGCACGCATTGTACGTCTTGGAACAGGTAAGACTATCAATAGCCTTATAAACGAACTGTTGGTAATGGAAGCGCGTACTTTGTTGAGTTCTACAAAATCTACGGTTGGTGAGATTGCTTCTAAGTTAGGGTTTAGTGATGCGGCAGCTTTTTGTAAGTTCTTCAAAAGGAATGCAGGACAAACTCCGTTGAATTATCGGAAAGGATTGTTACTTCATATCGAAATGAAATAGGTTGATGCAATTGTCTTAACCGACAATATACATCAACCTGTTGAATATATAGTGAATGGGTTTGATTTTAACCGATAAGTGCTGTGATATCTTCTACAATCTGCTCATCTGTTAAGTGATTGGCACGGAGAAACTCCTGTAAATCAAAACGATCTACAAATTCTTTTTTAGCTCCATAGTTCAGGACTTTCATGTCTGTAGCACCATAATAACGGGCAATCTTTTTCACCGAAACCGCCATCCAATACACCGTCTTCCAATGTTATCACTAACTCGTGATCTGCTTTCAGTTCATCCATCAGTTCGTTGTCTACACCGGTGATGTAACGCGGATTGATGAGTGTTGCGTCGACATTGGCTTTTTCTTTGAGAAGTGATGCAACCGACTGTCCTAATCCATAGAATGAACCCAAAGCCACAATGGCCACTTTCGAACCGCGATGAGTAACTTTGTAATGGCAATATATTCTTCCTTACAAGTCGGTGCCAGATAAACCATATTCGGGATATTGCTGATAAGCGGAATATCGAAGAAACCCAGATGAGTTACATCGTTCATTCCGGATAATGTTCCCCAGAATACCAACAAAACAGCCGGATTATTATTGATACAAAGGTCCTGTGAAAGTTGATCGTAGGAGCGTTGGATGAATGTACTATATACTCCGTAAACGGGTTTCCCACCATTGGCTGCGATGCCCGAAGCAAGAGCTACTGCGTGTTCCTCGGCAATGCCTACATCTACGAATTGCTTGCCTGCTTCCTGACGGCGGTCCGGAGTGAATCCGAGAACGGCGGGAGTACCAGAAGTGATTGTTACCACACGCGGGTCCTCCTTCATCTTTTCAGTAGGTATTGGGCGGTTACCTCGCTGTAATCTTCTTCTTCATAACTCACTTTTGCTTCTCCGGTTTCTATATTGAACGGAGTACGCCAATGGTAAGTCTCTTTGTCTTGTTCTGCGCGTGCATACCCTTTGCCTTTTAATGTATTGATATGTACTACTATCGGATGCTGAATATCTTTCACTTTAGAGAAAGCTTCAATCAATGCCTGTACGTTATTACCATCATTTACATATATATAATCCAGTCCCATTGCCTTGAAGAAGTTGCATTCGCACTGACCGTTACTGTCACGTAATTCTTTCAGATTCTTGTATAATCCTCCGTGGTTCTCGGCAATGGACATCTGGTTGTCATTAACGATAATAATCATGTTAGTACCAAGCTCTGCTACATAATCCAATCCTTCGAAAGCTTCACCTCCGCTTAAAGAACCATCCCCTATGACGGCTATGATATTTTCATTGCCGCCTGTAAGATCACGTCCCTTTGCCAATCCGCTGGCCAGACTGACAGAAGTGGAAGTATGACCGATGACAAAAAAAGTCATGCTTACTTTCTTGTGGTTCGGAATAACCGGATACGTTGTCGTATTTTTCCGGATGAAGGAACGCATCTTTACGACCGGTCAGCATCTTGTGTACATAACTCTGATGCGATACATCAAAAACAAGCTTGTCTTTGGGCGAATTGAATACATAATGTAAAGCGATAGTCGCTTCCACCATTCCGAAATTAGGGCCGAAGTGACCGCCATGTTCACTTAATTTTTGCAGGAGTGCTGCACGGATTTCTCCACCTAACTCGTTTAGCTCTTTTTCCGACAGTTTCTTAACATCTGCAGGAGAATAAATATTTTCTAAATACATATCAAACAGTTTTTTCTAAATAATGTTTTTACTTATTTCTTTATGACACTGCAAAGATACTGCAGGATTTGAAATCTGTTTGTATATGAATTACGGATTAATTTTACCCATATTACAGTTCCCCTTCAATAAGGGTACTAATCTTTAAGCTAAAGCCTGACTTCTGTATTCATTGGGCGTGCAACCGACACGCTTTTTTTGAATGGTCTGCAATAAAATAATCAGTAATTGGGGTTGTCATACCCGTAATTTGTCTACAGGGATTCTTCTTCTTTTTCAGAACTTTGTACTATACAAATAAATAGTTTTCAAGTAAATAAATAAAAGTATGGATATGAATAGAAAAATTCGACTATCAGTAATCAGAGTGAAGCGGTTTTCGATATACTCTTTTACTATTTTGCTGGCTTCCGTTTGGATAGCATGTAGCGAGCATCCTGATAATACAGAGTATCCGGAAACAGGAAGAACAGAGATAAATAATGGAGATGAAGAACCTAATACAGAAAGTATGAAAATAAAAATAACAGTAGGGCAGCGTGTTATAACTGCAACCATGGCTGACAATGCGGCAGCACAGGATTTTATTTCCCGTTTGCCGTTGGAAGTGACACTCAACGATTATAATAATACCGAGAAAATATTTTATCCATCACCTAAGCTGTCAATACAGGGGAGTGAAACGGGGATGTGCACCTGCTCCCGGGGATATTACGATTTATGCGCCTTGGGGAAATGTGGCCATTTTTTATAAAAAATGGTCGCAAAGCAGTGACTTGATTCTGATTGGTAACATTGATGGAGATGGTATTAAGGCTTTGAGTGTGTCAGGGAGATCTGACGGTGAGGTTTGAAAGGGAATAGAATAGATCGTTCTTTTGGTAAGAATAGAGTCTGATGATACATTAGTTTTGAGACACTATCAAAATTTGAAGTATTGACTTTTTGCAGATGAGGGGTTGATAACTGTTGTAGGAAGTGGTAGATGAGCGTGAAGTGGGTGAGATGAATTGGCATAGGGGAATTTTGAAGATGAATTACTTTGAGATTGTATTGACCTATATTCTTTCCTGTACTTCATAATCCGTAATTGGGGTAATAATGTCAGTAATTCATCTACAAACAGTCTCTTTATTTCACCGTATTTTTTTGCAACGTAGAAAGTAGATAATCAATTATTTAATAATTAAAAGGCAAGAGATATGAAACGGATATTATTATTAACCGTTGTATTTATTATGATGCTTGGAACCAGTTTTTCTTCTGCACAGACAGATGCTGATAATTTTTATAAAAAGTAATCGGGTGAATGTAGAAAAAAGTTTCTTTTTCCAACCAGTATAAAATGAAGGTAGCCGGAAATCTGTTTCTGCCTAAGAACATGAAAGAAGGAGACAGATACCCTGCAATCATTGTCGGACACCCAATGGGAGCAGTCAAGGAACAGAGCGCGAACCTTTACGCAACTAAAATGGCCGAACGCGGAGTTTTGTAACACTCTCCATAGACCTTTCTTTTTGGGGTGGAAGCGAAGGTGAGCCGCGCAATGCTGTTCTGCCGGAAGTATATGCGGAAGACTTTAGTGCCGCAGTTGATTTTCTAGGTACACGTCCGTTCGTTGACCGGAATAATATTGGAGTAATCGGAATTTGTGGCAGCGGAAGCTTTGCTATTAGTGCAGCCAAGATAGACCCTCGTCTGAAGGCCATTGCAACAATCAGCATGTATAATATGGGTACAGCCAGTCGTAACGGATTGAAGCACTCATTGACTTGGAACAGAGAAAGCAAATAATGGCGGAAGCAGCAGAGCAGCGTTATACAGAATTTTTGGTGGGGAAACAAAATATACCAGTGGTACTGTACATCAGTTGACAGAAACGTCCAGTCCGATCGAACGGGAGTTTTATGAATTCTACCGTACGCAGAGAGGAGAATTCACACCAGAAGGAGCAAACTCCTTTGACCACAACTCATCCAACCCTTTCAAGCAATGTGAAATTTATGAATTTCTATCCTTTCGAAGATATTGAAACTATTTCACCCCGTCCTATGCTTTTCATCACCGGAGAGAATGCCCACTCACGCGAATTTAGTGAAGACGCCTACCGACTGGCTGCTGAGCCCAAAGAACTGTACATTGTACCCGGTGCAGGTCATGTAGACCTTTACGACCGTGTAAGCCTTATACCATTCAGCAAACTGGAATCTTTCTTCTAAGGAGTATCTGAAGAAATAAATTTCAATACCATGAAACAGGAAATACTAAATGTGACTTTTTTTGAAATAACAGACTGAAAAAATAAACTAATGGAACAAATAAGAAATAAAGAATATGGAGGCGAACGTCCTCTGTTTGCAACCCACGACCTTCAGTTGGAAGACGTGACGATTCGCACTGGTGAATCCGCACTGAAAGAATGTAGTAACATCATAGCAATAAATTGCCGCTTTTGAAGGGAAATATCCCTTTTGGCACACCAATGGATTCACTGTGAAGAATTGTCTTTTTACAGAAGGGAGCTCGTGCCGCGCTGTGGTATTCTCAAAGTCTGCAAATGGCGGATACCTTAGTGGAAGCCCCGAAGATGTTTCGCGAAATGAACGGGATAAAACTCGAAAATGTACAGTTGCCCAACGCTTTGGAAACATTTTGGTATTGTCGGAATGTGGACTTGAAGAACGTGCAGATAGACAAGGCGGATTATCTTTTTTATACATAGCGAGAATATCCATATACAAAATTACGCTCAAAATGGAAACTATTCATTCCAGTACTGTAAGAACGTGGAAATCCGTAATGCGGTTATCAACTCCAAAGATGCTTTTGGAATACGGAGAATGTAACTGTCTATGATTCGGAACTGAATGGGGAATATCTAGGATGGCATTCTAAAAACTCTGCGTTTGGTAAATTGTAAGATTTCGGGCACACAGCCTCTTTGCTACACACATGATCTGGTCATGGAAAATTGTACAATGGCGGAGGACGCTGACCTCGCTTTTGAGCACAGTAGCGTAAAAGCAACGATTAAAAGCCCGGTTCACAGTGTGAAAAATCCTCGTACGGGGAGTATTGTAGCCGAAAGTTTCGGAGCTATTATCTTGGATGAGAATCTGAAAGCACCGGGAAATTGTGAATTGAAGCTTTGGGACGAACTGACTTGTTTTGATTGAAATATGAAGTATAATTTCGATGAAATTATTCCACGCAGAGGTACGAATTCCTATAAATGGGATTCGTCCGCAGATGCGGATGTCTTGCCGATGTGGGTGGCTGATATGGATTTCCGTACGGCTCCCCGTCGTGGAGGCACTGAAGAAACGGGTGGAACATGGGATCTTCGGTTATGTGCGCGTACCCGATGTTTACTATGAGGCGGTTGTAGGATGGTTTGTTCGACGTCATGGCTGGCAGATTGAAAAAGAGTGGATTATTTACACCACCGGTGTTGTGCCGGCAATATCTGCTGTCAATTAAAGCACTGACAGTACCCGGAGATAAAGTGATGGTACAGACGCCTGTATATAACTGCTTTTTTCTCCTCTATCCGTAATAACGGGTGCGAGATGATTGCCAATCCTTTAGTATATAGAAACAGAGGGTATCAGATTGACTTTGATGATTTGGAGAGGAAAGTTTCCGATCCGAAGGTAAAACTCATGTTGTTATGTAATCCGCACAATCCTGCCGGAAGAGTATGGAGTAAGCAGGAATTAAGGCAGATAGGTGAGATTTGTATTCGGAATAATGTGTTTGTGGTCGCGGATGAGATTCATTGTGAATTGGTTTTTCTGGGGCATGAATATACTCCTTTCGCTTCTATATCAGAAGAGTTTCTCATGAATTCGGTAACCTTTGTTTCGCCTAGCAAGGCTTTCAATCTGGCAGGGCTTCAGATAGCCAATATTATTTCTGCAGATGCAAATGTACGGGTGAGAATAGATAAAGCGATTAATATAAATGAAGTTTGTGATGTGAATCCTTTTGGAGTGGAGGCGTTGATGGCTGCATACAATGAGGGCGAAGAATGGCTGGAAGAGCTTAAAATCTATTTGTTTGCGAATTACATCTATTTAAAAAGGTTATTTTGATGAATATCTTCCGGAATTTCCTGTAATGATGTTGGAAGGTACATATCTGGTTTGGGTGGATTGCTCGGTCTTGAATCAAACGTCAGCAGAAATAGTAAAAGACTTGTTGAAGAAAGAAAAACTTTGGGTGAACGAAGGCAGGCAGTATGGAGAGACTGGTGAAGGGTTTATCCGTATCAATATTGCGTGTCCGCGACAGCGGTTGATAGAAAAAGGATTAAACAAATTGAAGCGGGTACTGAAATCATAAATACGAATGAAAAGAAGTAGTTAGAAAAAAGAACGCTCAAACGGTAAATATAACATACTCCGTTTGAGCGTTTCTCTTATTAAGAAATCTTTTTGGAATGATGGGGGAGAAAACGATAAGTTATATCCTCCATTATTCCATTTTCTATGTGGTACAACCGCTGATTGGTCGTTTCAGATTTTAATCCTCCCAGAGACTCGATGTAAGGTCCTAACTTTATATATTGGAAATGAGATACATCAAAGTGCTCCGGCAGCTTGCTCTTCCCGGAGTACCATCCGACTTTTACCGGAGTGATGGTCTGCTTGTGTAAAAAAGCAGCTAATTGTTCCACTTCTGCGGGTGAAGCATCACCGCCCATGAAACAGACACAGGTAATTGCTTTTCCATATTTACCGAGCAGGGTAGAAAGACTTTCTTCCGTCAACGGTTCTCCTACGTCCTCCATTAGATATGCACTGTGGCACCCTTTACAATGGTTGGGGCAGTTGGAGAGGTTGATGGCTAATGTCACCTCATCCGGTATCTCCTGAAAAACAATATCATAATCAGCGTACCGGAGCATAATATCTTAAATCGGCCTCCTTTTGCCGTGCTTGGGAGAAATTGCTGATACGCTTCATATATCCGATGACGCGGGTCAGATAATCCACATTCTCGCTGTGACATTCGGGACATTCATGCAAATACCGTTTGTCGATATGATGGCATTTGTTACATACTGTATTCGGAATATTGAATGTGAAGTAGTTGCAACCTTCGGTAGCGGCAACACCCGAAGCAACTGCCGGTATTGCTCTTTGCTAAGATGCTCTTCCAGATTCATGTGCAAAGCCGAACCACCCGTCAGATGCTCGATATAACGATGCCCGTGCAGGCGGAATTTATCGACAATGTTCAGCGATTTGTCTTCTACAATATAGAAATAGCTGTTATAACATTCGCGGTAAGTCTGGAATCCGGCTTCCTTGTCCCATTTCGCGTGTTTCACACCCACGTTTTCGGCAGGAATCATTTCGCAGTTGAAAAGTCACTTCTTTGGTACGATATTTCTTGTTGTATTTTCAATCATGCCGAGAATCTCCTGCACAAAAAGCCTCGTATTTCGGATTGTCGTTGATGTCGATTCCCATAAATTGGGCTGCTTCCACCAGTCCGTTCACGCCGATAGTCAGATATTGGCGGCTCATATTGATATATCCCGCATCAAACAAAGGTAACATACCCTTTGCCTGCAATAATTTCAGGTTCTCATTATAGGCAAGCTGGACTTTGTGAACCAAGTCTACTACTTCTTCCAGGAAGAAAGGGTAGAGAATACCTGATTTTACAGCATGCTGTATACAACGGTTCAGATTGATGGTCAACACGCTCTTCGAACCGGTAGAGACTCCTCCGGCCCCCAATGTATAGCTAAAGCCATTGTCCTGTATTTCATTACGCAGACGGCAGCAGCTACTCAAAGAGTCGGCATTATCACTCATAAAAGTAAAGAAAGAATGACCTTCGGAATACATTTCAGCCGTAAAGTCACCATATTCCTTATCCAGTACATCTCCGTCTTTGGTCAGGAGTGCCATTGTCTCTACAGGGAATGTCAGAACGGTGCGTGTACGCTCCTTATTAAACCATTTCATAAAACGCTTCTGCAACCAGCTAAGCGAATCCCAGTCGGGTTTGCTTCCGTCGGGGAAAAAAAGTGCTCGAAAAGGCTATTGAAAATAATACTTGTCATAGTAAGCTACATTCCAAAAGACGGCTTGGAAATTACGCGCCCCTGTAGGCTGGTTAATAGAATATACTATTTGCTCGAAACAGTCTGTAATGATTTTGTCGATTGATCTTTGTTTCGTAGAGAAATCAACAATCTTATCGGGATACTTATAATATTCCTGCCCATATTCCAAACCAATGAAATAGTTCATGTACATCAGGAATTCAGGAGTGGCACATGCGCCGCTTAGCATACTGGATACGATAAATACCATGTTGATAAATCCTCCGCAGAAGGATTTCAGATTGGTCGGGGCGGTAGAATTGCCTCCTACTGCTGTTGTTCCTGCTATCAGCCAAGGATACATAGTAATGCTGGCACAATAGTTAGCCAGATTAGTTTCATCATTTTTGTAAATAAAGTGATGATTCAGAAGTTCCAAATAACGGTCGGAAGCCTCTTTACCATACATATCCCTCAAACGGTCTGTCAGCAGGCGGCGGTTGAGGCGGATGAAAATTGGATTTGGGCAGTTCTCCTATCAGCGTGGCGATATTCTTGTTTTCCACATTGGCGTTGGCATCGTACTTGCTACCGCTGGCAGGGTTGGAAGCATCGCAATAATCCATGAGGAATTTAAGTTTGTCTCTGACTTCACGGTCTTCCAAATGTTTCTGACGATACAGCATATATGCCTTTGCAACACTGTAATAATGTTCAGCCATCAGGGCCACCTCCACCTGATTCTGGATTTCCTCTACGTTTGTTCCGTCACTGATACTGACACGGCTTAACACATTGGTTATCACATCTTGCGTAGCAAAACTACCTACTGATAAAAATGCCTTGGATATGGCATTCTTGATTTTGTCGAGGGAAAAAGCTTCTTTTTTCCCGTCTCTTTTGATAATGAATATCTCCGAACTAATCATACCTATATTTTAAGAATTAACAAAATAGATTTAGTGCCTACATAGTTATTCATGCACGACAATTTCTGGAGACTTGTAATAAAATGGACCTGTACGATTCGTTCTATTGCCTGTCACCCGAAAGCCTGGAATAACGGAAATTTTATCGGCAGGTCTTCTGACTTGTTTTTGTTGTAGGCGCCTTCCCGATCCGTTTCATGAATCAGTGGCAAATGAATGCCATAACATTTCTCTTTTTTATGAGAGAGATAAAACTTACAGCTACGGGGATAGTTCCGGATTTTCACTGGATTCCCTTTTAATTCCGTCTGGTGATAATGCCATTTCGGAAACCGATGTTGGCGGCAAAGTTAGAAATTAAATCAAGATTCCAATTGAAAAGGTAGAAAAATATTCGCTCTTTATCAGAACGATATATGGCATTAACAACCTGATAACTTTCCGTTTATGTTCTATTCTTCGTATTTTAGTAGAGTCCGGTTTATGTATTTCCTGCCTGATGGATGAATGAAAGTGTAGAATAATGAAACAAGATGCATTATGGTCAGCGATGTTGGGATCCCTTTCTCTTCAGGGAATGAGGCGTTAGAAAATCTATTATTTTATTAGCTTTTATATTGGGTGGCTTTACAGTAGCAAATGCCCAATCAGTTGTAGAAGGTACCAAACTTACAGATAATTGGTCTGTCGGAGTAAATGCCGGTGGAGTCACTCCCCTTACTCACAGTGCTTTCTTTAAAGGTATGCGTCCCACTTTTGGAGTGGGAGTCTCAAAGCAATTAACTCCTATCTTCGGTTTGGGATTCCAAGGAATGGGATATATCAATACCACATCCAGTAAAACGGCTTTCGATGCTTCGGATGTCAGTGTATTGGGTAAAGTCAATTTGATGAATCTATTTGCAAGTTATCACGGGCGAACCTCGTTTGTTTGAATGGAAGCTGTGGCCGGAATGGGTTGGTTGCATTATTATGTAAATGGTGACGGTGATCAGAACTCCTGGTCTACTCGTTTGGGATTGAATTTTAATTTCAACTTGGGTGAAAGTAAAGCGTGGACATTGGGAATCAAACCTGCCATTGTGTATGATATGCAAGGTACTTTCATCCTGAGACAAAGAGCCGTTTCAATGCTAATAACGCAGCGTTTGAGTTGACAGCAGGATTGACTTATCACTTCAAGACAAGTACCGGAAACCATCATTTTGCCAAAGTGAGAGTATATAATCAAGCCGAAATTGACGGACTGAACTCTTCAATCAATGCACTTCGTGCAGATGTAAACAACAAAGATGGTGAGTCAGCAATGCAAACCAACGATCAACGGCTTGCAGAAAGAACTTGGAAGCATGCCGTACAAAGATGGTTCCGGTGGAGACAGTAGTCAAGACAGCTCGTATTCCGGAATCAATCATTACTTTCAGACAAGGTAAGTCGTCCGTAGACGCTTCACAACTTCCGAATGTGGAACGTGTAGCTTCTTATATGAAGAAACATGCGGAAACGAGAGTCATTATCAAGGGATATGCTTCTCCAGAAGGTAGTGTTGAAGTCAATGCCAGAATAGCTGCAGCACGTGCGGAAGCTGTAAAGACTATCTTGGTCAACAAGTACAAGATCAGTGCATCTCGTATCACTGCTGAAGGGCAGGGTGTGGGCGATATGTTCACTGAACCGGACTGGAATCGTGTAAGTATCTGTACTATTGAAGATTAAACAGAAGTATAGAAACTGAATAGTAAGGGCTGCCCCAAACGGGGGCAGCCCTTGTTGTTCTTGGTATCTTCTGAATTTTGAAAGTTTAGTAAACAGATTTCTTTGTACATTACATAAAATGGTTATTTTTGCAGACGTCGTTCATGCGTTCTTGCGCTTTGTGAATGGGCAAATATCAACCATTAAAAACTGTATTATGAAGAGAGTATTCGTTTTTCAAGATTTTAAATCGCAGAAATTCTGGAGTATAGATGTAGTTGGAACAGATATAACCGTAAACTATGGCAAGTTGGGGACAGATGGACAAACACAAGTGAAAAACTACGCAACGACTGAAGAGGCTGAAAAAAGCAGCCGGCAAACTGATTGCGGAAAAGACCAAAAAAGGGTATGTGGAAACTGCTGAAGAAACTGCACGCGAAATGAAAGTGGAAGCCAAGAAATATACTTTGAGTTATGATGAATATGAAAACAATGTCCGGCTTCTGGATAAGATATTGAAAGATAAACATCTCTCTGAATATAAACAAATAACAATCGGTTGTTGGGATTATGAGGGTGGCGACTGTTCTGCCTTATTACAGGGAATGATTGAAAATAAGGAGAAGTTCGCACAAATAGAAGGCTTGTTCTGGGGAGATATTGAGCAGGAAGAACAGGAGATTTCATGGATTGAACAAGCTGATATTAGTCCGCTGCTCGATGCCATGCCTAAATTGAAAGGATCTGAAAATCAAAGGAACCAATAATCTGCGTTTGGGAAAGACCTTCACGGCCGGAGTTGCGGTCACTCGAAATTATCAGTGGTGGCCTGCCTACCGAAGTGGTAGAAGATATTCTGGTTCTGATTTCCCCAATCTGGAAAAACTGATTCTATATGTTGGTGTGGAAGATTATGGATTTGAAGCTGATATTGAGATATTCCGTCCGTTGTTCTCTAAAGAACGTTTCCCGAAGCTGACTTATCTGGGGATCGTCAATTCTGAAGAACAGGACAAGATTGTAGAAATGTTCCTGGAGTCGGATATTCTTCCCCAACTTGGAAACAATGGATGTTTCGGCCGGTACTCTCAAAGATGAAGGTGCCCAATTATTGCTGGATAATATGGATAAGATCGCTCATTTGAAATTTATCAATATGCGTTATAATTATTTGAGCAAGGATATGAAAAAACAGCTGCAGAATCTTCCTATGAAAATAGATATTGCTGAAACTGAAGAGGTGGATGAATATGATGGTGAATTGTGGTATTACCCGATGATTACAGAATAGGAGATGCAGATAATCGTTGTCAGCAACTCTCTGTCCAAACGTATAGAATACTTTATTGAAGCAGGCAAACACTTGCAGACGGGAGTTCGCTTTATGACTTACGGGGAACTGTTTAACTGCTTGCCGCAATTGCGGCAGGCAGTTGTCAAACTGGAACCTTGTGTAAGCAATGAAACGGATTTCCTGAAATATACCCTGTTTAATGACGAATACAAAACGATATTACAGCGACGTTGGACGAGACGGACTGCCTGACGATGTGCATTTCTTGAATCCGCCTCATGCATTATTGCGGCTCTTGATAAAAAGGAAGCCAAACGGATTTTGGTGGATAGCCAATGATCTGAATGTAACTCCGATGTTGGATACTCCACATTCTTTCGATGAACTGGCGCAAGCTTCTTGCCGGTTGTAGCAGAGGGTGCTTTTTGAAACCCCGTTACGGTTCGGGAGCGGGAGGCATTATGGCTGTCCGCTATCAACCGCGTCAGAAGAAATGGGTAGTCTATACTACCTTGCAGAAAGTGGACAGAGTCATTCATAACACTAAACGTATCAACCGTTTGAGTACGGAAAAAGATGATCCCTTTGGCGGAAGCGGTGATGCAAACAGAAGCTATTCTGGAAGAATGGATTCCTAAAGAGCAGTTGCAGGGAGAGAATTATGATCTCCGGGTAGTGTGCCGGAGAATCTGAAATTGATTATATTGTTGTGAGATGCAGTAAAGGAGCATAACCAATCTGCATCTGAACAATAAGGCACGCCTGTGGAGCGAACTGTCCCTTGTCAGAAGATGTCCGTCAACGGATTTATTCTTATGCAGGAAGCCGTCCGCACACTGGGTTTTGCGATATGGCGGAGTAGATGTACTGATAGAAAGAGGAACGGATACTCCTTATATTATTGAGGTCAACGGACAAGGCGACCACATTTACCAGGATATGTTTGCTCACAATTCTATTTATACCCGACAGATAAGAAACATAAAAAAGAGATATGACCATGCAAATAGATGAACTGCCGGCTGGCGAACAAAACCAGTGTCCTGATATGGATATGAATCGGGTGGTGGGTACTCATGATATATTGATGCTTTGCTTTGATACCTTGCGTTATGATGTTAGTAAGGAGGAAGAAGCGGCCGGAAGGACACCGGTACTGAACAGTCACGGAGGATTGTGGGAGAAAAGGCATGCGCCGGGAAATTTTACTTACCCGTCTCATTTTGCCATTTTGCAGGATTTCTGCCTTCTCCGGCGGAGCCTCATTCCTTGCGTAGCCGTAAATGGCTGTTTTCCCTGTGCAGGCAGGGACGGGGCGTATCCGCCCAAAGGCAGTTATCCGTTTACGGAAGCAACTTTTGTGCAAAGCCTTGCCAATAAGGGATATGAGACAATTTGCATAGGCGGCGTGAACTTCTTCAGCAAGCGTAATGAACTGGGGCGTGTGTTTCCCCGGTTACTTTACTAAAAGTTATTGGCTGCCGACCTTTGGATGCACGGCGCCCGATAGTACTGAAAAACAAATTGATTTTGCATTGAAGAAACTCGAAAACTATCCGGAGGACAAACGTATTTTTATGTATATCAACTTTTTCTGCTATTCATTATCCGAACTGCCATTATGTGGAAGGCAAAATGAAGGATGATAAGGAATCGCACGCGGCGGCATTGAGATATATCGACAGTCAGTTGCCCCGTTTGTTTGAAGTTGTTCAGAAGCGTGCCGACACACTGGTGATTGCTCTTTCCGATCATGGCACTTGCTATGGAGAGGATGGATATGAATATCACTGCATATCCCACGAAACGGTTTATACAGTCCCTTAAAACACTTTATTTTAACGAAAAAATGAATCAACCTCTATCCCGATATGTAGACTATATGTATAGTTATCCACATAAAACTGCGTACCGTTCTTTTCCGTCCCCGGTTTCGCTGGTTCCTATACCTGAAACAGGTGGAAGGACAGAAAGGCATCGCTTTATTTTCATATTCCTTTTTGTAGTCATAAATGTGGATATTGCAACCTGTTTTCTCTGCAAACAAATCGTGCGGATTATATCGCAACTTATTTGGAAACTCTTCACAAGCAGGCGCAACAGTTGTCTCCACTCACTACCGGACTGGCATTTGATAGTTTCGCCATTGGAGGAGGCACACCGTTGCTCCTCACTGTTCCTCAACTGGAATACTTATGGATACGGCTGCCTTGTTCGGAGTGCATCCTTCACATACCTTTACTTCCATAGAAACATCGCCAGAATATGCCGATCCTGCCCGTTTGGACTTGTTGAAGCAAGCAGGAGTGGCTCGTGTGAGTATTGGCGTACAGAGTTTCCTTGACGAAGAATTAACAGCTTTGAAAAGACGTCCCCGGCAAGACATGATTAATCAGGCGCTGGAGGCTATCCGGAAGAGGCAATTCCCGTTTTTTAATATTGATTTGATTTACGGAATCAAAGGACAAACTGTGGCCAGCTTTCTTTATTCATTGGAACAGGCTCTTCTGTTTCAGCCTAACGAACTCTTTATCTATCCGCTATATGTACGACCGGGAACAGGCTATCACGGAGCGGGAATCCGACGATGTCTGTTTTCAGATGTATTGTGCCGCTTGTGATTTGTTGAAAGACAGAGGTTTTCTACAAACTTCGATGCGACGTTTTATTCATCATCCGTCTACTGATGCGGAAATCTCATGGGGGATGAAGTGATGCTGTCGTGTGGCTCCGGTGGACGCAGTTACCTGGGTAATTTGCATTATGCCACCCGGTATACTGTTTGCCAGCGTTGTATTGCCGGAGAGATAGATGATTATATGGGCACTACTGATTTTACAGTGGCTCGTAATGGATTTATTCTTTCTCAGGAAGAACGGCGACAACGTTTCATCATTAAAAATCTGATGTATTATATGGGGCTTGACAAGACCGAATATAAGCGTCGCTTTGGAGAATCACCGGATAATGTGACGTTGTTCCGACAGTTAGCTGAACGGCAATGGATAGAAAATACGGATAACGGTCGTATTTGTCTGACTTCCGACGGAATGGCATACTCCGATTATATTGGTCAGTTGTTCATTACTCCTGAAATAAGAGAACTGATGGAAACTTATTCTTATTGAACGAAATAGAAATGGAAAACGAAAGCTCTTCACTTTCCTTCAGGCGTATATATTATCGCGGCAAATTGAATAGCTGCAACTATACCTGTTCTTATTGCCCTTTCGGCAAGAAGTCGCATCTGGCAGATACGACACAGGATGAACAGGCATGGAATCGTTTTATAGTAGCTATTGAACAATGGAAAGGGGAGCCGTTGCAGTTATTTATTATTCCTTACGGTGAAGCATTGATCCATCGTTATTATCGGAAAGGAATGATGCATTTGGCAGCATTGCCACAGGTGGCCGGAATTTCCTGTCAGACTAACCTTTCTTTTCCGGCTAAACACTGGCTTGATGAGATTCGTGTGACTCCCACTGTGATAAGTAAGATAAGGCTCTGGGCCAGTTTTCATCCAGAGATGACTTCGGTAGAGAAATTTGCGCATCAGATTCATATACTCCATCATGCGGGAATACAGGTATAACGTGCCGGAGCGGTAGGAAATCCCTCTGCAAAGGCCGTACTCAATGATTTACGGAATACTCTTTTTGCCGGATATTTATTTATTCATTAATGCTATGCAAGGGTTAAGGACACCATTAAGTCAGGAAGATATTCAGTTTTTCAGTCAACTGGATAATCTTTTTGAGTATGACTTGAAGAATGCTCCGGCACAATGGGAAGTTTGCGCAGGAGGAAGGAATAATTGTTTTATCGATTGGAAAGGGGATATGTATGTTTGTCCCCGAAGCCGGGTGAAGATTGGTAATTTTTTATCAAGGTGATGGAGCTGTTGTGCCGCTATCTTGCGAGAGGAAGGTTTGTGATTGTTATATTGCGTTTAGTAACCTGAACAATCACCCTTTACATCGAATCATGGGAAAAGGGGCGTTCTGGCGAATACCTGACAAGCCACTTATTACGACAGTTTTCTTCGATGTGGATGGAACACTGACTGATTCACAGGGAAAAGTTCCTGAAAGTTATGCTAACGCTTTGCGATATATGGCACAGTCCGTTTCCTTATATCTTGCCACTTCTCTGTCGATGGAGCAGGCGAAGAAAAAGCTGGGAAAGGCTCTTTTCGATTTATTCAGGGGAGGAGTGTTTGCAGATGGAGGTTTATTATCTTATTCGGGCCAGATCAGGTGTTTGCCGGTGAAAGTATATCCGGAGGTATATGGAGAATCTGCAAAAGTCACTATTCATAGTTATGAAGGAGTGGTTTACAAGTATAGTATATTGGTACGTGATAAAGAACAGAGAGAAGCTATTCTTACCCGGTTGAAAGAGAATCCCTGCCAGATTTTTCATAAAAGCTCCGCTGATAACAGTCATTCATCCTGAAGCAAGTAAAAAGAGGGGTGCTTCAGTTATGTAAAGCTTTGGGTTTAGCTTCTGAACACACTTTAGTTGTAGGAAATTCGTTAAAGGACTGGCCGATGATGTCCGTGGTTTCTCATTCTTGTGCCGTAATGAATGCGGAACCCTTATTAAAAGAACGCGCACGTTATACGCTGAATCCGGATCGGTTGGCAGCTTTCTTTCGTTTTCTAACGGAGATCCTATAGATCAAACCTCGTCTGATAATAGTTGATATATAGCTAGTTACATCTTCATAAGAAAATAAAAACCGGTTAAAATTTGGTAATTATGAAAACAAAGCCCATATTTGCAGCCCTGAAATAGGGACAGGCATAAAAAATCCTCATCGGAGGGTGCTATAATAATAATTATAGTGCTGGATAAGATGAATGGTGCAAATCATTCGCTTGTCCGGCACTATTTTTATATTGTAACAATTTAAGATAAAGAAGTAAAGTATCGAAGAAACTATGAAAGAGTTAAATTTGACACAAGGGAGTGTTCCGAAAGTATTACTGCAATTTGCGGTTCCTTTTTGATTGCCAATGTGCTCCAGGCACTTTATGGTGGAGCCGACCTTTTCGTTGTCGGACAATATGATGATTCTGCAAGTGTGGCAGCTGTAGCCATCGGCAGTCAGGTGATGCAGACAATCACTGGGATTATTCTGGGTATTACGACCGGAACAACCGTTCTGATTGCCATAGCTACCGGAGCCAAAGACAATCGGAAAGTAGCTTTTACCATCGGTTCGTCCGTATGGTTGTTTTCAATAATCGGGGTGTTGCTTACTTTGGTCATGGTACTTTTTCATGATCGGATAGCAGAACTGATGCATACTCCCGTAGAAGCGATGGCGGATACGAAAAGCTATATTTTGGTATGCTCTCTGGGTATTTGTTTATAGTGGGATATAATGTTGTATGTGGTATTTTGCGTGGACTGGGTGATTCTAAAAACACCACTTTATTTTGTTGGACTGGCATGTGTGATAAATATAGTGCTCGATTTTATATTGGTCGGTTATTTCCATTGGGGGGCTACGGGGCGGCTATCGCTACTGTAACTGCACAAGGAGTCAGCTTTGGTAGCGCTCTGGTTCTTATATCGGCACGGATTCCATTTTGACTTTTCCACGGAAAGATATTCGATTGAACCGGAATCTGTCTAAAAAGATCTTGGTGCTGGGAGCACCCATTGCATTGCAGGACGCTTTGATCAATGTCTCTTTTCTTGATCATCACCGTCATTGTCAATCAGATGGGAGTCATCGCATCTGCTTCCCTGGGTGTCGTAGAGAAGATTATAGTGTTTGCCATGCTGCCTCCGATGGCTATCTCATCGGCAGTAGCGAACGATGACGGCACAGAACTACGGAGCCGGACTTATACAACGGATGAACAAATGTCTGGCTTCGGGGATAGGAATTGCACTTGTTTTCGGTGTGTCGGTTTGCGTGTATTCACAATTCCTGCCGGAAACTCTTACTGCGTTCTTTACGAAAGATGCTGCTGTGGTGGCAATGGCGGCAGATTATTTGCGAGGGTATAGCATCGACTGCATCGTGGTTAGTTTCGTGTTTGCATAAACTCTTACTTCAGCGGACAGGGGAATTCGTTGTTCCCGATGATTCACAGTCTGATAGCCACCTTCCTGTTCCGGATACCGTTGTCATACTGGTTTAGCCAGATAGATAGCTCGTCGCTGTTTATCATGGGATTTGCTCCACCCATTTTCAACGGTCGCTTCGTTGTTGATTTGTATTTGGTATTTGCGATATAACCAAAAGAAATGTACTCGAGAGGCACAGCGATGCCTGCTATATCGAATTAAGTGTTTTTAAGTGACATATATTAACTAAAATCTATTTGTATGGAAGCTTATTTGAAGAAACTCTGTTTTGAGTATCAGGGTGCATCTTCAATTTCATTTGCGAATCTGGTCCGTCAACTGATGGAGTATCAGTTTTACTTTAAAGAGGAAGAGGATATGAATGCCCGCAAGCTGACAGTAAGGGAAAGGTACCTCTCTTTATTGGCGGAAATTCCGATATTCTGTACAGGGTGCCATTGAAGCACATTAATCATTACTTGGGGGCAGATGTAACCAGTTTGGGGGTATCTGGCCGGAAGTTCTAAATAGGAAATATAACCTAGACATATTTTTTCTATGTATTCCTTATCAGATGGTTCATGGCTTATTCGATCGAATCGATTTTGAAAAGTCTTTTGGATTATTTGGTAAGGAATACTATTTTGTATTCTGAATGAAAAACTCAATACCTCGATATACTTTTTATAAGCATAAGTATGGGAGTGAACTTTTGGTCGATGTAGTAGAACTGAAGTATGTGAAGAAGTTCCTGGCTAAAAGTACTGTCCACACTCTCAACTATTATGATATTACTTTCATAACAGAAGGTAAGGGGAGCTTTTGCAGTCGATAACCAAACCTATGAAGCAATTCCATGTGACGTCCTTTTCTCTAAACCGGGGAAATCCGAACTGGGATACTCATCATATCATCAATGGGTATGCTCTGATTTTCGAAGAAGAGTTTTTGTCTTCCCTCTTTAAAGATTCTTTTGTTTGTACGGCATCTTTCGTTTTTTCAGATAGAAAGTTTTTCATCGCGCCTACATTTGTCTGATGAGCTTTATACACGCATACTTGAAACCTTGCATGATATAAAGATGGAGATTGATTCGTATCAACAGGGCGATGTACACGTTTTGAGAGCATTGCTTTATGAAGTCCTGATGTTGTTGGATCGTGCTTACCTTAAAATGACTTCGATAGAGGAGGGCAGAAGTAGGAAGTTTCCAATAATCATGTAAGTAAATTCATGAATTTGGTTGCTACACATGCAAAAGAGCAACATTCGGTTCAATATTATGCGGATAAGCTCTGTATTACTCCTAACTATCTCAATGAGATGATAACCTCGACCATGGGGTTCAGCGCAAAACAATATATTCAGGGCAAGGTGATGGAAGAGGCTAAAAGGCTGCTTGTTTATACGGACTTTCCTATAGCTGATATTGCATTTGAACTCTGTTTTTCAACGGTTTCTTATTTTATCCGTAGCTTCCGGCAGCATACGGGAGAAACTCCGTTATTGTATCGTAAAACGCACAAACTGTAAAAAGTGCTATTTCTACCTTTCTTTTTATTGCATTGCTTTCCTGGTATTTCTCTACTTTCGCATCAGATAATAAACCAATAATAAAAAAGTAAAATGATGAAAGACGCGGAAAAAACAGTAGGCAACATGATTGATAAGCTGAAAACAGCTTTTATCGGTTCGATAGACGGTGAAGGATTTCCTACTATCAAAGCGATGCTGCAACCCAGAAAAAGAGAGGGGATAAAAACGATTTATCTGACAACAAATACTTCGTCCATGCGTGTGGCGCAATACCGGGAGAACAACCATGCATGTATCTACTTCTGCGATACGAGATTCTTTACGAGGGGTCATGCTACGCGGTATGATGGACGTCTTGACGGATAGTGCCAGTAAAGAGATGATCTGGCAGGAGGGAGATACCATGTATTATCCGGAGGGAGTGACGGACCCTGATTACTGTGTATTGAAGTTTACTGCTGTTTCAGGACGTTTCTATAGTAATTTTAAATCAGAAGATTTTGTGGTCGGATAGTGTGTAAGATGGGATGATTGGAATGGTAATGCGAAGGTGTGTCATAATGAATAATAAAACGCAGATTAACGCAAATTATCGCAGAAATAATTTCATAAGTCGTTGATTAATATGTCAATATAATTGAAATAATCTGCGATAATTTGCGTTAATCTGCGTTTTGACTCTCTTATATAGTGTCTATACTATTCCTCATAACACAATAAGTTCTGCAATTGGTTGATGATGTTTTGTTTCCATTCTTGCAGGAAATCTGCAAAAGCGGCTTCATCTTCCAAGAATAAAGATACTATCAGGTTCTTGGCAAGAAATGGATAGCTCAATAGGCTGTAGACAGTCAGAAATACAATATGTATCGGAACCTTTTTAAGTTTACCGTCTTCCATTGCTGTCAGTATACTGTCTTTCACTTGGGATAAAGCATCTCCGAACTGAAGTTCTTTTGCAGTGGCAAGCAAGTGGTTTACATCACGCTGTATTTCCCCACAAATGAATCTGGGAAGACAGGGATTACTTGTGAAAAGCTCAATATACTCATCCAGAATCATGCTCAGTCGCTCCATAAATGGGATATCCTGTTTTACTATATCCTGTATTTTCGGCATTAAAGACATGACTATCGAACCGAATACGGCTTTGAACATCTTATCTTTGGTTCTGAAATAATAATGTAAAGTAGGCCGGTTGATTCCTACCGTTGCAGCAATATCACTCATGCTGGTCTCCACAAATCCTTTTTCTATAAAAAAGTTGTTGGGCAGTTTTTATTATTTGCTGCTCTAAATCGCTATGTTCCGTTGTAGCCATAATTTAGTTGTTTATGTTGTCAATAAAAAGTAATAATCTGTTTGTTATGTTCACATCGCTGACGCTACTGTCAAAGTCTAAAGATAGTATATTCATTTGAGGGCACAGCGATTTTTATACGTTTTTCTATTCCTTTTTCTACAATGTGATTGGCAATGCACCCGAAAGGTTGCAAGCTAATGACATGATTGACTCCTTGGGAAGCAAAGGATAGTATTTCACCGGATATCAGCCAACCTTCTCCAAACTGGGTGCCCAGGGAGATGACTTGTTTAGCTTTTTCTGCCTTTTCAAAGATTGATTCGAACGGCGTGAAGTAATTGAAACTTTTTGCCGATTTCATTCACTTTATTAATCTGTTTCTGGACTTTCTTGTATAACCAGTCGATAACAAAGTCGGGGAGTGAGTTTTCGCTGCAAGTGTTGGTTCTGTCTCACTTTCAGGTTGACAAATCCCTGCATGAAGAAATCACTTATCAGTGGCGGAATCACTTCGATCTTCTGGTTGATGAGCCATGAGGTGACATCTTTTGAGCAAAAGGGTTGAACTTCAGGAATATTTCTCCAACAATACCTACTTTGTGACAGGATCTCTGTTCACAGATTTTGTTGAAGTCTCTGGCAGCCAGATATAAGTAACTCAACAAGTCCTCCGGTTTATTTTTTTCTGGATGATGGGCTGTGCTGTATCCAGATAAAGATCGCGCAGACGGGCGGCCTGTCCCCGTTCTTTCTCACGAACGACGGCTGCATAATAGAATTTAGCGATACAATCACTGTATAACACAGACGCAAGTATGATTGGTAAAACCTTGAGCCAGTTTACCTTAAAACCGGATTGCTCATTTTCAATACCACTGCCGAAAGCAAGTGATACCACCGGTGTATTGGTGTACCCATTCTCAATCAATGCCTTTTTTATCAGTGAAATATAGTTGCTGGCACGACATTGTCCACCGGTTTTGTGTGATGGCAACGCACGTATTGGCAGGATCATAACGTCCGCTTTTAAAGGCTTTTACTATGTCGCCGACAATCAATGTTGCCGGATAACATACCTCATTATTGAGTATTTCAATCCCCAGTCGCAAAGATGCGGTGTCGCTCAACGGTAAAGTCTCCATTTCATATCCGGCCACTTTCATGATGGATGGAATGAGTGGTGAAATGAAAGGCGTAAAGAATGGAGCGAGGATTTTCTTCTTTTTTGTCTTTCTTGGTGAAAGGAGCAGTTGAAACAAATGGCTCGGGATCTTTCGCTTGAGAATGTTTCAAACTGAAATTCAAGCTTTCCACCAACGAGCGGACTCGTAATTTGATGGAGCCGATATTATTAACATCGTCTATCTTGAGCAAAGTAAGATTCTTGCCGTATCGTTTCAGCAAGTTACGCACCTCATCTATAAGAAAAGCATCCGGACCGCAGCCAAAGAAGTCATCTGCATATATTGTATATCACCCTCTTGCATTGCCGCCCACTTGGGTTGCTTTCAGAATACGGTTGGTAAATGCCCATTGAGAGAGGTAATGAGTCTTTTTCCAATGAAATCTCTTGCTGACGGACAATATCATCAGTTATCACATAAACTCCCATCGCAGCAATCATGTCCGAAACCTTGTGCTGTATCAGTGGATCGCTATGGTAAGGGCGCCCGGCGAGCAAGATAATCAGTTTGTGTTTTTCCCGTCCCTCGTTCAGAACTTCCTGATTATAGGCGGCAATTTTTTCTTCAAAGCATATTGTTCCTGTAATGCGCGTGAGAAGGCATTTTGCATACCTCATCCCTGATACCCAAAAGATTTCAGATATTCATTGCATTGTTTATACAGCAACGCTTCATCTTTGAAGGTGATAGTCGGAGCATCTATCGGTATATTCTCTTCCTGTACACTTTTGATGACTTCCGAATAACCGGAAACGATGGGGCAATTATAGCTGTTTTTGCTGTTGCTTATCCTTTTTCTCGAAAACGACGAACGGCATAAATATCCGGTTGACGTTTTTGCAGTGTCAGGTTACGAGATATGACTGTGCACAAGTTTGGCAGGGAAACAGATGTTATCAGACATCACCATGCCGGCAGCAGTCTCGTATTTGCTGAATGTAGAGGGTTCCGACAACTGTACCTGAATGCCGCAAGCAGTAAATAAGGTATGCCAGAAAGGGTATTCCTCATACATATTCAGAATACGTGGAATGCCTATGGAATAGGGGTTGTGGAATGTCTGCGCTCCGGTCGAATAATAATTCCAGCTTTTTATCATACGTATTGATGCCTTTGTCCGCATGGCTTCCTTTATTGGAAAACACCTTCTCACATCGGTTGCCGGAGAAGTAATGGTTTTCACTGTTGAACGTATATCGCATGATGGCACACTGGTTCTCGCACCCCTGGCATTGAAGTTGCTTGGAAGTATATTGTGCCCATTGGAGCATCTCGTTCCAGCTCCGTCACCCGGGCATTTTCGATTTGCTTGGCATATAGGGCACAGCCAAGAGCACCCATCAATTCAGGACAGTTACTGCGGAAGGTTTGTTTCCCGGTCAGCTTTTCCAGACTTCGTACGATGGAATCGTTACGCATGGTTCCTCCCTGCACGACAATATGGTCGCCAAGTATCTCCGTGTCTTTAATTGCAGAACCTTATACAGGCAGTTTTTAACAACGGAATAAGATAATCCGGCAGCTATATCCGCTACGGACGCTCCTTCCCGAAGTACCTGTTTTACTTTGGAGTTCATGAAGACTGTGCAACGTGTACCCAGATCACATGGTGCTTGCGAAAAACAAGCTGCTTTGGCAAAGTCCTCCACACTGTAATCCAGCGATTGCGCAAATGTGCTGATAAAGAACCGCAACCGGAGGAACAGGCTTCATTGATTTCGATTCTGTTGATTACTCCGTCGTTCACAAAGATGGCTTTCATATCCTGCCCTCCAATATCCAGGATAAAAAGAAACTTTTTGCTGATATGTTTGGCAGCAGCATAATGAGCGATGGTTTCAATGATTCCCGCATCCATGTGGAAAGCCGCTTTTTATCAGATCTTCTCCGTAACCGGTAGAACATCCTCCTTTTTATGCGCAAGGTAGTTCCTCGTCTCCGGCATTCTTCATATAGTTTCTGCAGGCCGTTCTCTACTGTTTTTATAGGGTTTCCGTTGTTGTCGTGATAATAGGAGTAAAGGATACGATGATTGTTGTCGAGTACTACGATTTTGGTGGTAGTAGAGCCGGAGTCTATGCCGATAGTTGCTTCCCTGCAATCCGGGACGCAGACTGGCATATTGAATTTTATACTGGTCTTTTTCTTTTTTCCATGACCGATATTCTTCCTCACTGTCGAATATAGGAGAAAGATCACTCTGGAAAGGCGAGGTAACACTTAGTTTGTTTTCTATTACCTGTATCAGGTTGGAGAGATGAATACTTTCTTCATTGCTCTCTACCAATGCTGCTCCCCAGGCAGGGATCAGATTTCCTTTTTCCGGTAATATGAAATCTGTATCTTGTGACAGATTCAGATAGTTGGCAAATGCTTTCCGAAGGGCCGGAATAAAAAGTCAATGGGCCACCGCAGAATAATACCGGAGCTACGATATTGCAACCGCGTGCAAGTGTGACAGTGGTCTGTACGGCTACTGCATGGAAAATGGAAGCTGCTATATTTTCTTTAGATATATTTTTGGCTATCAGATTCTGTCCGTTTTGCAGAATACTCCGCAGCGTGAAGCGATAGAGTATACCCCTGATTGGAACGAAGTGCCAGTTCATTCAATTCGTCGATGGAGACTCCAAGCAGAATAGCCATCTGGTCAATGAAAGCCCCGGTTCCGCCGGCGCAATTTCCATTCATGCGCAGGTCTGTAGCCTGTCCGTCCTGAAAGAAAACAACTTTCGCATCTTCTCCTCCAATATCGATCATAGTGGCTGTGTGCGGATGCTCCCGGCGCAATATAGTTTGTTGCAGCTACAACTTCTTGCACAAACGGCAGAGAGCATTTCTCTGAAATTCCCATTCCAACAGAGCCCGTAATATGGAAAGATAAAGGAATATCACCCAACTGTTCCTTTATTTGATAAAGAAATCCGAGTAAACATTCTTGTATTTTTGCCTGATGCCTTTTGTATCCGGAAAACAAGACTGTAGTTCCATCTTTTCCAATACTACCATCTTAGCGGTAGTAGAGCCTATATCTAAACCCACTTTATATGCATTCATATACCAAATATCTTAAATTAGACCTCGTGTTTGACACATGTGTCAGACGCAAATGTATGTAAAAATATGGTAGATATAGCAAATTGTAATTGGGGGTTTTGGTTAATTAACGGTGGGAAAAAGAAAAGATGGAATGTGAGGGGAGGAACTTGATCGTGTAAAAAGACGTAAATGAATAATTATTGTATTTATATTACTTGTTGGGTTGTAGTAGATCTTTTATGGTGAATCTTAGAAATCTTGTTTACTCTATTTTGACAAAAGGTAACGTGGCTTTTAATAAACCGGTTCTGTTTGCAAACTTTTTGATAGTTTTAGTAAAACGGTATTCGAGTTTATTATAAACTATTAATAGAACAGTTTAGGATCAGACGAGAGATTTTAGCTGAATTATAAAACAAAAATGGGGCAATAATCATTCGACTGTTGCCCCATATCGTATAGAATTGAAAGTATTGTAAAATACAGGTTATTTATGATTTATGTATGATTATTTCTTTCTATTTTCATGTTGTTTATACTTTCTTTCTCAAAGATACAACATAAAAAGTCATTTGTCAAGTCTGATGAGAAAAGTAGCTTATCGGTCTCAAAACAGATGAATAACTTTACTTCTAATATCTGATTTTTATTCGGCTTTATTGCAGAATCAGGGATTTGGTACAAAATCCGTAATTGATATACAATTCCATTCGTTTTATCGCAGTAAATTTGCAATCAGA
>VOFC01006156.1_pt1 | contig 28333 bp, 61 predicted proteins | sample 5384161 | NCBI WGS metagenome assembly VOFC01 (sample SAMN12384722, study PRJNA508395) | human gut metagenome | isolation source: healthy gut B | host: Homo sapiens | reverse complement strand
AAATTACACTTATAGAGCAACCCAGCTGTAAGCAAAAGCAGCAGCAGACATTTTAACAGCGCCAGTATTCTTTCATATTTCATGATGTACCCCCTGATATTTTATAGTTTCTTTTATTGTATTTACAATTCAATACTGATATAATCTATGCGTATACTGCATCTATTCAGAACCGTAATCCTGATATTTGCAGAAGAAACTATATTTTTATTTTTTAACCATAAGGAGGTTTATTATTTTTGGATACCGCTGGTGTCATACAACTTTGTCTTCTTGTAGTTCTAATCATGCTTTCTGCATTCTTTTCTTCTGCCGAAACAGCATTGACAACGCTGAGTCTCGTGAAGGTCCGTTCCATGGCAGAGGAGAATCCCACGAAAAAAGTCTTAACATTACAAAAGATTCTGGACAAAAAAGCAAATTGATCAGTGCAATACTGATTGGCAATAACATTGTAAATATCAGTGCATCTTCCCTGATGACTTCTCTCGTTATCCGCATCTGGGGCAACGCTGCTGTTGGTATTGCAACAGGTGTCCTGACATTGCTGATCCTGCTCTTTGGCGAGATTGTCCCAAAGACCTGGGCTATGTACAATAATGAGAATCTTGCCCTTGCTTATTCAAGTCCAATCTACTTTCTGATGCAGGTACTCACTCCGATTATTTTCATTATAGATAAGCTCTCCGGATTTCTTCTGAAGCTGTTACATATAGATTCATCCAAACGTGCCATGATGACAGAAACAGAGTTGAAGACCTATGTGGATGTCAGCCATGAAGATGGTGTCATCGAACAGGAAGAGAAGAAGCTGATCTACAATGTGTTCGATTTCAGCGATTCTGTTGCCAAAGGATATCATGATTCCACTGAATTGATATGACTACCATTGATGTGGAAGCAAGCTATAACGAACTGCTGACTTTGTTCAAAGGAATCCATGTACACACTGTATTCCTGTCTATGAAGATGACAGCGATAATATTATTGGTAATCATTAATGTAAAGGATTTTCTTCTGTCCAATAAGCGTATGTTCAAGATACGTGATATCATGAGAGAAGCCTATTATACATATGAATATAAGAAAACTGCAGATCTTCTGTTGGAAATGCGGAATATCACAGCAAATGTTGCACTTGTCCTGAATGAATATGGTGCAACAGTCGGCATGATCACTCTCGAAGACCTGCTGGAAGAAATTGTTGGTGAGATTCGTGATGAATATGATGAGGATGAGGATGAATTGATCCAGCAGGTAGATGACCATACCTATCTGGTAGATGCAAGCATGAAATTATCTGATATCAATGATGCTATTGGTACTTCCTTTGATTCTGAGGATTTTGATTCTATTGGTGGTATTATCATCGGACTTCTGGACCCTTCCCTTCTCAGGGTGAAACAGTTACTACAGAAGATGGCATTATCTGACAGCTACAGAAGTTATCCAGAATCGTATTGAAAAGTAACAATCCTACTTCCCTGAATCACAGGAGCAGGGTGATGCGGCTTCATCTGAGCATTCTGAATCTGAATCCAGCCAGGAAGCTTCCGAATCACAGTCAGTCGGTTAATCCGTTCATTTAGTTATTTTGTAACTATTCTGACTCAATATATATGAAAAGTAACCCCCATGCACAAAAGGAAAGCATTGAAGATGCGGTTTTGCGCATGGGGTTCTTAATAATTACTGATTTTATAAATCTGCGTAGAAATGATACGTATCGAGAATCTCCTGCGGTACATCCGGGGTCTCTCTCTGGATTGCCTTGATACGCAATTCAAATTCCTGTTTCTTCTTCATGGAATTTCTTCCAAAACGTGCCATGGCAGCTTCATAAGGTCTCTGTGTTTCAGCTTCTGACGCAGGTCTTCTCAAAAGGACAATAGGTAGCCAGAATCTCTCTTGCTACTTTATTCATCTTCATGGAACCATTGGACTCACTCTTTACCCACGCTTCATAATCAATCAGGAATATTTCACGGGAATTGTTACGTCCCTTCTGAATCTGCATCTTCACCTTCTCACGTGCCTCATCAGACAGGTCCCTGTTCTTACGGTAGAACTGGATATAATCCATATATTCTGAGGTCAGTGATTTAACCTTAATATCATTCCACTGCATACCCTGTATACATCTGCACAGCTCCCAACGGAATCTTCCGAACATTTTCACCATCATATCATCTATATTGGTGTTGGAAAGTATCAGGAAAACAAATCTTCCCGAGTAGCCTTATTCTTGCCTCCTACTTCCTGCCACATAGATGCATTGACACCGGATAACGGGAACAGGATTACATCAGGATATACATTCTTCATGCAGGACTCATGATTAATCTTCAGTTCTACATTGGAATACAGTACTTCTCTGTAGAAGACAGAATAATCAATCTTCATGAGATTCTGCACGCTTTCATTAATTCTCTTCTTAGTCACCAGAATCTTATCCAGATAACCATATATTGCTTCTTTATACAAGACAGGCATGTATGCTGTTGGTTGTCCATATAGACACGCATATTACTCTTCATCATATTCATGACTTCGTATTCCACACGCTTGTCCATGTTATTGGTCAGAGCCTTCTGCTGCTGTTCTGTAATCTCACCTTGTTTCTTCAAGGAGCGCAGGTTTTCAATATAATCTTCGTCAAATTCACTCTTGGAAGGTTCTCTTTGTCCATCGTGAATTGCCTTGAGCCACTCACACAGCGTAAATACATGGCACGGACCTTCGTCTTCCTCTTCTTCAATTCCACACAGAAATTCCAGATGCTCCTGTTCCAGCAGCCGTTCATCCAGCATTCCAAAGTTCAGGAACAACTCTACTGCCTTAGGAGGCACAATCAGACCTTCACATACCTTTCTAAAGCACGCAAGATATAACTCAAATACCATTGGCGTGATCGTTTTCTTGGCTTTCTTCACATCATCTTCTACAGACAGTCTATCCGGTGCTTTCACCAGATAATCCATATTTGCACGCAATACTTCTATCTTCTGTTCATCATATGCTGCATACTGGACAACCTGTTCCAGAGAATTCTTCAATGAAAGTACAGATCTGCGGATCATTGCCTCTTTTTCTTCTTTTGACTTCTGTTCTGTCTCGGTCATTTCCTTGGAGATAATCTCTCCTATGATTGCTTTCTTAGCCTTCAGATCCCAATCAGGTATGTCCATATGCCTGCCAAGCTCCTGATATTGGAAACTAACTTCCCCAAGAATCTCTTCCAGCAATCCCTGCATTTCCTTTGGGACATCGCCTTTTCTTCTCATTTCACGGCCTTGTGCACAGGCATAATCAAACAGATTATGGTCCTTTCTTCCCACTATATAAGAAAGAAGATTATGTATATATTTAATCAGTGTAATGCAATCTTCTTTAAAGCCGTCTACTACAGCCGCAATCTCCAGCACAATGAAATTTACCATCTCTTCGCTATAAGAATAGTATGCTTTCTGGACATTTAAAGGAATCCCTGCTGCCTCTGCATAATAGCCCAGTCGGTCTTCATTAATTTCCATCTGGTATTCACACTCTTCCAGCTCATCCAGTTCTTCAATGATAAGAGGGGATACTCCGATTGCCATGCACAGATTTTTATACCCCTGATAGCTTCTTTTGGCAAACTCATATAAACGGCTGGCACGCATGTGCAGATCCTCACGGAGGTGCGCCATGTCTGTTATATAATGGAATTGCGAAGATACCATGATTGCCCTGTAATCATCACTCTTGGTAATCACATTATGCAAAGTCTCCTCGCCGGATACGGAAAGCATGTAGATAACCGAATCTTCCAGTGTTGTATAGGAAGCCCCATAGGTATCGGTTCCAGTCATTTAATGCAATAAAAAAGAACCTGATTTCTCACCAGTCTCATCCATTCGTTCTGCATCAGCACTTTTCCTGCCAGCACGATTCCTATGTGGCTTACCGTATCCCCCTGTGCAAATATTACCTCGCCCTTTTTAATGATATTTTTCCCATTCTCCATCTTACCGTATTTACCCTGCCTTTCTTCACCTGTTCCCGGTTCTGCGGGTTGTACTACTCCATGTTCCGCAATTCGTTATCTGTTATCATCATAATCTGCTGCGTAAATTCATCCTGATATGAACTTACGCTCACTATATGATTTGAAATGGTATGATATATCTTCATAAAAGCAGATACCAACGTCTCCCGGTCAGTTATCCGCCCATAATTTTCTTCTGTCACATATCTGTCAATCCCACCGCCGATTCCTCTGCCGGTCAGCTTCGCATAGCTTTCCTTCGCTGCCCACATCTGATAGAACTGGCTGCATCTGTCTTCTTCATCTGTAATCGCACACAGGCGCTGATACTCATTTTCATGATAAAATCTTGCAGCAAGCTCCATACGGTACGGACGCATCTGTTGTATGTCTACCCCTATCGGTTCACTGTCCATGCCACATAGAACCCAGTCTCCCAGAATGTGAAAGAGAATAATGCAGCCCAACATATCCCTTTTAATATGGGCTTTCCATATTTTCCTGTTCTATCTGTACTTTCTTCCAATCCTGTGTGGTATATCCTTCTCCCAAAAGGCATAACGCAGCAGAAGCCCTGCCATGATGCTCCTGTTGCGTTCTGCATTGTTCTTCATTCTATGTATTTTATCCCTTCTACTGCTGTCTAACATAGAGAAAATATCCTCATACTCTTTCTCTTCTATGTCTTTTACCCTGGATGCATATATCTTCATAGGGATCTCCTGTTTAGTATTTTCCAAAATCGTAACTATTCAGAACCCCATGCGCAAAACCGCATCTTCGATGCTTTTGTCGGCAAGATTTTTTATGTTCTTAAATACATTTTGTCTAGTTTTATTTGTTTCTATTGCGGATTCTTCTTTAATCTGCTTACGGATATCTTCTATTACTTTCTCAATTTCTTTAATCATGCTGATAACATCATCATTGCCCTCTGCATACAGGTTATATAACCTTTTTACGCTTAGTCTGCTCTTTTTCTAATTGTCCTTGCAATATTTCCAATTTAGATTCTTTTTACTCTTGGCTTATATTCTGATATATTAGCAGATATTAAAAGTATTTCGTCCTCTACAGCTTTTTCAATATCCGAAGCCCATTCCAAGGTGTTATTACAGTTTGATTGTGGTTAGAAGATAATGCAAGTCCTTGTTCCTGGAACAACAGTAAATCTTATGCTTTCCATGCGTCCATTTCTGATATCTCATAGCGCATCCACAGATTCCACAATAGCATAAACCTGTCAATAAGTTAGTTTGAATGTTGTGGCAACTTGCCCTTTTGTTTTTCCTTATTGCTCTGAATTGTTGGGCTTTTTCAAACACTTCCTTATTAAATATAGGTTCATGCAATCCCTGATAGATATTCCCTTATACGGTATCATTCCAATGTTTACAGGGCTTGTGAGTACTTGCTTCACAACAAATTCGCTTTTAAATCCTAACATATCACGGATTTTTACGTCTGAATATCCTTGCAAGAATAAATCCATTGCTTTGTTTGCCTGTTCCTTGCGTTCTGGAATTGGTATAAGTGTTCCTGTATCTTTGCTGTATGTATAGCAGTATGGAAGATTACCACCGCCCATCCAGTAGCCTTGCTTGACACGCTCCAACATTCCACCACGCATGCGCAATAACATTGTATTCTTGTCCAGTTGTGACAAATACCGCCATCATCTGTGTATAAGCCTGCTCCATAGGATTATCATAGCAGATACTGTCATGTACACTTAAACTCCACATTATTTTTTAAGGAATACTCTTTCAATTAGATAAATACCGTCCACCATGCTACGTGATATTCTATCCAGCTTGAAAGCAACAACATAGCCTACACGCTTACGATCACAGTCTGATACAAGCCGTTGCAATTCTGGTCTGTCCATATTTGCGCCTGTATACCCATCATCAATGTACCAATCTGTAATTACCAGTTCATTTTTTCTGCAATAGTTTTCAATATCTCTCCTTTGGCTGTCTAATCCGTTTCCCTCTTCTGCCTGTTTCTCTGTAGAAACACGCATATATGCGACACATTCCATCCTTATTCCTCCATCAGACATAAAAAGAATGCGCCATATTCACTACATGACGCATTCTACACTATTATCAATTTTTCGTCAATTAATCAGCTCCGCAATCAGTTTCAAAACCTCTGACGGCAAAACTACATCTTCTGGATTAATTTCTTTCCCATTCTGTGTAAGCACAACTGTCATATAGTCAAACCTCCGATTCTATTTATTTTTGATTTTATTTTTTCAATTCTTCGGCTAACTGTGCGATTAGCTATTTCTGTAATAGTCTTTCCTTTTGTCAGCATTTTTAAACACTACCAGCTCATCTTCTGTAAAATTTGCGTTTTCGATGATGCTTTCAAGTTCTGGTCTTGTAAGCTCTGAAAACGCACTTATTAGTTCACTCCTCTCCTATTTACTTTTTTGCACATTCATTACAGTAAAATGCATCCTCAATACCATAATAAACGCCATTTTGATAACTGCCTTTAATGCAACGTATTTTTCCGTCCTGACCTCTATGCTATGTCAGAATGTATTTACCACACTTCTTGCTATTAATATCCTGTTTTTCTGATTCCATAAAATTATCTCCTAAATCTCAGTTTAATCTACTTCTTAATGAATACTCTGCTCTAAGATAAGTATTTGCATCTGCAACAAAAACGCCTTCTGTATTATCTTTATCATGGAGTCTTTTTAACTTTTCGATAGCTTCTACACCATCTTCTGCGTCTATATCAATCTCATATTCATATATTTCTCTTACGATTCCTTTGTATTTTGACATCTGTTTTACACCTCACTAAATCCTTATTCTGTTCTGGATTAACTTCTTTCCATTCCATTGTACACATCTTTTCACCTCACAATCCGAATCTTTTCTCTTTTTCTCTTCGCATATTGATTCGTGATTTTATACCGATCACATTCGCATCGCCATAAATCCCTGCCCCGTCCGTCATAATTCCTGCAGTCCTCGCACACATAGCACGGCTCGACCATTTCTCCGGTACATTTATCCCAACATTCTGTACAGTTTGCGCAATGGTTGCATATGCAGTCAAAGCACGGCATTACGGCGGTACTGAAATCTTTTTTTGAGTTGTTCTGATGTTGGCAATATCATTCCTATTTCTTCAAGCGTTATCTGATTATTCATAAAATACTTAGTTTAACTCTGTATTTGATACAATCTCTTTGACTTTTTCTCATAAAATTCTTCTGAAATATACTCTTTTTATACTAGGAAATTTACTAACCTGTCTAATGTCTGTCCGCAGTGGTTTTTTAATGCCTGTTCCTCATGCGGTTTAATAACATCGTAAGGAATATATTCCTTACCCTTATTCTTCATAATCGGAAATTCTTTCATCTTGTACCTCCACTAAACTTTAATCTTAGTTTTACCAAAGAATCAAGCTTTGATTATCGTCAAACGAATAATCTGTTATACCATGAGTAAATCTATCTTCATCAATAAAGTAAACTTCTGAATTATCATTGTTCTCTTTCAGTTGACCACTTTCTACCAATTCTTTTAAAAATTCATAGAGAGCATATGCTCCTGTTACATTCTCCATAATTTCAATTCTCCTTAAATCCTTAGTTTAGCTCACAAAATTCATTATTTGCTTTGACAATCTTTTTTTCAGCCCTAGTATATGTTGATAATGTGATTTCTCGTTTTGTTGCTTCACCATATCCATTTACAAAGGTCTTTTTTTCTTTTATTGGCAAAAGATGGTTCCTTGCTTTTATAAGCATATTTCTCTTTGCAATTAGTTGTTTCAAATGATTGCTCCCCATCTCGCCATTCCTTTATGAGTGGCTGCATCACTTCTTCTTGAAGTCTATATTGAAATATAGAATACAGCCCAAAATTTTCTTCTCTTTGTTCATGAATTTCTTTATCCAATCTTTCTATTTCAGTCATATTTTCATCCTAAATTTTTATTTTCTTTCAAAACATTCCTTTATGTCTGTAACTACATCAAACACGCTTCTTTTGTTGCAATACCATTTTCCACTATGATATGCCCCTAAGTTGCAATGTTTGCAGTTATCACAAGACACTTCCTGTTTCTTTTTTTTTCTATCATCTCTAAAAGCTCTTTATTTTTTATCATGTTTTGTCTTCCTTAAATTCTTATTTATTCTTCAATATTCACTATCACATCTACTTTCAATCACTATACCAACAATCAGAACAATCACTGTAAGTACAGTTTTCCATGCATCACTCATTTTTAATTCCCTCCCAGTCGATTCTCTGACCGCAATTTTCACAATATTTCTTTTTCCGCTGGTCGTGAATCCTGCCATGTACAATAATTCTTTTTCTCCCACAACTGATTTGCATTTAGGACAACGCCAGAAATTACTTTCAGTCTGTTTTATTTCTCCATGCCCATCTGAATAATCAATAGCCATACAACCTTTTTCATACATACTTAAAATTGGCTTCTTTCTATTCTGATTCTCTCTTGCTTCCAACAGAGATTTAAAAAGTAAATTCCTGTTCCACACATTCGTCCTCAAATTCCATGTATTCTCTGATATGGTCAATTGTCAGATTGCGTTTAGATAGTTCAGATTCAAGGTCTTTGTATTTCTGTACTGTTTCAAGTGCCTGTATTGCCATATCTAATGCTTCGTTCAAAAATATAATAACCGCTTGTAGGCTTGTTATCTTTTATTGCCTTGATTGCTTCATTCTCTGTCATTCATTCCACCGCCTTTCACAATCTCGATTGCTTTACAAATAACTCCTCTAATCCCAAATTCCTCGATATCATATCTTCTTTTTTAGTTCTTCCAACTGTTCCACAACCTTATCCACATCATAAGCCGTCGGATATTCTTCTAGTAAGTACAATACTGCATTTGTATTTACTAAAGTTCCATTGCTTAAAGTAACCGATTTTAAATCTTTCTTTAGTGCATCTGCATCAATCAGTTTCATTGTTTTCCTCGCTTTCTTCTGACCAGTCAATTTTTGACCGCATCTGTTACAATAATTATTCAATCCAACATAAGCATGATGCGCCATACTGCTGTGAAACATTTTTTCTACATCATCACTTTCGCATTTTTCAAAACATCATTGTCATCGAATTTAATTATTTCTAAGTCACACGATGGACATATGCAAGCATATACATTGACATTGCCATACTGTTCATAGCCAACATCTTCATACCTAACTTTCTTCGGTATCTGCTTTTAAGTGCCTTTATTGCCATGTGGTTTGCTTCATAATCACTGTCAAGAAATTTGGATTTATTTTCTTTTATCCTCCAACTTCATAAATAATCTCATGCACTTCAATCTCTCGATTGCTTCATTCTCCGTCATTCACTCACGCTCCTTAATATTTAATGTTAAAACCACCATGTTCGTTTACCCAGTCAATAGCTTCTGCGTATGTCACGCCATTGTTTTTCAAAATATATAGCAGATTATGGAATTTAGGGTGTGTTTCTTTTCAGCCTTAAAAATCTGCTTTTTTTTCCAAATGGCAACCGAATCCGCACAGTACACAGCCTGTTCTTTGGCATCCTGTTGTTTTCAGCAATGGTCTTTCCTTATCAAAAATACCAAAATCCGCAAATGACATTTGATTTTCACATTGCCCCACAGCTTCATAATCTGTGACTACTTCGCCATAAACTGAACATATCGGCAGATTGTTTTCTTTGATGTAAAGTAATACATCTTGTTCCGTCCAAATGACATAGGATTGCTATGTGGTTTTGTTACATTAAAAAAGCATTACAGCCGTCCTGTAGCCATTTTTGTGTACGTATAACGCTTTCACTCGCCATAGTTGCTATAATAGGCTTTCTTCCCGTTTTCTTTTCGTAATCGTGCACAGGCTTTTTCTTCATAATGTCACAGCACAAGTCGCTTATCTCAAAAGGTGCGTCAAGAAAGAATTTATATTTTTCTTGATTAAACTGACTATAATTGCCTTTACTATCTTTCAGTTCTCCATTCAGTCTGCGTAACCTGTATTCTGAACCGCTAGGGATAACTCCGATCTGCAAGTTCTTGTGCTGTTCGTTCTTCTTGTTTATTCTCCTTTCTATTCCTAACGGGTCTGACATAGCAAGCATATGGAATTGTCTGTCTGTTAAGATTGCGTTGTTAGATTTTTTGACTGTCAAGGTATTTAACATATTTTCTCGCACCGCTTACACAATTTGACACTACCTTGCTAATCATCGGGAATCCATACTGTTCACAAACCTGTGCAAATGAAATCTTAGGTTTTAAAATTACAAGATTATCAAATGTCTGTGTAAATTCCTTTAACTCTGGATATTGTGTCGGAACATCTACGAATACAAAAGGAATATTTTTATATCCGCAAACTTCTCTGATTATGTGTCCTAAAACTGTGCTGTCTTTGCCACCACTAAATGACAGATACACTCCATCTTCGCCAAATTCATTAACCCATTCATTTATCCTACGTGCAGTCATTCTTATTTTTTTGCAGAAAGCGGAAGTGACTGCATTTGGTATAGATCGTTCATAGTATGTTTGTTTCCCATATTCTCACACCTCTTTCTTACTCTCCAAATACGCCGCTGCATCTTCATGTCCTGCCAGTCTAAGCGCATTAATGATACCTGTTACCTTGTCAACATTTCCGACTCTTGAATCCTGTTTATCTGCCATATCCGTTGCAAGTGTTGCCTTGATTACGTCCAGCCCCAAGTTATATACTTCTGATTTAACTCCACCGCATAATCTTCCAGTGTCACATAATGTTCACCCATATAGTCAAGGCGCATAAGATTAGCTGTATCCTTGTCAAATTCGGTCATAAACTGCTGTAACCTATTCTGTCCGAATCCAAAAGCATCATGTAACACCCATACAACCGTAGTCAGCATGTTCTGTCCGATATTATCAGACAGTGCGCCCCACATATCAGCTAGTTGTTTATCGGATGCAGTTATGTCTACTTTCGTCACACCACGTTGCTTTACATCCTTTACAAGTGCTTCTATACCCTGCTCCTGCGCAAGTCTGCAAGCGTAGACCATGCCCTGCATACGCTGTTCAAATCCTTTATCTCTTGCCATTTTATCAACTCCTTATTTCCAGTATTTTTCGTCTAATATATACTGTCTTATAAATCTATCTGCGTATTGTGGATGCATAAGACTCCTTTCAGTTTTACGGCTAGTATTTTCAGTTCCTTTTTACTGTTCCGATTTTTCTTATCAGAACACACTCTAATGGCTCAAACAGTATGTTTTGCTTTGGCTTAAAATTAATAAACCAATATTGTGTCGGTTTTTTATAGTAATCTCCATTAAGCGTCCTGTCCTTATCAATTAGACTCGGTTTTAAAACACCAGTATGTACTAAGATAATGTGGTTGCGTATACGGATTTTCTATAATTAATTTAATATTTTTTCTTATGCAAACAATTACTAACTGAGATATTTTTTTCATAAAGTTCATGCAATTCATTATGCAGTTGCATGGAATAAAGCAATTTTGTTCGTCTGACCACTTTTTCTGCTGTGTTGATTCTCCTCTAAATGATAAAGGTATTTTAGCTTCAAATCTTGTACATGGGAAAAATGCAAATACTATATCGTTTTCAGAAAAGTTATCAAATATGCTCGGCTTTCCTAAGTACCCACCCTCTATTTCAGAAAATATATCCATTACATTGTCGGTTTCTCCGAACTCGTTCTGAATATCATAGTCGTAGGCTTCAATTCCATACTTCTTGAAAGCGTTCTTGAATGTTCCTGACTGTTCAAATAAACAATGGACTTTCATTCTAAATCTACCAAAAAGGAAACCTCGGTTTTATGTGCGCACAACCTATTCCTTTCTTTGATTTTTAGTTAGTTACCGTGGTTTTCTTCCTGTATGAAAATACTCGTCATAAGCGTCAACTGTATCGCGTATTTCAACCATAGCCATATCAAGTGTTACATCTTTTTTATCCAAGGCTCTTTCTGCATAATCTTTAATTCTCATCATTAAAGCCTGTGCCATTACTATCTTTGCATTGTCACTCACTCTGAATCACTCGCTTTCTTATCATTAACAATCTTTATTTTTCTGCCACAAGCATTGCAGTAAATATCAATGCCTGTCGCACAACTAAGCCTTATTTTTCCACAGCCTGTATTGTAAATAGGCATTCCATGTGGTGTATCAACAATCTTCCATTCACAGAATTTATTTTCTTCTGTCTCTGCAATTTCAATGGCAAAATCAAGTATTTGTTCGTATTCCGCATAGTCATTTTCTTTGTATGCTTTCTGCAAATCTCTTAATTTGTCTGCGATTACACCCATTAACATCACCAACGTTCAATAAATCCATAAACGCTAAGATTTGTTCGTCTCATTCTTACCTCTCTTTCTGACCGATTTTTCCGTTCTTATCGCAGTCTATTGGTGTACCAACAGGTAAATCATTCAGATTCATGTTATTCCCAAGCCTTCCTCTATCTTGCCATAATCGTAATTGTTCTGTTCTTTACAATTAAATCTGTTCCTGTTATAAGCAGTCTTTTTCTCTTTCTTCTTGGAATCCTGTATGCACCTTGTAACCATTTTAGATTCATCAAACGTGTATGCCTTATTCTTTTTCAATCCCAACATGGATTTTTCATCTGTGTAATCAGTCGGCACGTATCGGTCAGATTGTATGTAGTTATGCATCTTCCAGTGCTTTATCACGATTATTCCGCTGTCGAATGTCAGTACAAATGACTTCGCAATCAACAGCCTAAAATCATCATCAGAAGCACCGCACATCCGTTGAATCTTCTTCGGGTTGTTCACAAATCCGTCATCATCCGCATTCATGCAAAAGTGAAAGTATAACATCTGCGTACTACTTGGCATTTCCAGAAACGCATCACTTTCTGTTATCTTCTTTGTGAACATTCTTCGCTCTGCCGTACTAATCACTTCCCTTACTTCAAGTTCTTTGTTTGTCTTAATTATTGCAAAAGTTCGAATCAAATATGTTGCCGATAACCTCACATTTCCAATCATCTTCATTAGTCCAAAAATGTAAATCCTTTTCGCCATATAGCATCTTTAATCCACTTAATTCTCCATTCTGCCTTATGCCAAACAACAATAGCTTTTCCGCATTGAGTATTGACAATATCATTCTCCCAAAATCAGATTGCCGTTCCTGTCTTTCAAGCCTGTACATCGGCATATTGTATCTGGAATTACTTCGTGCATCACAATTATTCTTCCAATCTCATTCTTAACATTTACAACATTGCCCACAGGATGTATGTAATACTTTCCATTGGAAACGATAAGATTTCCAGTAACCCAAACATTGTTAAATTCTCCTTTTTCTTTTGAGTTGTCTTAGCTTTATACAGATATCTGTCTTCCATATTCTCTCCTACTCTAATACCTTGATATTTCTATCTTGCTATTCAATATGGTATTAAGTTCATTGCTAAGTAAATCAAACTCACGCTTCACTAATGATTGCGCTTCATTTATCGCAGCTATTACAGATGTACTGTTTAATTTTCTATCCACAATACCTAGTGTTTGACAATTCATGTATAATGTTTCCCCGCAACCGCATAGTGTGTGAACACATATATATAATCTTTTTGTTGTCACCTCTGTAGATAGTTCCTGTTTCAACTGGCTCTCCATATTTTGCATTGCTTATGTATTTTCATATTTTCTCCTATTCTGCTTCTGATTGAAGCCATTTCTCTATTTCTGTTACCGAACACATTGCAATGCCGTTCCTAATAGTCTTAACGCTACCCTCTTCATAAGTTTCTATTGAACATATAAAATCAAGCAACTCTTCATCCGACATGTTCCTTATCCTGTCGGCATTGGTTTGTTTGCTATCACATTCGCAACAAGGCTCATTATCTCTTGAATTGCTGTTGCGCTGGCAGTTACAGTCGTGTGCCTTTTCCTTTGTGGCTAAGTCAAGGTAATATTTCAAATCTTTTATCAAACTGATAGTTCCGTAGAGCTGTTTTTCCTCAAGCATTTCAACAACTTCCGATATTCTTCTATCAAAGTCACGTTCGCTTACGCTTTTAAGAAATTTATCCATTTTCTCCACCTCTCAATTCTCTTAACCTCGCTTCGATTTTTTCCCCTTATGCAGATATCTATCTTCCATGCTTTTTACCTTTTCCTTTCTTGTAAGAAAGCATCTGACCGTATTTTTTTGGTGGTGTTCCTGTGTCTAATTGAATTTTTCTGAATACTCTACCGTAGTAGTCGTAAACCTGTTGAAATTTATTGTACATTTTCAACGCTCCTTTTCCTATTCGTTGTCTCCACATTCTCTTTCTATTATTTCAAAATCTCTTTTTTGGTAATCCTAAAATTTCTACGTATTCATAATAAGGACACCAATCTACAATAACTCCATCTTTTTTTGATAGATCGTGAGTTTTTCATCATGAGAAATGCCTCTATTGCTAAACATCTGTATACGTTCTGGAAAAATTTCTCTTCAAAAGAGAAATAATTTCGTTAAGAATGTCCATTTTTGTCAACACTCCTTTAACCGTTTTGCTATCTCGTCAATCTTTTTCTTCTTCTAAGATTGTGAAAAGCATATTCTTCCTTGATAGCTTTTATAGTGTCATCAACAGCCTTGTTATAGCCCAACTTAAACATATTTACATCTTCAATAGTCAGATTTTCAAATGAATCAACCATTGTCTTAGCAACTACGTTCACGAGCTTCTTGACATAATCCTGAACTTCAATATCAATAGTTTCAATCTCCATCGCTTTCACCCTCTTTCAACAATTCCTTAAATTTCTCAAACTGCTTTTCCGATACCTTATTACCCTGCTTATCAGCTCTGACAGATATCGTAAGGTGCTTATCTGCAATACTGGATAATTCCCTTGCAAGGTTCTTTCTGCCCTGCTTGATTCCGTCACGATAGCCTTTTTGCGGTCGGTACTCATCAATCTGCGCTTTTCCCTCTCCCTGGCTACCAGAAGTTTTGTTTCTAAGCTGATAACCATTGTCAGCGTACATTTTGATGTAATACTGCTCTTTCTCGTCCAACTGGTTAACTGGAAAATGCATAAATCCTATCTTCCAACCGTAAGGATTTTCAATCGAATATAGTCCATGTTTTTTGAGTGATAAATCTATATGCTGATACCCTACAAGGTGTCCTGCTAATCTCTGCAAAATATGTACTGCCTGCCCGATATAAGCATATCGAAAGCCGTTTTCATCAGTTCTTGTCAGAAAATAGATACCGCTTTCATCCGTAAGGCCAGGGTTTACTTCCAGTAACCGTTTACGGTTCTTTGATTCTATTGCATATCTCTGTCTTGGATTCTGCAAGATAAATCACGCTCCCTTTTAGTTAAATGGTAATTCTTCATCTATTCCGTCTGGTATATTCATAAACCCATCCCCACTTGGAACTGCACTTCCGTTTTCCTGTTCAATGCTGCTGCTCTTACTTTCTGCAAACTCGATTGATTCAACCATACAGTCGTTTGTATAAACAGTGTTACCGTCTTTGTTCTTATAGCTTCCAGTCTGCCATCTGCCATGAACTTCAAACTTTACGCCTTTTCTTCCGTACTTTTCCACAAATTCAGCCATTTTTCCAAATGCTGTACAGTTGATAAAATCTGCATTTGACCTGTCCGTCCTGTTTGAATCTGCGATTTACTGCAAGGCAGAATTTTGCAAATGGCTTATCTGCCGCATACCTTACTTCTGGCTCTCTTGTCATTCTTCCTGATATATCTACACTGTTCATTGTATGTCTCCTTTCTCTACTGCTTCTAACTGTTCTCTTAACCATTTCACCTGTTTTCTACATCAGATATTTTTTTATTAATTGTTTCAGTGAAAATACTTCTAGCAAGAAAATCATCTTTTTCAAGCAATATAACAGTGCTCCCCATTCGTTTACCAATATATTCTTTACTTATTTGTCTGTAATAAAAAATCTCTAGGGCGTACATGCAGCAAATAAGTCTTGGGCTTCTCGTCAGCTTCACACTCTTCAAACTGAATAAATAGTTTACCATTATATGGTTCTTTCAGTGTATAAAAATACAATTTCATTGATTTAATCCCTCACTTTTTCTTCTAAAACGGACATTCATCCGCATTTCTAAGTTCCCATTCCATACCGTCCTGTGCAACGCTCACATTTGCGCTAGGAACGATTTTCTTAATCTCTGCAATAATTCTATCCTTATCGCAAGTTTCTTTTCGCTGTGTGGCATAATATGACGTTCTGCAATGCATCTGACTTATTTGTTTCTACAATCCCTTGCAAGTTTCCAGTTCGCAATGCCCCAGAATCTTATGTTCGTAATTTGGGATATCCATGTCCACCATATCCGCTATGTAGTTGCACTCAATCAACATGTGATCTACCGCCTTTTCCTAAAACTGTAATGGCAATACTCCATGTCTGTCATGTATAATAGCTTCTGTCCGTCTGCCTTGATGTAAAATCCGTAATTGGTAGTTCCGTTATGTGGCAACTGGAAACACTGGATTGTGAAACTACCGTATTTCTGCATCTTCGGATTTTCTTCTTCATATGGTTTCCATACTGGGATTCCCATTTTCTCTATTGCGTCTGCGCTTTTGCTGTGGTCTTTATGGGTGTGTGAAACCGCACACCCGACCACATTTCTGATATTCCAGTCAGTCCTCTCTTGATATCCATAATCGGCACACCACAATCAAGAATAAGGGATTTACCGTTGGAATCTGCTAGTATGTAGCAGTTGCCTTGTGAACCACTGGAAATACATTTAAGTTTCGTTTTAACTACACCTCGATTTCATCATCCTGGGGAACTGAAAAACAGCATTGTTAATGTATTCTACTTTTGACGGTTGATCTTCTGCTCGCACCACAATACCGCATTTCTTTAATGTTTCAAATGTCTTTGCCACATTTTCTGAAACATCAACATTCTGCATTACGATAGGCATACCGATATATGTCTCTCTAAGCATTTGCATAGCCCCTAATTGCCTTTTCTTCCGTAGAATATCCAGCAATCTCCCAATCGCTCGTCACTCCTTCAACGCCTGCAAGATTTTTGGTTCAGAAAATAAATTTTCTCTTCAAACCTCTGAATAACTACCATTTCATAAGGAACATCCAATGTTCCGTCCTGTGAAATAATCTCATACCCTATTCCTCCATAAAACTAGGTGTTTCTTCCACCTCTGTTGCATCTGTGTCAATTGCTTCTGTTTCTTCAGGGAAGTCTACTGTGTTGGCGTTCTCTGCGATATCTTCCTGTGCCAACTGATAAACTTTGTCCATTTCAATCTGCGCCTGTCTTGCCATAGGGTCATAATTCTTAGGATATTTACGTGTCGCATTGTTACATCTTCCTCTGAATCATGCTTTCTGGCGTATCAAGCCATGCACCGCTGATATACGGTCTGGCTACTTCACACTGCAACATATCATCCACTGTCGCACACGCTCTTAAAGCATCCAAGATTTCATTTTTTCTTAGCCTTGATTTCCTCTTTCTGCTTCGGGTTGCCTTGTATCTATCCTCACAGATACCAAACGTGGCATTCATCATGTTTTGCTTGACGTGGGCTAAAAGGTTGACCTTAACACTGTCTCTGTCTGCCATAAGGTATGTTACTGTTCCGTCTGTAAGTTTTACAGGATATACAACTCTTACAGCCTTACTTGACAATCCTTTTTCTTCCCATTCCGGGGCGTAACTTCCAGACCTTTATGCTTGGGCGGTATATATTCGTCTCCTTCTTTTATGACCCAGAACGGATAAACCTTGTCAATGTCTTTTCCGTAGTTGGAAAAGTAATGAGTCATAGCCTGTTCCCTCGATACCCATTTCAACAACCTTTACCCACTCATTTCCCTGCTTAACGCTTCGTAACTGGAAGTAACACTCTCTCGGATATGCGCTCGCATTCAGTTTAAAGGCTTGCACACTGCTCTACAATCTGTCTAAGGTTGCTTGTATCAATGCTCCTCATGTCTGCCTTATCATCATTCTTAACAAGTGTATAAATGCTTGTCATAGCTTCCATTGCGCATTTTTTTGCATAATCATCAAATTTTACCCCACATGATTCATAATCTCTTGCAATAAGTCCTGTGATTTCATTCGACCACTGGCTTAATGATGTTGTAAATTCTTTTTTCTCTGCTAATGCCTGCTTTGTATCTGCCATAATTATTCCTCACTTTCATTCTTCTTCATTTCTGCTAACATCTTATTTGCATCTTCCAGTGTGAGAAGTGCATATTGAGAACCGATTGTATCTGGGCTGTAAAAAATTCATCAATTCCAAGCATTACAAAAAAATGTCACCGTCTTTGTCAATTCCAATAGCTTGTACTTTTTTCGTCCTCATTGTACTGTTTAATGCAAAGTCCTTTGTTTCCGTCATCGTCCTCATCATCAATCCAATACATCCTGTCTCCAATTTTGCATGGAAGAGCTAACAGTCTGCCCTGTTCCTCTAAGTCCTCATAATCTGCCAGTTTGGTAAGAATCTCACCACAATACGCACTAGGTCTGTCATGCTCTATGTCTATAAGCGATTCTTTAGAAGATGCTGTACCGTCAGAAATTTCTTTTGCTGTCTGTAAGTCTTTCCATTTAACCCACCTCTAACCTCTCATTTTCATTTACAATCAGCATAATCAACTGTGAATCAACCATTTCAGCAACCTTTGCTGGTTATTATCGTCAAGTGACTCCGAATCATCAAGAAATACTGGCGTGCTGATTCCACACATTTTCTGAATTGAATTGCAGATATCCACTCTTCCTAAAATCCTGTTGCCCTTGTTGCTCATGGTCGTAAATTGATTTTTACCCTCTACAGTAGGTATGCAAACGGATTTATAATTACCGTTCTTTGCTGTGTCAAATAACTGCCATTTAACTAATGAGAAGTGGCTATTGACCGCATCTGTCAAAGCTTCATTCTTTGCTCTGTCTAACTGGTCTAACAGTGCAAGTATTTTCTCCGCATCCGTTTTCGCCTGTTCCAAGTCTGTTTTCTGATTTCTAAGTTCTTCCAGTCTTATTTCATCAGATTCCGTATTTGTAAAGCTATTTTCTTTTCAACCTCTACTAACTGCGATCTGATTTCAGATTCTTCCAGTTTCAAAGATTTCTTAATATCTGAAAGTGACGTTGACTGCTTCAATAATTCTTCCTTACGGACAATTTCAGCCTGTACAGACTTATAATCTTCCCTGTCGTGGATATCAACATACTGTGGGATAGATTCTACCTTTGCAGTCATTTCTGCGTATTCTTTTATTTACAGTGTTCAAATTTTCGTTTAAATTAGATAACGACTGTTCTTTATCTTTTAATAACTTCTGTTCTTTTTCAATTTCTCCTTTAACCTTGAATCCGTCCGTCTCAATTTTACCGATTCTATCAGTTTTTTTGACTTTTCAAAGGTTTCCATGAGATTCTTAACATCTTCTTCCGGCAACTCTCTGTGACAGGTAGGGCAGATAGCTGTATTGAGTCAAATTTCTCTGCCTTGATAGTTTTCCATGTATTCCACAGTCTTGCCTTTTCCTCTGTCAGTTCTGTAATCTTCTTATGGCTGTTGGAAATTTCATTCTCTGCAAGCCTGATACTGGATTTCAGACTGTTAATTTCAACGCTCTTGTTCATCATGGTTGCCCTAAGTTCTGCCCTTTGTACTTCTAATTCACTGTTAGCCGTATTCTGCATTTCAGACAGCTTCATTTGCAACTGCATGATATCCTGTGTAGCCTTATCATACTCTGCCAGTAAGTTTTTCATTCCCGTTCTGCTTGTAAAGATTCTGTTCAAGCTGTTCCTGTAATGCATTTTTTCTGTAAGACAAGTTCTGCTGTGTCAATGTCGGATTTAATCTGAATATCTCTTTCTTTTTCCTTGATCTGACCGTCCAAAATTTTAGAATTTGTGTTGTAATCACTCTTTACTTTCTGATTCATAGCCCGAATTTCATCTGCTTTGTATTTTTTCAAGCAAAGGAACAAGTTCATGTAATTCAGAATTACTACTTGCAAAATCAATGTCTGATATTTTACCGACAAATTGGAACAAAAATTCTCTCATTTCCGTAGGTTTCTGGTTGATAAAAGCATTGATATTGCTACACATTTTTTAAACAGCTTCATATTTACATCAAAGTACTCATTAAACGCCTTTAATGTTTTTGGAACGCTGTTAATGTAGTATGAATTAGTATCGCTTACGGTTTCAACAACAATACCATTTTTTACTGCTTCACCATATGTACGCTTCTGCACTTTCTTAGCCGTAACTTCCTTACCGTCAATATCCAGCACTGCTGTGACTGCTGTGTCCATATCGTCTACGTTCTTGCCGTCAACTGTTCTTCTAACCGCTGGATTGTCATTTAATTCATAGTCACAGTTGAAAAGCAGCCATGTGTAGGCATTCACAATACTGGACTTGCCCTTGCCATTCTTCCCCATAATTCTTGTCAGTTCCGAGAAATCAAATTCTGCCTGTGAATACATCATGAAATTTTCAAGAATCAGCTTCTTTAATCTAATTACCTTACACATCGTCAAACTCCTTTCCTTCTGATGAATCAAACAGTTTCTTTTCTTTCTCTGCCTGCTTGTTTGCTTCTTTATAAAATCCCATGATTCTTAATGCGGTCTTTACGTTGCAAAAGTCCGTATTAACGATATAGTCAACCGCTGCATCAACTCTGCTCTCTAAAGCAACTAACTGCTCATACCGTTCCTGCGAAATAGTGACCGTATCGCAGGATTTACTTTTAATCAAATCTTCCACGTTCTCACTCCTAACTTCAATTCGTTTCCAGACAGTTCGTAAACTGCCTTAGTCCGTCCGTCTTTCTCATACTGCCTTGACTGGAATCTTCCTTTTATAGTAACTGTCTGACCTGTTGCTAAATTCTTTGCAAATAAAGCATTTACTGACCACACAATACACGGTATGCAATCCGTTTTTCTATTCTTCCTGGAAGATACCACTAGCAACTCTGCTATATATCTTCCGCTTTTGGGTCTGCCTGAACACTGGTTTTTGACGATAACACCTGTTATTTCTGTGTGGTTTCCATCTGCTTCAAATACCATTGATATAGATTCTACATGGACAAATAACTCTAAGTGCGTCCGTTTTTCCGTCAAACACCTGTCTACTATGGATAGCACCTGTTATTTTATGCACCGTTCCGTTTTGAATCTGATTTGCAATCCCCTGTTCTGCGATACATGGAATAATGTCCTCATATCCGCTTAGTCGTCTTACAATCATATGAAAGCTGTAGAATCTGATTTTACCTACCGTGTGGCTGTATGTAGGTTTTTCATTCATCCTGCCGCATAGCGTTATCCTGTTCATCTTCCAGCTCCCTTCTGATGTTGAATGCCAGTAAGGAAACAAAACCGCTGTTCGTTTTGAACTCACTCCCGATATACTTTTTTGTAGGTAGGAGTTCTTGAGTCCGCAAAAGTTCTACTGTGCGTGTTACAACTTTATGAACTGAACCGCCTGTAATTCCATGTTCAGATGCAATTTCGTCATACATATCCTGTAGTTTCTTTGTCGGATTTATTATCTTTCCTACAGTCAGCTCAACGATATAGTAGAATCCACGCATACTAGGCTCGATTCCCATTTCAATCAAGGCATTCTCAATTTTTCTTAGCCTGTTGTCCATAGCTATTCCTCTTCTACTTCAAATCCGACTACATGACCGTCATTGATAAGAACGCCAACACCCTTCCTCACACATTTTTCTACTTCTGCAATTGTAAAATCTCCCATATCTGTTTCCCTTTCTTCTTAAAATAGCATCGCTTTTGTCAGTCCTCTTGAAGCTGATTTCTGAAACTGCTTCATATCCTCTATTACATCTGATTCTGTTCTTTTTGAATCATCCACAGCCTGTGCAATCAGCATTTCTGCTGTCTCCTCGTCAAAGTGCTGTTCAAATCTGAACCGCAGTGCTCTGATGATATTTTGCAAGGTCAAGACACATTTCTGTATCTTTACCGATAAAATCCACTTTTTGAATCATTTGCTATAATCATGATTCCACCTCTTCTATTCTGCTAACTTAGCCATTTTCCAACTGGTTATATCGTTACTCTCACATGCGCTCCAAGATGTTGTCCCTTCATCCCATGCGTACACCATTCCGTTCTCGTATTTTTGCAAAATGTCTTTTTCCCCACATCCTCTTCGTAATCTCTTACTAAAATCGGCGTATCGACTGCAACCTTGCTCCAATCAACAGGCGGTTCTTCATATTCCTTTTCTGCCCATTCTGTTAACATACCTTCGTAATGCTTTCTTCCATTGAAAAGGCACTCGGAACATCTTGTTTTCCCACAAGCGCACGGCTCTCCTGACGTTAAATTTACAGCGATTTCATTTCTTTTGCAACGCAATATCAATAATCTGTTCTGCAAACTTCTCTCTATTCTTCATTTCTCACACCTCACTTTTCAGTTTTATCAAAACATCTTTATTCAGCCAGTCAATGTCGGTAATAGAAACTTCTTCTTCGACTTCAACATCTGCATAAATAGATTCTGTATCTATCGCTTCAATTAGTTCCTTTACTTTTACGTCTGTCTCAATCCTTGCATCAAATATCACTTCCGCATCAGCAGGGAATCGAGTAAGCTGTTTGATTAAATCGTAAACTTTCATGATTCATCCCCAATGTGCTAATACGTTGATGATAATAAGTATATTGATAAACCTATAGATATTCTGCATAATGTTTTAGTGCTTATATTCTTCATTAATATCCCTCCTTTTTCTTATTTGAAAGCGCAGTACTCAATTTCATACTCTGAAACTATTTTTGTAAATATCTCACGTAATTTCTTATCTTCCTCAATTACATCCATGCGATTCAACTTATTAATTTCCGTTTTCGTGCATCCATTATCGGTCATGCGCTGTTTACGGTTTCTTAATCTGGTAGACAAATCGCATCCTGCTCTACGTTCCAATTCACAATACATTTCTGTACGTAAAAGATTAAATGGTGTAGATGCACTTTTCTGAATACGATTAAATTTAACATTGATTTCATCACGCCAATTATCGAGAACAGGTTTTACAGCTTCTTTGATATGTTCAGTTGTCTCAATGGCTTTCTGTGCTGTTTCCTGTGCGATAGCAATTTGTTTATCACGTTCCTTGTCAGCAAGTTCTTTCTGAACCATTTGATTAAGAAGTCCTTGCAATGCTTGCAATTCTGGAGATAACTGATTGTTGACACTTTGATGTACATTAAAATAAGAAGAAACTAATTTTCTTTTGCACTTCCCATGCCAAATCATCCGTGAATGACTTGACCAACATCAGATAGCCCTGTTCGGTAATTAGTGCTTTGCTCATAAAATCCTTGTCAATATAGGAAACATGCGGCTTGTACGAATTTCGTCTGCGCTTACAATGAAGTAATCTTCTCCCCTCAACAAAGCGTGCTTTGTTCGTATTAAAATTTCTTTTCGCTGTTCCGTCCGGTCTTTCGTGAACCATGTCAATGTCCTTAAACGTGACCACTCTTTTTCCTTTGTACTCTTTTTTATGGAAATATCAGCATTTCCGATGTGAATTAATTCGTTCAATTCTTCTCCTTTCCTAAAAAATAAAATTTTGTAAAATGCAGAACAATTTTAACAAATTGTAAACCTACTATTCTTTGCTTTCGGAAACCTCTTTTTTCGCAGAATTTTCTGCCATGTTCTCTACTTTTCCTAAGATATATCCCTTGTCGAAGTCCGACATTTTAGGAATAGCATCTTTTAACTTCTCAACAATCTGCTTTTCCTTTTCACTCATTCAATTCACTTCCTTTTCTGTGGTATACTCTCCTTATATTTTTATAAGGAGGTGAAATAATTTGCATTGTAATGACTACGCATCTGCTTATGCTATTTCTAAAATTTGCGGTTACAATGGAACGTTTGACGATTTTAAGAATCTGTACGACCAATACTACTCTGAAATCATCAATTCTCTTCCAGAAGAAAAACCGCAATTAGCAAAAGCCGAAGCAGTTAGCAATCCTTTCCATAGTAAAATTGCTTCTAAAAGGAAATGGCGGTAAGGACTTTGATAGACAAATCAATATTTGTTTCCTCGATTTTCTTATCGCCATCTATAATGCTTTGGTAGTCCTCAATAACATCCATGGCAATGTGCTGCGCCAGCTCGTCAATTCCTAAAAAGCGTGAATCAGCTTTTTGTACTATGGATGCACTTCCATTTTTGTCTAAGACTACATACCTCTGTTTTTCCATGTTTTCACCTCCTTTGCTTTATTTCGTTTGCAATATTATATTATCACATTGGTAATATTAAGTCAATATAAAATTATTGCATTTGTGATATTTTTTATGATAATATAATTTCAAGGGAGGTGATTAAAAAATGGAAAGCATAAACGAAAGAATGAAACAACTTAGAGCAGCATTGGATATGAATCAGACTGAATTTGGAGAAAAAATAGGTGTAGCGCAAACTTATCTTTCACAGATGGAAAAGGGAGATAGACCAGTAACCGATAAGATTTATAAAATTGTTTGTTTAGAAACATGGAACGGCAATAAAATTAATGAATCTTGGTTTAGAGATGGAATTGGAGAAATGTTTATTAAACCTAAAAAGTCCATTGAGATTGCACATTTATTAGGTGATGTTGAAAATATGGAAGATACTGATTTTAAGAAAAGACTTATATCAGCTCTTGCAAGACTTGATTCAGACGGTTGGGCTAAATTGGAACTACTAATTGACATGATTTCTGAGAAATAAATAAAGACTAGGGCAATGCGCAAGCCCTAGTCTTTTTGTCTGATGTCAATCTTTTCAGAAATTCGTATGCAATTTCTAAATAATTCAAATTTTCACATTTGTTTATAATTTCTGTTATTTTCCCTTTGTAATACTGTTTTTCATTAAAATTATCCCTGCCATATCCTTGCCCCTCTCTGCAACTATAACCCACTCATGCAATCATCCTCTCTATAATGTTTGTACTAATTATAGAATGTATGTTCGCATATGTCAACAAATAAATCAAACGTCTGTTTGCAATGTTTGGTAATTCGGGCGGCATGAAATGCCACTAACATACCGCCCAGACCAGAACTTGAAGAACCACATTATTGTGGACAAGTTTATTGTACGTCTATAAATGCAAGGATTCAAGAAAATACGTTCGCCAAATTTCGACAAAACGCTCTAAAAAGTCGATATCGTGGCTTTTTCTTCTCTGAATATCCAGTACCTCAAATAATCGTCCAGGATAATCGCAAGCGTTCCTACGGCTATCCATAACAGGCTGAATGGTAGGCATATTCTGCCCCTAACAGGTTAAAATGGCATATTGCTGTAATCCCATACATTCCACCCCTAACCATATATTAACGATAAGACCGCATAGAACTCTAACAGGGTGATTACTGTCGCAACCTTTATTGATTGCAGGATAAGCGGATAATTCCAGTTTGTATGCTCGTTCTGATATCCTGCATACAGGAAGCATAGACCGCCTAACAAGAACATCGTCCAATGGCTACGACCACGATATAGCAGCTCTATACAGACATAAAGAAAGCCACCTATCGCAAATAGAATAAGTGGCTTGATAATCTTACGCAATACCTTTACTTGCGTAGATATCCGCAAAGCACTTCTGACCGATAATCTCTGAAATACGTGACCGCAAATGTCACAGCCTGCATAGCTGTCTCCGTAATCAATGCCATATCAGTATTGGAATAATACTTACATGGTTCATTCACATCTGAAGTATGCCACGGTATCTTCGTTTCTCCCTGTGCGACCTTGGCTTGCCCATAAGGCTTGTCTCAACGTAAAATGTTCAATTGTTCCGTCTGACAGGGGTAAATATCAACACCGTTCTGTATTGATTCCTGTTGTGCAAATTTCTGCAATCTTCTGCCAGTTCATCAAGTGTCGGTGTGGTGTCTGATACATTTATGGATACAACTGGTATTATAGGCACAATTACAGTTATCTAAAACCTTCTAATTTCAAATCCTCAGAATGGACTATAATTAATTTTTACAATAGAAGATTACAGAGGTAAAGAAAGCTTATCGGTTTCTGGTGCTTCTTTAATAAAAACAGTTGTTGGCGATAGATATGGCGTTTATTTTGACAGTAAATATAGGCTATACAAATCTACAGGACAAACTATCACAATGAATTTTTCGTATAGTACTAAAAATGCTTGTTTTGCCTATCTTTTAATTGATGGTAAGTATTCAAATTGTGAAACAGTATCAGATACTGTATCTTATAGCAATAATGATAAAGATTTATTTGTTTCATGCAATTTAAGTGATAATAGGGGATTTACTGCAATTACTAATGCACAAGGTTGTGTTATTCATTACGAATCTGAACGTAAAGGTATAAACATGTTAGGCTATTATGAAAATATGTTTATCGCATTCAGCTTGATTAACAATGGAACAGCAACAATAAATAGAACAACTACGAATCAATATGGCAAGGTTTTAAAATTAATAAAATAATTATTGTTTGTTTGCAAACACAAGTAATATATGTTAATACAGAAGAAGATTCCAATAATCAATATTTGTATCCGTTGACGACTTCCGACCCAAAGCCTATCAGTTATAAGCTTAACTACGGTACAAATAAAAGCGGCTTGATAGAAGAAATAACAGAAGACGGTTTTAAGTTTGGAATTTCGTCTTCAAAAAGTATCTTTGTTGTAGCAAGAGGTTAATTCAATTTCATATCTAAAACAAACATTAAAATTATTAGTTTAAGGTTCATAATACATTGTTATTCTATTGTTCATATATCCACCATAAGAGCCTGCATAACATGAACCAGTAATTATATCTCCTTTAGATACATTAATAGTTTTGCTATTATTAGCAGATGTTCCTGATACAGATAGTACAAGACTACCATTTATTTTTATTGCTGCATTTCCACTTGTGACATTGCCATTGCCACTTATTACAATTTTTAAAGAACCACTTTGATTGATTACAATATTTTTATCTGATAGTGTAATAATATCATTTGGATCTGTTGCAATAGTACTAAACATATCAGTGGTAGAAAGACCACTAGCATTCCGGAATGTGCTAATGTGTAATTAGTTGCCATCCTCAAAGCTGACTGTACCATCACTGTTGGTGAATCATGTTATATCTTCGGTCACTGTTGGAAGTGTTTATCCATTACTTTACAGCAACCGGCAATCTATTTTAAATTTCGGTTTCTCTTTGACAGCAACCGATATTTAAATGTTTCTGGGATTCTTGGAAATTGTAACATTTGTTATTACTACGCCCATAAACACCGCCTAATCCGTAGCCTTAACGGTTACTGTAAATACTTCTCCTGTGCTTACTGGGTTCGGACTGATTTCTACAGAATTGATAACAGGTGCTTCTGTATCTAGTGTCACAATTCTTGTAACACTGGAAGAAAAGACCGCCGTTATCCGTGGCAGTAATAACGATTGTGTTTGCTCCCTCTACCAGAGTAATTGTTGTGCTAAAATTACCACTTGAATCTACTGTGACATCAGTAGCCGTACCGCCATTTATACTAACTGTAACTGATTTGACTCCTGCTGTAACATCACTGGTCTTGCCTGTTAATACACAAGATGCGTTATTGGTAACAAGATTATTAGTCGGTGCAGATACGGATAATGTAGGCGGCGTTGCATCTACTTTAAAACGTTACTGTACGCTCTGTAGCGGCATTTCCGTCATTGTCCTTGGCGTTTACCTTGATAGTATGGTTTCCGTCTGCAAAGAGCCGTAGGAATCGCATAGAGAGCATGAATATCCATTTGTTATTGCACGTCTTTGTGATCCCCACTTGTCACAGCACTACCGCTGTCAACCGTAATGCTGATACTGTCAGAATTAACACCGCTGTCTGCATCTGTAACAGTAAAATTAACTGTAGGCTTTGTGTTATTAGTTACTTGGCTTTCTGTAGGAGACTAATTACAATGGCTGGTGCAGTGGTTTCTTTTACTTTTTTAATTTTAGCTTGTTTCAAGTGTTGCGTTAGTATCATTGATTGTTGCTGTTTCACCCACTTTTTTCATCACTGTAGCCTTAATCGTTACAGGGAAGTAATGACCGCTGTTATTATTATGAACTTGTACTTGGTGCTGTAACACGCTTCTACTTTAATCCAGTAGAGCTATTCAGGGTC
>VOFC01004669.1_pt1 | contig 28368 bp, 56 predicted proteins | sample 5384161 | NCBI WGS metagenome assembly VOFC01 (sample SAMN12384722, study PRJNA508395) | human gut metagenome | isolation source: healthy gut B | host: Homo sapiens | reverse complement strand
TCAGTACTTTTGTTCCGATTACGGCGTATTGCTCCACCAAGCTTTTCGTCTCTTCTTTTTTTCTTCTGTCCAGCCCAGTCTGCCCTGCTCCCGCCGGATCTCCTGGAGACGTTCTTTCACTGATTCACTCTCTTTCTGATCCGTAATCTCTTTTTTCTGTCTGCTGATACAAAGTGGTACTGAATGTCTGACTTTCAATTGTACTCCTGTAGTTTCGGTAAGTTTCAGGTCCGATTTCTTGTCCCCCGATTGACTTTTCAGACTTTCGAAATCTTCCTCCTGATCGTCTCCAGAATCTTTTCAGCTCCTCCCCCGATCAAAGAAGATGTGTGCCGGAACATGACATAAAAATGCACATTTCCATGACTGCAAATCTCGCATCCACACAGATTGCCGCTCTGTTCAGTTCGTCTTTTATGATGATGATCGGGATCCGGAAAGCTCGTATACAGTTCCTCCTCATTCTTTCTGAACCGTTCCAAAATCCGCCCGCTCCATCACAACAGAATACGGAATAAACGGATTTTTCTTTACAAGCTCCATTCTCACCGCCGTCCGTCCGTTTTTCGTGAGCCATTCCATTCCGTATACCGGGTCGATTCCGTTCTGTTCCAGGTAAGGTCTGTATTTTCGGAAGCTCTGTTTTCCTTCCTTCAGCTGCCGGAGCTGTTTCTCCTGAGCGGCTTTTTTTGGATCATCCTGTCTCTTTCCATGTCCAGCTCTTTCATCTTTCCGTCCAGCTGATCCAGAATCAGATTTTTCTGATCCACATATGGGCTTTCATCCATGCCGACATGCTTCATGATTCTCAGGCGTTCATTCTTCTGTTTCCAGATCCAGAAGTTTCTTAGAAAGACTGTCCAGCTGATGTGCGAGATCGTTGGCTTTTAAATTTCCATCCACTATTTCCCGGGAAAGTCTTTTTTGTGTCTGTTCCTGCTCAGAGAAGTTTTCCGGCATATTTTGCCGATTCATTTTCTTTTCCTGAAGCCCTGCTTCCATTTTCTTTCCGAAAAATCTCCAGTGCACCATCCAAAAGACCTACGATATTACGTCTCAGATCTGCACTGAATTCTCTGTTAAAGGTGTCTTCCACCTCATCAAAGCTTTTTCACTCTTGAAGTTAATGCACCGATATCTACTTTAATTTTCGGATCTTCTGCTCATTTTTCACCGAATTCCTTCTACTTCCTTTTTCGTATTTTCAGTCTCGACACGATTTTCTTCTTTCCGCTTCTTCTGTTTCTCCAGCTTCTCTGCCTTCCCGGAATACAGCGCATACAGCTGACTTCCGATCTTTCCGATCTCATCCTTTGATTCTTCCGTCTTCTGTAAAAGCACCTGCAGCTGCATCTACCTCGGCCTTCTGACGTTCAAAATCCTTTAATTCTGATAGAGCTTATGAAGATCATACCGGTCGATCTCCCGTGTCAACTGATTTTTCCGATAGGTCAGCTCTGTGATCGCCGTCTCCTGCTGTGTTCTCTTCGCAAGGTGCTGTCTTCCAGTCCTCATCAATGTAAATTCCATATGAGAGCCTCATAAACGATCCGTCTCTCTGTTCCCTTTTTGATCTGGTCTATTTTCTCCTGTCCGGCAGCAATTTCCGTCTCAGCCGCTTCCAATTCTCTCTGCAGCGCCTTCACATAAGGATCATCTCTGTTCTGAGCCGCTGCCATCATGATCTTTTCTGAACATAATCATCGATCTGGACTTTCAATGGCTTCGTGTCCTCAAAATACCGTTCAATGATCCCTTTTCGCTGAATTTTCGACTGATTACTCTTGTATTGTTCAATAAACTGGAACGCAAGTTTCCGGAACTCATCCGTCTTATTCTTTTCCTGGTTTAATTTATCTTCAATAGGGCGAAGGAACCAGTTTTCCACCAGATTCTTTTCTCATCTTTGGCATTCTGGAAAAGTCTGAAAGTCCCGACTCCTTCTGGTTGACCTTTCGGATGATGCTCTCCCATTCTTTATTGTTGACCTGATACTCGCGAAGTTTATTAAAATACTGGCCTCTTCCATAGGAGCTGGTCATGTCATACAGCCGAAAGTTTCTCGACTCACTTTACTGATCTCCTCCAACAGGTTTTGCATTCAGAAAATCCCCTCAGGATCTTTTTGCTACCTTCCTGTCTGATGACCGGAAGATTCTCAATATCATAGTCTGCAGGCTTTTGAATAATTGCCGGTAAAGTGTACATTTCCAGCTCTTCCGCGTCATTGTCTTCCCGCTGGCTTTTTTCTGACCATCATACCTGCCAGGAAACGATCGGCTTTATTATCCAGGATCCATTCTGTCATGATAAATGTCCGGCCGGTTCGTCGTAAAAAATACTCTTAAACGGCCGGTCTCCGAAATCACGATATGAGCGGTTGACAAAAAGGCTCACAATCATCTGTACCAGCACGCTTTTTCCGCCGCCGTTTCTCAGGGAGATAGTTTGTTCTGACCATTGAAGTCAAACATCTCGTCATCAATTTTTGATCGTATTATTGTTGTAGTTCAGGTTTAAAAATACGGATCCTCGCTATCTTACTCATATGTTTCCCCAATGCCTCCATGATCCTTGCATAGTTTTCTTTTTATTCAGGATCTTATACTCCATCACGTTGTCCAGCTTTTGCCGTCGTCTTGATCATCTCATCTTCCCGGACGAAAACGATCAACCCTTGCCGATCGAGAAACTACAGATAATGCTCACATAGCCTTCCTTTGTATACTTTGACCGGCTTCCCGTTTCCGCGCTTTTTAAGGACTCAAAGGCCTCGCTCATGCTCTTGTAATCCAGGACATTTTCATACATTTCTGTGTAAAGATTTGTTCCATCCTGTTCCCGCTCCTGTTCAAGCGCAAGTCCTGCTTTCAGACGCTCCGATACGAGATTCTGCAGCTCCCCGAGTTTTAAAATTCCCTGCATTTACTGGTACTTCCCTGTCCGTCATAAAATTCCACCAGCAGGGTCAGGATCACAAACTGCGCCAGATAATAATCCCCGGTCTGTGGCATTCGGTTTACATAATTCTTTTTCAGGTCTGCCTTCGTAAAACCGAGGTATTTATTGTCGATATCCGGCATCAGATAGATCGTCGTCCCGTACCGCTCGATTCTGCAGTCTGCAATTTCCGCCTGATTTTTCACGAGATTCATGATCTCTTCATGTTCCACATACGCGCGGTACAGATCATTGACTCCCACATCCAGGTCACTCAGTGCCCCGTGGCACAAAAGGTAGTAAAATATTTTTCTGGCTGTATGTGATCATCTCTGCTTCGTATGCCATCTCTTATCTCTCCTCATAGCAAAAGCCCACGTTGGAACATTTGAAATTTTTCTGTTTCCGTTTTCATCCATTACATTCTTAAAGTACACATGCGCACTGTCTTCCATCAGGGAAAATAAACATCTTTCCGATTTTCCGGAATTCCCGGTCTTCCATCAGACCAAGCAACATCTCATTCGAGTACAAACCCATCTGACGCATCCATGAGATAATCCGTTGTTCATTTTGAAGTGCTCCGATATCGATTGTGCCCGCTGTCAGGAATTCGATGATCACCTCGCGAAAAATCTCTGCAGTCGGAAGAAGCCGTTCCGTTCTTCTTCTGTACACACCCGTATTTAAAGTTTCCAGCGTCATTTCTTTATATTTGAAAAGCTGTTCCAGGATTCACATTGACGCAGCCCTCATATTTTTTCATCCGTTCTTTCCTGCGCTCTTCTTTCTCCCGGTTGTACTCCTCTTCATCAAAATCCAGCTCCACGGTCTCGTCTTCCACATCCGCTTTTTTTAACTTTTTCTGATATTCCAACATTTTCTCCGGATTAAAAATCTTCCCCCACTCGTCCGGTAAATAACGGACTAAAAATTTTATCAATATTTTCAGGAGCATACATCTTTTTAATACCTTATCATACACATCACTCCGGAACGGAAACCGCTGGACCAGTGTCATGTTCGAGTAATTTTTCCAGCTCTTCATCATATAATTTCTTCAGATCAAAATGCTGACCGAGGATTCTCTGGTGTTCATCCAGAGTCTGCGTCAGATATCTTCCGATCACACGAAGATTGTTCAGGTTTGCCCTTTTCTTTTTTCCGTGAATGTTTCCGCATTCATCTGTTTTTCTTCAAATTCTTCAATTTTTCTCGTCGATAAACTGCCTGTGAAGATTGAATTTTTCTCTTGTCTCGACTACAGTGTTGATGTTGTCCTCCACCAGCTGCCCATATTCTTCCACTGAATAAGCCAACGCATTTCTCCGGACCGACAGGATTGCCTCCTCGATCTTCTGGCTCTGTTTTCTGAGCTGACTGAAAATATTTTTTTATATCTTCCACAGCCCTGTTATAATCTGCCTTTTCCAGATGCAGCTTAAAAGAGCATTTCATGGACCGAAAGTTTCAGATTATTTTCCATTTCCATCGTGGAGAGCATCATATTATAACCCTCGTCCGTCAGGTAATAGGATGTTCTTCTGACGCCACTCTCCAGATACACGACCTTGTTGTCGATATAACGGATGTTGATTTCCTTATATGTCCGTTTTTCATAGTCAAAAGCCTTAAAATACATGGAAGAACCGCTGTTTCCAAGGATATCCTCCACCATAAACCTTGCAAATTCCTGACTCTGCTCAAAAGCTCAGCTTTTTCGCATGGTACTCGTAACTGATGTCCTCCACGAACGCCGCAATATCGTCCATCGTGCAGTTTTTCTTCCCGCAAAGAATACTCCATGATAAAAAGCAGCAGTGTAAACAACATATTCATCTGCTCATCCCGCGTCTCTATGCCGTAATTCTTCCACTGCTTTTTTCCAAAGCTGTTGCTGCAGAGCAACGCATACCTCCCGACAAATTTCATTCGCTGCTCAAAATTCTTTAAAAAATCTTTCGATCATCTTTTTATCACCAGTTTTGTTCATTTATCATAACCTTTCCGTATCTCTTCTGTCGGTTGGCTACCAGTCATGCTCATTTAGAATTTCCTGTGGAATATATTTTCCTGCTGACAGGATTTCATGGATCTGTCTCCTTCTCTCCTCATCAAACACATCCAGAAATACCGTTCCAATATTCGTTCTGCTTTTCCTTCATGTCAGGAAGAGCTGAAAAACCAATCTGAAGCGCCTTATCCAGCATCGCCTCGTATGCTTTCCGGAAAAGTTGGATCATTCCGGCACTGCCATTTCCCTGCCTGTCCCATTGGTACTCTTTCTGCTCAGAAGATGTTCATAGATCAGAATCCCCTCATAATCAAGATCTCCGAAATAGAACAATTCATTATCCCCAAGGAAATAGGATTCTGCCCCATTCACATAATCCGTAAACGTCTTCCAGATTCCTTTTTCCTGCCCCGTAGATCACAGTACCAAACTGTTTTCCAAGGATCCGGTCATGCCCGCATTCATACAGCGCCGGATATCAAAAAAATGTGTCTTTATTCTCCACGATCAGAATGTTCTGAGGGGTCTGTTTGGACCAGGAATAATAAGAGAAAGCGGCTCAGAAGTCTCATAAAATGCCAGCTGTTTCCCGACTGATCCCAATTTTCCTGCAAAATTCGAGACCGCCCTCTCTCTGGAAAAACTTTTTCCCCGACGGAAGATCTCGAAGCTCCGCTCATTCATCGTCTCCTCGATATCAAGCAGTTTGGAATGATCTTTCAGATAATCACTCAGAATCTGAAGTTTCTCCTTGTCCGTCTCATAGCATTCCGGATGGTTCCTGTAATAGGAAGTATTGATCAGAGGATGATACTTATACTTCAGTTCCTCATAGATATCCGTATAATCCGTTTTGTCTTCATATTTCCAGAAGCTGAGCGGAAGCGCCGGTTCCGGCCGTTGCTCTTCGCATTTTCATCGGAACAAGCTCGTCTCTCCATGATCAGCTCCATCACATATGTATAGAATTTCTGATAGTTTTCCGACTCCGGATACTCATTGAGCAGGTCCTGCAGGTATACTTTGTGTTTCTTCATTCAGAGATTCCTTTGCATTTTTTCTTTCCATATTTTTCTGAATCCATCACCATCTGCCCGATCGGGTTATCCGCAGATTCGCAGGATCCTATGGATATTTTCCATATGTTTGACTTTCTGTACCTCTTTGAGACACAGTATATCACATTAGGTGTCCTATAATTTGGTCTTTGCATATCGAAAGCAAAAAAATTTATCAGATTTCTTTCTCCATCCACTTCTCAATCTTCCCCACAACTCCAAGATCGCCGGCAGCCAATCCACGCTGTATGGCTGCCCTGCAGCATTCTTCTCTAGTCCCTACAACTGATCATACTTCGCAGACTTCCCCCGCGCCTTTTCCACCGGATACTTTTCTCATTCATCCCCATTTTCATATTCACGATCTCATCTGCATCCAGCCCCAGCTTGTCTAAAAGGTTCTGTGAGTAGACGATCACATCTGCCAGCTCTTCTTTCACATGCTGAAGATCATACTCCTCATCACTCCACTGAAAGCATTCCAGAAGTTCTGCTGCCTCAATGACAATGGATTTTGCCAGATTGGCAGCAGAATGGAACTGGTTCCAGTCGCGGTCATCGGTGAATTTTCGGATCCTGTCTATGGTTTCCTGTCTCATTGTATTGCTCCTCTATTTTCGATTGTGCACGCAGCTCCCTTAATCCTCCAGCCTCGGTCCGATCTCCTTCGGGATCGGGCATTCGTAGATGCCGTTTGTCTCCGGCCAGCCATTCGTCGTGGGCTTTCTTTAAGATTTCCGGGCTTTCCATGGTCTTTAAGGCGGCCAATGCTATGGCCTCACCCGCATTTAACATTGCCTTGTGGGCGATCTCCGTATTTCCATGGGCGGTCATCTGCCAGGTGTGAGCTGCAGTGCCGAGAGTTGCGGTAGCAGTTGTACACATTGCGGTCGGGATCACATAGCTGGCATCGCCGACGTCGGTGGAACCCGCCTGGACCTTTCCAGTCCATACAAGCGGAGAGATCTGGGTGTGGAGCGGGCGGGCTTCGATCTCATCCAGATGATCTGCACCGAAGAGTTTCCGCAGGGACGCTCGCTTTGCCTCCATTCCTCCGGCGTCGCGGTCTCATGGAAGAATCTGGATGCCAGCGCAAAATCCGCCTCATCGTAAGCCGGAGCGCCGATCTCCTCCATGGACTCATGAAGAACTTCCGAGAGGACATGGTTCGGGATATAGTCGGAAAGTCCGGCGTAAAGCTCGTATGTCATCTCAGTCCCTGTCATCTTTGCAGCACCTTCCGCCACATCAACGACGCGCTTGTAGATCTCCTTCACCTGCCACGACTTTGGTGCGCGGATGAAATAGTGGACTCTGCTGTGTCCTTGGACAACATTCGGGGCGATTCCTCCGACATCACGGTACGCGTAGTGGACCCTCGCGTCAGGAGATGATATGTTCCCGAAGATAATTGACGCCGACGCTCATGAGTTCCGCCGCATCCAGCGCAGATCTTCCGAGTTCCGGAGCTGCCGCTGCATGGGAGGTCACACCTTTGAAGTTGAAGAAGACGCTGACATTCGCCAGAGTAGACTCGGACCAGATCGCATTCTTATCGCCCGGATGCCATGTAAAAGCAGCATCCACACCGTCAAAGATTCCCTCTCTTGCCATGATCGCCTTGCCGTCGCCCTTTTTCCTCGCTCGGGCATCCAAAAAGGACCACGTTCCCGCTTCCGGGTGCTCCTCAAGATAAGCTTTCACTGCAAGCGCTGCCGCCATGGCTCCCGCTCCGAGCAGGTTGTGGCCGCAGCCATGTCCGTCCGGGTTATCCCCTGCGGCTTTCTTTCATCGTGCAGCCGCCTTCCTGGGACAGCTCCGGAAGAGCGTCATATTCCGCTAAAAATCCGATCACCGGCTTTTCTGTTCCATATGTAGCTTTAAATGCCGTCGGCATGCCGCCGACTCCCATTTCCACCTGGAATCCTTCTTTTTTTTTTCAGAACATCCTCGTAGAGTTTTGCGGTCTTAAATTCATGAAAGCCTGTCTCCGCATAATCAAAAATTTTGTCACACTCACCTCGACGATCAGGTCTTTTGTCCGCAACTGCTTTTAAAACAAATTCTTTTTATCCATCGCTTCTGTCCGGAATCCGGATCTTCCTTTCATTATTTTTTGTCTGACTGCTCTTCACGAGCAAAAAATTTTTCAAGTCGTATTTCCATCTGTTGCAGCGGTAGCAGCAGACTTTACTGCTGACTTTCCACATCTCTCCTGTTTGACAGATTCATTGTTTTCATATAGACTTAATTATACTATTTTTTTATGATTTTTTTTACAACAAAGGAGCTACCAAATGAACCTTCAAAACATGCAATATCTCCTCGAGATCTCCGACTCCGGCTCTCTATCGGCGGCCGCAAAGCGGCTGTCTGTGACCCAGCCGTACCTGAGTAAAGTTCTCCGTGAGACAGAAAAAGAATACGGGATCACGATCTTTACCCGCGGAAAAACAGGGATCATCCCGACGGAATCCGGACGTCTGTTTCTCGATATGAGCCGGGATCTCCTTGAACATGCAGAGCAGTTCCGCCAGACATTCCGGGAGCACCTGGACTCCTGCCGTCTTCGGATTGCTGCAGACTGCTGTTTTCCCGAGAATGATGCCCTGAGTAAGACGATCCATGCCTTTTTCTGATCAGCACGATCGGACATTCCGCCTTTTTTACCGCGAGCTGGCAGGACACGAAGTCATCCGGGAACTCGATGCCGGACATGCAGATATCGGTTTCATCGTGTATCCGGAATCCCAAAACGAAAAGGTACAGGAGCTTCTGGCAAATGCACTGACTCCGGAGCTTTTCGATCAATACAGTTTTGTTCTGCATTCCGCCGAAGCGGCATCCCAGATTTCTGCAGAAAGCAGCATTCTGAACGGAATCCAGTCTCTTATCCGTCAGGATCAGCTCTCCGGGATTACCTATGTGAACAGCCGTGCTTCTTTTTACAGCATCGTCGAGCAGACGGATTCTATCGGGATCGGCATTGCTCCGCTTCATGACCGTGAAAATTCCCCTGAGATCACCGCGCTTCCGGTTCCGGAGTGGTTGTGGCCCGAGAGCGGGCACGATCGTGAGCTTGTTGCTTCCTGCATCTTCCGCAATCGTGTACGCCTCTCCCCCGGCAGCCCAGATCCTTGCTGAACTCTCCCGCCTGTAAAGGAAACCATGCCCATCGTTTGCGATAAAAAAAGCTCATCACCGACGGGAACTTTTTGGACTCTGCTTTTCACAGCCTCCTCAGGCACTCGATCTTAATTGGGATCTTCCCTGCGCTTCCCTTAACGCCATAGTCATCACCGACGGCTTTGGACTTCGCCTCAGCATCATCAAGGAGGTTCCCTTAACGCCATAGTAGAATGATCTTCGGCTCAGTTCCGGACGGACGGATGCAGAACCATGCGCCGTCGTTCATATCATAGTAAAGAACATTGGACTCCGGAAGACCTGTCTCCTTTACTTCGCCCGTCGCAACCTCTGTGATCGTGTTCTTCTTGTAGTCACGGACAGAAAGCACCTCGTAACCGCCAAAATGCTTCGGCGGGTTCTTGCGGAAGTTCTCCATGATCTCCTGGATCTTCGCAAGTCCCTCAATGCCCTTTAAGCCGATGGATTTTACGGTATCCTTGTAGTAACCGTACTTCTCATACATGGCAACCATCGCATCCCACAGGGTCATGCCCTTTTCCTTATAGTAAGCGGCAGCCTCACAGAGAGCGGCAGTTGCGGAGATCGCGTCCTTATCACGGGCATATGTGCCGATCAGGCAGCCATAGCTCTCCTCGATCCGAAGAGGATAGGTTCCTTTTCCACTTGTTCAAAACCAAGGATCTGCTGACCGATGTATTTGAATCCGGTCAGGACTTCGATGAAACGCAGTCCATAGTGTTTCTAGCAACGGCGTCCTGCCAGATTTGTGGTAACGATGGATTTTACGACTTCGCCGTCCGGAAGGGATCTTTCCGTTTGCTGCCTTTTCTGGCTCAGCTCGTATTCTTCAAGCAGGCATCCGGACATATTTCCGGTAAGCGGTATATATTCACCATCTTTGTATCTTTGACATGCACGCCAAGACGGTCTGCGTCCGGGTCGGTTGCCAGAACAAGGTCCGCGTTCTTCTCCTCAGCCAGTTTTAAGCCGAGGGCGAAAGCCTCTTGGCTGCCTCCGGATTCGGGTAGCTGACTGTCGGGAAATCTCCATTCGGAAGTTCCTGCTCTTTACTACATATACATGCTCAAAGCCAAGCTCTTTTAAGACGCGTCTTGCCGGGATATTGCCGGTACCGTGCAGCGGTGTGTAAACGATCTTGATGATCTTTGCTGCATTCGGGATGGCATCCCTGGTTTATCACCTGGCTTTTACCTGTGCTTAATATTTGGATCATCGATCTCTTTTCCGATCACTTCGTAAAGTCCTGCTGTGACTGCTGCATCTTTGTCCATTGTCTTTTTACGTTTGATAGTCGGTAACTGCTTTTACTTCAGCCATGATACCGGTTTGTCGTGAGGCGGTGTGAACTGCGCGCCGTCCTCCCAGTATACTTTATATCCGTTATATTCCGGCGGATTATGACTCGCTGTGACATTGATACCTGCCGTACATTTCAGTGTACGCACAGCAAAGGACAGCTCCGGAGTCGGACGCAGGGACTCAAACTTATAAGCCTTGATACCGTTTGCTGCCAGGGATTGCTGCCTCATCAGCGAACTCCGGAGACATATGTCTGGAATCGTAGGCAATGGCAACGCCCTTGTCTGCTCCTCCCTGTTTGACTTAATATAGTTGGCAAGTCCCTGGTCGCTTCTTACGCCACTGTAAATGTTCATACGGTTGTTCCGGCACCGATGATTCCTCTTAAACCTTCGGTACCAAACTTCCAGAAACGGTAATGTCTTTTCGCCTCAAAAGTACCCAGTAAATTCCTATTATATTACATCTTGGCACGAAAAATAAAGTCTTGGACGAAAAGAAAACCAAAGTTCCGATCCGAAATGTGAAGGATCGGATCATGCATTCAGAATAAAATATATTTTTTCTGATATGATCCATATCCATTCAATATCATAACTCTCAATAATCTACTTGTTTCATACCGAAAAAACTCCTATAATGAACATATATGGTATCGTTCATGTTTTTACCGAAAAATATTATATAGTGAGGGATTACATATGGAAAATTTTAAAAGTAAATTTGTGACTGCAGAAGCTGCCGTTGCGGCTTGCTGTAAAAAGACGGTGACTGGGTCGACTATGGATTCGGCGGCGGATATCCGGAGCTTCTTGACAAGGCGCTCGCCGCAAGAAAAGGTCATTTAAAAGATGTGAAAGTTCGCGGCGGTCTTGTGATCCGCCCGCGCATCGAAGTCGTTGAAGCTGATCCGGAACAGGAAAGCTTCCCTACTACAGCTGGCTATATCGGTGACTATGAACGGAAACCCAGACCCGTGGTCTCGTAAAATTCATGCCGGTGGTACTCCGCCTTCCCCGACGCTCTACCGCCAGCGCTATATCCGGACAGATGTTGCCTTCGTCCCGGTATCTGCCCCGGATGAGAACGGCTACTGCGGTCTCGGCATCTCAAACTTCGCATGGAGAACCATGTTTGAGAGTGCAAAGAACTGTGATCTTTGAGATCAATGAACATTATCCGAAGCTTCAGGGTGTGGACGGTTCCCACCGTGTCCATCTCTCGAGGCGGATTATATCGTAGAGGGGGCGCTCATGAACCGCTTCCGGTAAGAACCTACAAAGCTCCGTCTGAGACAGATATCCAGATCGCAAAGCTCGTCGTAAACGAGATTCCGACGGCGCGGTTCTCTCTCTCGGCGTCGGCGGCGTTCCGTTCACTGTTGCGAACATGCTGGCGGAATCCGATCTCAGGGATCTTGGCTGCCACACCGGAACCATCAGCGATGCCTACTTAAACCTCTGGAAAGCAGGAAAGCTCACCAAATGCAAAGAAAGAATTTGACACCGGTCTCTCCACATGGAACCTCGCAATGGGCTCTCCAGGAGTTCTATGACTGGATCGCAGAGAATCCGAAGCTTTTCCACCCGGCTGACCTCGATTATGTCCATGATCCGCAGCGCATCGGAACCATGAAGAATGTCATCAGCATCAATGGCGGCGTGCAGCTTGACCTTATGGGTCAGGAGAATGCTGAGTCCGCAGGAACCCGCCAGCTCTCCGGCATCGGTGGCCAGATGGATTTCTTGAGGGCGCTTACCGTTCCGTTGGAGGAAAGGGATACATCTGCATCAACTCTGCAAGAAAGGCAAAGGACGGAACCTTAAAGTCCAACATCGTCCCGTTCATTCCGGGCGGCTCCACCGTATCCGCTCCTCGTACCATGATCCAGAGCGTTGCGACCGAGTACGGCATCGCGAGCCTCTCCGGAAAAACCTTAAGAGAGCGCGCCGAGGCCATGATCGCGATCGCGCACCCGGATTTCAGGGATGAGCTGGAGCAGTATGCGAAAGAGGCGTTCCACTAAAAAATAAAAGTTCCATATTGAAATGCGGCAGAATCCGATGATATTCCACTCACCGGATTTCTGCCGCAGATTTTATCTCATCCATATAAGACTCCTGCCTCATTGACAAGGATCTACCGCGATCCATTAAAGAATACGTTTTTTCTGTGTATTCTAAAAACTTCATCCCTGCACAAGATGTCAAAATCCTGCATGAGTTGTACTTTCAGGACAGTAAAACTTTGTTATAATGGATCATATAGAAACGAGAGGAGATTGTTGAGTATGAACAGCCCATTCTGGTCCCTTTGTCATGCGGTATTTTCTGGAATTTTTTCAATGGTGCCCTGTGCGGTTCTCTGCTTTCTTCCGGTTCAGGACCGGCCCGCATAAAACCGCTGAATATTTTTCACCGGTATCCCGCCTGATCCTCTGGGCTTTCGCCGGAGGCCTCGTCTGCGCAGACTTCGGGATTGCGAGAGACTTCTGGGTCCTGCCGTCCTTTATCCTGTTTGCGGTATTCTTCCATCGGGTCTGTGATCTCGCCCTCTGGAAGCCGTTCAGTATCCTGATCGCCGTCTGCGCGGTCTTCTCCTGTATCACAAACCTGACACTCGTCGCAGATGCCCTCATTGACCGGACGAACACCTCCGGTCTGTTCACGCTTCCGGGCGCGGGGATCCACCTGCTGCTCTCCGTTCTCATCATGGCCATCGTATGGTATCCGGCAACCCATGCCGCGAAATGGCTGGTGGACGATATCGAAATGGCGAAGACCTGGTATATATTCTGGGTATTCCCGGCGGCATTCTTCTTGCTGAACCGTCTGATCCGTCCGCGCTACTACGAGACGCTCTACACGAACCGGGTCATGAAGTTTTATCCGATTTTAATTCTGGCGCTTCTGACATTCCTCCTGCTCTTCTATTTTATGTTCTACCTGATGGCATCGGAGATGAACCAGAACACGAGACTTTTTGAGGGAAAATGAGCTTTTTGCAGCTCCAGAGCGCCCAGTACCGCAATCTCCAGCGCTCCATCGACGAGACGCGGATCGCCCGCCATGATCTCCGTCAACATCTCACGGTGCTCTCGGGATACGCGGCGAACAAAGATCTTGACGCGATCTCAGACTATCGCGTCCTTCCGGAAACATATGATGCCGGAATGGCTGCCTGCTTACTGTGAAAATCAGGCTGTCAACGCGATCCTTAGCTACTACGCGCAGATTGCGGAAAAAGCCGGAACTGCTCTGGAGATCCAGGCACAGATGGAAAAGAAATACCGGTCCCCGAACCGGAATTCTGCGTGCTTTTTGGGAAACTTACTGGAAAACGCGGTGGACGCATGTCGGGAAAACAATGAAAGCGGCGCGATCAAGGTCCATATCCGCCAGACCGGCACCTCCCTCATAGCCATCACGGTGGACAATCCCTCGCAGAAAGCCTCCAGTTCTCGAAGGAAAGCGTTTTCTCTCCACAAAGCACAGTGGCCTCGGCATAGGCACACAGTCCATTCGGCTCATCGCTGAACGACACCGTGGAGATGCGCGTTTTGAATGGAAGAACGGAATGTTCTACGCATCAGTGATCTTAATTCCGTCTGCGGAGTCATAATAAAAATGATAAATGTTCCCAGGGCAATTTCGATCGTTCGCTGTGATTTTTCAAACTATTTCGCTGTAATTTTTCTTGACTAACTTACATTAAAGTAGTAAAAATGATACCGTAAAAAATCGAAATACGCGTAGACGAAGAATAGTAGGCTGGGATTCCCACAGAGAGCCGTGGTTGCTGGGAGCACGGCGGATGAAACAAGCGGTTCCGCTGAACTTGAACGGTGGAAACGGGTTCTCCCGTTACAGGAAGGGTATCCGGCCGGTACCCTGGCAGCGTCTTCTATGGACGAATCAGAGTGGTAACGCGGTGAACATCATCGTCTCTTCATGAGCAATGCATGGGAGATTTTTTTCGCTTAAATATCGCATAAATGCCGGAAGTGAAGCGTATTATGGCTTCATTTCACACGGATTTCGATTGCAGAAAAAGGGAGGTTCTAACATCATGATCGCAGTTGCATCTTTAATCGTGCTGACGCGGTTATCGCATTCAGCGCAGTCACAAAAAAAGAATGCCGGTGTTGTCGGTCTTGTCGCGGCATACATCTTCTCCATCGTAGCGGCAAAATGCGGCACCGAAATCAATGTCTCAAAAGTCGTGACCGGAAATTGGCGAGCGTATTTTTATCGTTCTCGCCACCACATTCCTCTTTGGTATTGTTTTCCAAGAACATCGTATGTCTCGCAAGAGGAAAACGCGAAGATCCTTGATCTTCTTTCTTCGGTGCGATCAAGGCGGACTGATCGTCGCAGTCATCATGCTGTTCGTCGCAGTTGAAAACGGAATCTCAGTTTTGATGATGAGTCTTGGTCACCATGGGCGGTATTATGGTCGGCGGCCTGTCCCCCTGCCATCAACGGAATCGTGGCACCAGCTGTGGAAAACAATATCATCGGTGAAAGCCTTTCCGGTTACCGCTCTGGGGCGCATACGCCATGACGCGGTTTTCCTGCTCGGAGGTCTTCACCCGAAAAGATGGAAAACGCTGCGACACCGCACTTTACGGGATTTGATAAGAATCAGACTCTGACACTCGCCGCGATCCTCGTGGTCCTCATCGGCGTAATCTTTTTTTTTGGACAGAATATCTGATCTCCTTCGCGTGCGCGGGTGTTCTCTTAATGCTCGGCGCTGTCGACCAGAAAAAGCCATCGCGGCTGTTCCGTGGAGCACGATCATCCTGATCTGTGGTATGTCCGTCCTGATCAGCGTTGTCAATACCTGCGGCGGCATCACATTCTTATCTGACGGTCTTGAGAACATCATAGGCGAGAGAACTGCCCAGCCGATCATGATGGTACTCGGCGGACTTATGGGCGCTGTCTCCAGCGGTACCGGAGTCGTTATGCCGACCCTGATCCCGCCTCCGCGGAGCTGAGCCAGACCTTAGGCATCTCCTCCATGAGCATCGTGATCGGTGTCATCGTCGGAACCAACGGCGTCGTCATCAGTCCGCTGTCCACGGTCGGCGGCATCTGTGTCGGCTGTGCGCCGGAGTCTGTTGATAAAGATAAGCTTTACAACCAGCTGCTGCTTGCGGCTGTCAGCTTTATCGTGATGAGCGTTGTTCTTTCCTTTATCGGAGTGTTCCGGATCTTTGGTTAAGGCTTCCGCGTTCCGTTTTACGTATTATCCGTATAAACATGAAGATCCGCAGGTTCCCATTTTTAGGATCCTGCGGATCTTTTTTGTTCATGTCTTATTTTTCTTTTGCTTCAAGTCCATCCCATGCACCGTCTTTGTCGACATAATATCCATCCGGTGTCCTGATCTCTCTGTACATGGAGCCAAGCGGCACAGCTCCGGATGTCTTTGACAAGTAGTACCATTTTCCATTGATGAACTGCCAACCTGTGAGCATCGCTCCGCTCGCCGGATCGAGATAATACCAATGCTGGTCTGACTCATCGTAATGCCAGCTTGTCTGCATTCCGGTGTTCTCGTCGATCAGATACCACTTTCCGCTGGCGTTGTCCTGTGCCCATCCGCTCTTCAGATAGCCGTCAGAACCGAAGGCCCACCATTTTCCGTCTTTCTGGTCCAGCCCAGCTTTTCACCGTTCTGATCACTGGTCTTTTCTCCTGCCGGATAGGTGCCGTCCTTGAATTCGAACCACCAGCCCTTTTCATCGCGTTTCCAGGTTCCCTGTGCGTCATTTTCAGAAGAGCTGCTGTTAGAAACATTCTTTCCAAAGTTCGTTGTCGCCGGGTTCTTTGTGCTGCCGGAACCGCCGGAATTGTCGGAATCATCGGATCCACTGCTTGCCCTGCGGACTGCATGAAGTGTTCCATTCTCAAAGTGGATCTCGTAATTTCAGATGTCAGACCGGACAGCTGTATCGCGTAATCGCCTGCCGCGCTGTCTGGCGCATATTCACAGGTAAACTGCAGGCTGCCGTTCAGCACATCCGCGGTATCTGTTCCTGCAAATCCTTCGTAGAGGACTGTGTACTCCGGAATCGCATCTCCGACTGTGACATTCTGATCCACCGCTTTTACGCTGAGCGGAGCTTTTTTGATCTCAAAGGAGAATGTCTGGCTTCCAGCCTCGTAGTTCTTTCCGGCTTCCGTATGAACTTCCACCGTGTAGGTTCCGGCATTCATCGGCGCTTCCGTTAAGATCTCGCTGCCCTTTTTGATCGTCACGGTCATGTTTCCATCACTGTCCGTCCATGCCTCCGGCGCGGTGTTTTCGCGTCATAGACACGGTTTAACTGATCCAGATTTCGAAGTTCGAACTCCGGCTTCGCCTGGGATACGGTCAGTTTTCCCGGCTGATATGTGATCACATAGTTTCCATTTTCCGCTGTGAGGCCGGACTGGATGATCTCGTACTCGTCCACATCGCTGCCAGCCGCATAAGCGCACTCGTAGGAGAGGGTTCCGCCGAGGACTTCTGTGTTTTCTCCGTTTACGAAACCTTCGAACGTGCTGCTGTATACCGGCGGTTCATCCTTATAGGTCACGTTTCTTGATTCTGCCGTCACAGTGAGCTGTGCCGGGGTGATCGCAACGGTTGCGGAGCCGCTTAAGGTGTCAAAGTTTTCTTTGTCACCGTGTAGTAGACGGTATAGCTGCCTATGTTCTTGTATACAGGGCTTTCTGTGAGTTTGCAGTTATCTTCGGACTCACCATAAAGGATCTCACCGTCTCCAGCGTTTCCGGTAAAGGGTGATTTTAATTCCGTGAGAGTGCCCGTCGTAGATTCCTGTATATCCGGCTGCGTCAACGCCTGTGATCGAGGCTTTTTTGATCTCGATTTCAAAGCTGCCGGATACGGAATCATGGTTTACAGCAGACGCAGTGTAGTATACCGTATAGGTTCCAGCATTTGTGAAAGGAGGAGCTTTTTTAATGCCTGCGTTTCGTCCGCGGCCTGTTCTGCTGTGAGACCATAGCGGAAGGTGATAGCCGTGCCACCGATCGTACTTCCTGTTGCCTCGACTTCTGGCTTCTGTTCCCTTCCATTGTAGGTCAATTCCATCATCTGCCGTACAGAAACGTTCTGAATTTTGGCATTTTTCGATCTTTGCACCGCTGCAGGAGACATTGAAAAGCTCACTCGTTGTAAGTTCATAGCGATCCTCAAATTTCGGATCCAATGTGATCTCTGTCACATTCACAGTATCTGTCCCAGGAATCACTGGAGGTCCATTGGAAAGTTCCATTGGCCTTTAATTTTCCCGCATCCTCCGGTAGGATCGGTTTTCCGTCAGCAGAACTGAGCGTGAGCGTTCCCTCAGCGTTTGTATCTCCATCATAGGTCTTTGACTGAAGAGTGTTTACAGAAGGAACGAGCTGCGCTTTGGAGACTGTAAATGCGACCGGGGTGCTTTCCCGCTTTCTCGTAATTCCGGCTCTGGCTTACGGTTGCCTTTTACATACCAGAGTCCAGGTTTATTCTCTGCATTCCATTCCTTATATTCACCGTTTTCGGTACTACTGTAGGTGTATTTAATTTCTCCTGTGGTGTCCGCTGCCGTGAGCTCCGGCTTCGGTGTTTCTCCGTAGCGGATATCCGGGCATGTTACTGTGGAGATTGTGTTTGAAGCGCGATAGATCTTTAAATCTGTCCCTATGCGTACAGGGATTTTTCTGCGCTTCCACATTTTTTCCACCGCTGCTGGTAATTCCCATATAATAAGTTGCATATTCTTGATCCGGATCTGCATTGACCTCATAATGTCCTTCTGCATTTCTCGAACCCTTCTGGGTCAACTCTGCGTCACGATACAGTTCAAACCGGATCTCTCCATAACCTGTCACCGTATGTCCGCCAACGGAATAAGCGTCCTTTATTCTCGGTTTAAGGTAGTCCTCTTCATCTTTTCCATAGTCGATGCTTGTTACAGTCTGAAACCAGTCAGGATTGAACGTGGCTTTCTTGATCGTTATCTCTCCAATCCGCAAATTTGTAACACGTTCAACTCCATTTTCACTATTGGTGCTTACATAGATTCCATAGGTTCCTGCTGCCGCCGCCGGAGCACCGATGAAATTATCAGCATCCTCTGCACCAACTTTTTCCTTATACTGAACAGCACCGATGCCAAACGATCCTTCTTTTTCCCTCTACAGGTCGCACTTCTATCTCATGTATATCACCATTATGTGTATAGGTAAATTCAGTGGATCCAACTATCTGGAAATCATCCGTTGTCAGCGTGCGTTTGAGAGTCTTAAATTTGACTGTCTGCATTTCCCACACATCATTATTATCATTCTCTGCTACAAGATAATATGTATATGACGTATCAACAGAGAGATTATTCAATTCAATAGAAAATTTACCATTTTCTACATCTACTGTTGCAAAGCTCGCCTTACTATCCTCTTTCTTTTGCTTCTGCTCTGAGCGCTTCTCCAGTGTATCCTTGATAATTAGAATTTGTATAGTATACTTTTGTTCCATCTGAAGTTCCCTTTATAGTCGCAAAATTCTCTTTGATATCATCAGATGATATTGCTGCGTCAAACTTAACCTGATATCCTGCGTAAAGTTCAATTTCCGGTATTTGACCTTGTGGATTTAACCTATCTTCGACAAGTTGATTCACTGTTGCTGTTGTATCTGTCGCAGTGCCATTTCTGTTTGAATCTTCTTTGTACCTCCATACTGAAAAAGCCGCACCATCTGGCAACCCGAGATTGCTCAAATAGCTTCGATGATCATCGTCAAGATTCAGAAGATATTCATCGTAAAACGGAGCCGCTTCGCTGCTTTTAGTATAATACTTCACGTGAACCGTATAAATATTCGGTGCACTGAATGCATAAATCTCAGTGGTTTCGGATTTTTAGAAATCATATGCTCATTATATACTGCAAAGATTGGAGTCTTTCCGCCTGACAGTGTAATATGTTCAAGGAGATCCTGATAATTTGAGGTCGAGGGCTTTGAAAAAGCTTCATGTTCGCCCCTGTTTCATTTCCGTCCCACGGGAGATTAATTTGAAGGTTTTCTTCTCCTGTTGCCGTTGCCTTTGTAAAATCGATCTCATTTTTCACAGATGCACTTTCGATCTTCATAGATGCGAACGGAAATTTCCTTTAACCGTAAATTTTGCAGTCCCGCTGACACTGTTTTTTCTCCCAAGCCATATAAACATCCGGCTGATTCTCACCACCGGAAATTGTTCCGCCTGACAAGGTAATTTCATTAAGTTGGGTATGCTTTTAAGCCATACTCTCCGCCTTTGATCGTTCCCCCCTGTCATCTCGAACTTAGCATGGTCTTTCTGTAATCCGCTGCTTCCAAGTCTGTTTATATAAACAGCTGTGTTATCTGTTGACTCAATCCGTCCATCATTCATTGTTACTGATACTCCACCAATTGCACTGATTGCATATCGGTTTTGCGAAGAATAAGCGGACTGATCTACAATATGCGCGTTGCCATCTACAATCAGATCTGCAGAGGTCAATGTGATAACAGACTCATTCGCATTATCTGCATTCACAGTTCCAATAATCTTCCCCACCTGTAATATGGATCGTACTTTTTGTCTCCCATTGAAAACCGCTGCAGTTAATTTCAGATTCCAAAGTTCCCGTTCCAACAACATTTACTTTTTCCAGTAATCTTTCCCTTAAGCAAAACTGGTTTGTCGTCAGCGTTGCCTGTATCTACTGTAATATCTCCAGCAATTGGATTTTTGTTGTTCCCACACTGATTTCTACTCCATCCGTTCCAGTATTTCTTAATAGAATTTCATCTATAATTCCGGATACTGTAACTTGGGCTTTATTGTACTCGACCGTCTTTACTGTCTCAGTCCCAGCCTCAGTTTTGTCATACGTAATCGTAATCTGGTAATTTTCCGGATCGGAAGGTAACTGGATTTCCGCACTTTTAATATTTCCTGCCGGAATCAAACTGGATTCAGCCTTTGGATCCATAATACGGATATAGTTGCCCACCGCTCTCGCTTCGTAACTCTGATACTTGTCCGCATATCCTACATTAGAATTATGATTGACAATGCTTAAATGAATCCCTTCGACTAACGTCTCCATGTTCCCGAGATGAACCTTTGATCCAGTTTTTCAATGAAGAACTGGCCTTCATTGCAAAGGTCACTTTACCACAAATTTGAATGAGTCATTTATCGTTCCTAAATTCACAGCATCAATAGTAGCACAGATTTAGCCATACCATAATATATCGATCCATGCGTATTTCCACCTGCAGCAGATATATCAATATTATCTGATAATGATAATTTTGTCTTATCTGACATTAAAATCGCAAAAGCTCTTCCCGATGAATTAGTGTTCTCGGCATAAATTTTTCCACCACTGATAGAAACTTCTTCGCTTTCGCTAATTGCAGTAATCGTACTCGTATCATCTTTTATATTATTGAGTTGTCCCCCACATTATATCTATATTTTTATATGTGCCAGTTGTCCATTCCATGTACCGTCTTTTTATTTTAATACTGCCTGTTCCACCGTTTCCTCTGGCATTTCCATTAATTGTTCCTTCTTTTAGAGAAATCACATCATTTTCATACATATAAAAAGCCACCTACTGACTCCAACAGTACCGCCACTTTGTTCAAAAATAACTGTAGACTCCGGAGCACTTGACCTGCCAATAACATACGACTTTGTTGTTATATCAGCCTCATTGTGTATAATAAATGTGTCATCTGAGCCAATAATAAATGCTTCAAATGCACTCGTATATGTGCCTTTCAAAGTCAATTCGCAGCCTTTCGTAAGTTTCGGCGCTCCGCTACTAATATTGACATTATCAAAATTAATATTTATATTCGTATCTGTACCGAAACTCAAAATCTTGTTGAACGCATCTGTCAGACTATTTAAGTTTTCCCATCTTCTGTCAAGCTTCCGCCACAACCTTAAACTTCCCATCTGTCTGGCTGATCGTATATATTACTTCCGTAACCGGCTCCACATTCATCGCACTCTTAGCCATTTTTCTCTTTATCTCCGGGGTCTCTTTCCCATTTGATGCTGTCGCGATCTCCTTCTCAAGGTCAGACTCGGTCGTCTCGTTTGAATCCACAGTTGTATCCCGTTTCTCGTCCGCATTGGACGCGCTGGCTATCTCGGCCTCGATTTTCTTATTCTCTTCTTCCAGATTTTCTTCCAGCGCAGTTATTGTCTCCGCCTTCGCCATAATTCCCATATCACCATGATTGACCAGAAGGACTGCAATCAGGACTGCTGCTGACATGCGTTCATACCATTTTCTCTTTCTCATATTCATTTCCCCCTTTATGACAGGTTCTTTTTTGGATTATACTTGCAAAATTTCAGACCATTCCACGGTTCATAGTTGATTTTATTATACTTTTTTTCTGTTCCACCCGCAATTCTTTCTGCACAAGATGTCAAAATTCCGCATAAGATGTCAAAATCAGGAATGATTCTCAGGAAATAACTCCCGTTTTTTTTCATGTATAAACTGACCTGTTTTCGTGAATCATTTTTCTATGAAAAACAAATTGCGGAGGTTCTTATCATGGCAGGATATAAGGTTGAAATCTGCGGGGTAAATACTTCGAAGCTCCCGCTTCTGACGAATGAGGAAAAAACCGACCTTTTCAGACGGATCCAGAATGGAGATACGGACGCAAGAGAAACATATATTAAAGGAAATCTGAGACTTGTCCTGAGCGTGATCCAGCGATTTTCGAGCAGCAGTGAGAATATGGATGACCTGTTCCAGATCGGGTGCATCGGCCTGATCAAGGCGATCGACAATTTCGATCTGTCGCAGAATGTAAATTTTCCACTTATGCGGTTCCGATGATCTTAGGTGAGGTACGGCGGTATCTGAGGGACAATAATTCGATCCGGGTAAGCCGGTCTCTCAGGGACACAGCTTACAAGGCTCTCTCTGCGAGAGAACTTCTCACAAAGAGAAATTTAGGGAACCTACAATCATGGAGATCGCCGATGAGGTCGGGATCACAAAGAAGAGATCACTTACGCAATGGACGCGATCCAGAGCCCTGTAAGCCTTTATGAGCCGGTTTACACGGACGGCGGGGATCCGCTCTGTGTGATGGATCAAATCAGTGACAAGAAAACCGGGAAGGAAAACTGGGTGGAACAGCTTTCTCTTGAGTGAGGCAATGAAGCGGCTGCCGGCAAGGGAGCGGAAGATCATTGATATGAGATTTTTCGAGGGAAAGACGCAGACGGAAGTAGCAGGGAAGTCGGGATCAGCCAGGCGCAGGTATCACGGTTGGAGAAGAAACGCGTTGAAGAGTATGAGGAATTATCTGAATTAAAAAGACGTTTTTTTCACGTGGATATCCAACGATACTCCGCTGTGAAAACGTCTTTTATTTATGATTTTCTTAATTTTCAGCTATTCTGTGCCTTACCGGCACACGCTCTTTCCTTTATTTCGCTGTCTCCCCATATCTGGTCAGCAGTTCCATATAGAAGTCGATGCTGTCCGCCAGCTCTTCCACTCCGGTAAACTCGTCAACGGCATGAACATGGTGGTCTCCCTTCGCGTAGATCGTTGGAGAAACGGTATACGCGGTCACTCATGTCATAGACGAATCTCGCGTCTGTTCCTCCGAGCATCATCTCCGGGCACGGGGATCACATCCCCATAGATCTTACCGCCGATCTCAACAAGCAGGTCCTTCGATGGCGCCGTCGTACAGGGATGTCGGTGACGCATTGCTGCCATTGAGGACACGGACTTCCACCTCCTCCGGCACGATCTCTTCCAGGTGTTTCTTTACGCTCTCAACCGTATCTCCCTCGAGGACACGGCTGTTCACAACTGCGGTCACCTTTGCAGGAAGAATGTTCGCCTGGGCAGATCCGGAAAGCATCGTCGGAACGACCGTCGTGTGGAACATGGCATCCAGCCGGATCCTTTTTCAGATACGGAACCAGCTTTTCCAGATTCTCATCCGGGTTCTTGAGAAGCTCTGCAAACTTTCGGATTTTTCTTTCACCATATACGGAGCAAGAACTTCAAAGCGGCGGCGGATCGTATCCGTCACGGTACGACATCCTGAATCGCGATCAGTGCTTTTGCGATCATGGTCGTCGCGAAATTCTCGCCCGGACGGCTGGAATGTCCGCCTTTTGCCGTATAGGAAAGTTCAAAATCGACGTAACCTTTTTCGCAGAGTCCGATCGTGCAGAGTGCCTTGTCATCGATCCCGTAGTCGCTTCCCGGGCGGACTCCGCCGCCTTCGTCGAAACGGCGCCGAAGCGGATGCCGGTTCCGCGGAGTGTCTCCGCCGGGATCTTTCCACCTGCGACCTCTTCCATGTATCCGTAAGAGAGATACAGATCATAATCCGGCTCATAGCCCTTTTTCCAGAAGTGCCTCAACAGCCTCCAGCTGCCCGATCAGATTGCTCTTACAGTCGCTGGAACCGCGGCCCCAGATCTTTCCATCTGCAATAGTTCCGGAATACGGCGGATATGTCCACTTTTTCAGGGTCACCTTCCGGGACAACGTCCTGATGTGCCATAAGGAGAAGTGGAGCCGCTCCTGATTTTCCGGTTCCCTTCCAGTGATAGAGAAGTCCGGCCTGATCGGTATGTTCCAGAGTCAAATGTTTATGTACCAACGGGTAGGTTTCCTTTAAATACTCGTGTAACGCGTCAAATTTTGTATAGTCAGTCAGTGAATTATCCGCGTTTGATACGGTTGCGAAGCGGACCGCACCTGCAAAGGTGTTCTGCGCTGATCTGCGGATCGATTGTATGTTTTCCCATATGCTCTTCTCCTTTGCTGCCAGATCCTGATTGTCCATGTAACTTTTCTGCAGCTTTATTCTGCTCTTTTTCTTCTCCGCCTTCTCACTCATCGCCTTGAGTTTACGATAATGCGCAGGTGGGAACCTTCTCCGCACTTGCCTTTTTCATCATGTACTTCGATATCGAACCAGAGCTTTCTTCTCTCGATGCTGCGAAGCTTTGCAGTTGCTGTCACTTTCATACCGACCGGTGTCGGTGCAAGGTGGCGGCAGCGGATCTCCGCCCGACGGTTGTCTGTCCTTCTTCAAGGTAAGACTTTGCGAGTTCCAGAGCCGCATCCTCCATCAGAGCTACCATATTCGGGGTGGAAAGGATCTTTCGAACCGGCGCTGCCGATACGCTTTGCAGTCATATCATCAGTGACTGTCCATGTCAGGCTGTAGGTCGGAGCATAGAGATCTTCCTTATCTGTCAGGATCGCTGCAACTGCTGTGCATGCCGGGCAGTCACAGAATCTTGCGCCTTCTGCTTTGATCTTCTTCGCATGCGCCTCGATTCCGGCTGCCTTCTCAGCACCGAAGACCTTCTGTCCGTCCTCAGATCCTGCGAAAGCGATCAGGACCAGTCGATCGGGATGATATCTGCCTCGATCTCCTCGATCAGCTTTTGCCGCCTCATCCTGTTTTTCCACGTATTGACAGCCGCAAGCCAGTTGTTTGCGGCTTCTTTTGCCTCAGCACAGCAGGACGACGCATTTACAAGCGCTTTTACTTTTTCGATCATTGCCTCTGTTTTGTTCATCATTTATTCCTCCGTTCATCTTTTCAGACTACCGCTTGTGCCGCCAAATCAATTTTTCACGCTGCCTTGAAATCTTCAGGAACAGTCCTGTTCCCATTTTATCGCAGATATTTTAAAAATTCAATCATATTTTTTATCTGTTTTCAGACCTTTCTTATTGGGATCGTTTTCGCAAATTATTCACCGGATTAAACGAATTTCCAGATTCACATTATTCATCTCTGGCTGCACGCCTGCAGCTGGTGTTCATGCTCGTACTTCTCCTTCGTCGCAAGCCCTCCGCGGATATGGCGTTCCGCCTTATTGATATCCAGAACCACCCGCGCCTGCGCTGCCAGAGAAGGATCGATATGGATCAGCCGGTCAGTCACATCCTTGTGCACCGTACTTTTCGAAATTCCAAACCGTTTTGCTGTCTGTCTCACCGTCGCATTCTCATCAATAATATAGTTCGCGATCTGAATCGCCCGCTCTTCAATATATTCCTTCATAGGGTTGCCCCTCGATGATATTTTTACCATCTTATTACAGGAGATGAAAATTTATACGCGCGGATGTGTATCATTCCCCGGAATTTCCGTTTCGAAAAAAATGTGCAGACCCGAGAACTTTCCGTAAAGAACTCAGATCTGCACATACCTTTCCCGTCTGTATTATTCTTTCTTATTACTTCACAACGATCTGGCAGCTTCTCATAGTCTCCAGAGCCGCCTCATGTCTTTCCTCGTAACGCCTGCCGCACATGCGGAATCCACAAAGACCGGTGTTCCGGAAGGAACGCTTTGATCAGGAGTGCGTTTGAAACCACACAGATATCCGTACAGAGTCCCACAAGCTCGATGGACTCGATCGGTGTCTTCTTATTTCTCTCAAGAAGATCTTCCGCCAGCTCCGACATCCGAAGGTGATCTTCTCGTAAGTCGCCGCGTCACGCTCTATGGCGATCTTCTCAAGCTCCGGGATCAGGTCCCAGCCGTCTGTCCCCTTAATACAGTGAGGAACCGGAAGAAAATGTCCTTCCTGAGTATCCATATAATTCTCGAAATGTGTATCCTTCGTAAAAGATCAGGTCCCCGTCAAACTCTTTCGCCTTTTTACAACAGCCGGGACGATTGCCTCCGCATCCTTACTGCCGAGACTTCCATTCACAAAATCCTTCTGCATGTCCACAACGATCAAAATTTTTTTCTGCCATAACTCCCTTTCCTTTCTCCGAATCCGGATCTATCTGATTCCGAGGGATACCCCAGATCACCCGGCATGTCAGCCATTTTCTCCCCGACGATCCCCTGATCAAAAAAATGCTTTCCGGGCATTCTCCCCAAAAGCATTTTCTTTCTTCCAATCTACTATTATGGAGATTTCTCACGGTTCACTGATTCTCCTGGCTGCCACCACAAACCGACCATCCTTCGTGTGATAACTGCATGTGGACAACATCAGGATCTGCTCCCCGTATTCCGGGATGATCCCCGTTTCATAGTCAGAATTTTCCTGAAGCCATGTGATCAGCTTCCCGTATTCCTCCTCTGAAAGATCCCCTCCGGACCGGTAATAGCGGAATCCTTCCTCATCTTCGTAGAGGACTCTGCTCTCCGCAGCTGCAAACACCTCATACTCCCGCACTTCACCATCCACAAAAACTCAATGACCGGATGTTCCGTCTGCCATTTCTCCCGACTTGTAGTCATCCAGGGTCCCAAACATGGAACCATTTTTCATGTTGTGTCCATACACGATCATACAGGTGCTGTCCTTATCCGACAACTGCCCAAGGAACGGGGTTCCACCCGACGAGCGGGATCCGTCAAACGCTCTATGCAGGTAATATTCCGGATCGGATGCTCTGCTCATTACCGGATAATCGATCCGCGTTCCCGGATTTTCAGCCATCCGACATAGTCCGGGTTCTGCTCCGCCAGAGACGCATAACCGGCAGCCTCCCTCAGGAGTTCCTGTTTTTCTTCTGCCTCCGCCGTATTTTCCACTTCTGTCGTGATCATTCGCCGGATCCACAATGGAGTCCTTCTGTTCCGCAGTCTCCATATAGTCAGAAGCGGCTTCCCTCAGTTTCCTGAATGCCGCCGCCTCCTTTCGTGCCTCGAAGATATCACGACCTGCCATATAGGCGGAGAAACAGAAGATCCCGCCGAAAATAAGGACTCCAATCCGATACCACAACGGATTTTTTTCTTTCTTTTTTCATTTTAGCTCCCCATGTTCTGATCCGCCTGCAGTCCTGGATATCCACGGGCCCTGCAGACTCCTCACTCCTGTTCTTTTTCCTGGTCATAAAGAGGATTCCCCGCAGCCGAGATCCCCATCATCAGGAACCAGAAATTCCGGTGTGTTTCATCTCCCCGTCTTTGGAGCATCCGATCCGGTCTTCTTAATTTCTTCAAAACTGTAGCTGTCACGAAAGTTCTTTTTCGATCTTCTTTATAACAAATAAATAAGAAATTCCTGTAAATAAAGCTGCTGCGATCCATGCCGCCGGATCTGCGAAGCACGCCAGCGGATAACTCAGAAGCTGGATCGCCGCCATTGAGACCACCAGTCTCGCGATCAGTTCCGACACCCGCCCATCATCGGGAGAAATCCGTAACCGCATCCCTGCATAATGTTGCGGAAAATAAAGATCGTGCAGAGCGGCAGGGAAAAAGACCGCCGTCATGTAGCAGTATGTTTTTGCCCACGGCATCATAGCCCCAAGGTCTACGTCTCCCTGTAAAGAAGAGCCCGAGACATGGCTTTAGAGAGTGCGCACATCATGCCGCTGCGGCAACGGAGTAGAGACCAAATTCCGCGAGGAGCGCAGATCGCACGCCTGACTTGATCCGCTTTGACATCTCCGCTTCCATAATTCTGCCCGCCGTAGGTCGCCATCGTCTGACCCATGGCAATCATGCCCTGAATCACAAGGCTCTGGAGCTTCGCCGCGGCGGTGTAAGCCGCGACTGCCACGGAGCCGAACAGGGTTGATGGCGGACTGCATGATCATAGTCCCCGATGCAGTGATCGCGAACTGGAACGCCATCGGGATCCCGGCCGCAAGCTGGTTTCTCGTGTCATTTCCGTGGATCTTCCAGTGTTCCCTATCAGGCTTTAAGGATGGAACCTTAACCCAGATATATCCCACGCAGAGCACCGCCGAGATCGCCTGGGACAGATTCGTCGCCCAGGCAGCCCCCGCTCGCCCATACCGCCTCGGATGATAAAAAGCAGATCCAGTCCCACGTTCAGACAGGCGG
>VOFC01002858.1_pt1 | contig 28369 bp, 64 predicted proteins | sample 5384161 | NCBI WGS metagenome assembly VOFC01 (sample SAMN12384722, study PRJNA508395) | human gut metagenome | isolation source: healthy gut B | host: Homo sapiens | reverse complement strand
TAAAGAAAAAATGAAATTAGTAGGTCAAGTAATACTAAGAATAATAATTTATTATATTATTTCAATATTATTCTATATTGTAGTTTTAGATGGAGTTTTAGGAAATTTTTTAGGAAATAGCTTGTATAGAATAAATTATGATTTATATTATTGGTGTGTAACCAGTAAAGAAACAATTTTTATAGTTTATTTAATAACAGTTTTTATATTTGCTCTATATAGATTTTTTTCTTTAATAGTTGAAAATAGAGAAAAATTATATAGTTCATTAGATAATATTTTAGATGAAAGTAGTCAAAATGTAGAATTACCTGATGAAATGATTAAGTTTTCTGAAAAATTGAATAAAATTAAGTATGAATATGCTCTAAGCAAGAAAATGGCAAAAGAAGCAGAACAGAAGAAAAATGATTTAATAATGTATATGGCTCACGATTTAAAAACTCCTCTTACATCTGTAATTGGTTATTTGACATTGCTTAATGAAGAAAAGAGAATATCAAAAGATTTACAAGAAAAATATATGAAAATAGCACTTGATAAGTCAATAAGATTAGAAGAACTAACCAATCAATTCTTTGAAATTACTAGATATAATTTGAATGATATGCCAATAAATAAAATACAACTTAATTTATCAATATTATTTGATCAGTTAATAGAAGAATTTTATCCAATGTTAGAAGACAGGAAATTAGAATTAAAAGTGAACAAACCTAATACTTTAATATATAATATATAATTTTCAAACTATCCAAGGTGGTTTTGTAGCAACAGGCCTTGTATTTGTTCTTATTGCTATAATTGTAAAATTTACTGGTACAGGTTGGATTAATAGATTGTTTCCACCAGCTGCTATGGGAGCTATAGTTGCTATTATTGGACTTGAACTTGCAAGTTCTGCTGCTGATATGGCAGGATTTCCAGTAGGAGGAAGTAATACAACTGAATTTAATGGAACATGGGTACTTGTGTCTATGATAACTTTAGCAGTAGTTGTATTTGGAAATGTTTTATTTAGAGGATTTTTTAAGATTATCCCTATTCTTATAGGTGTAATAGTAGGATATATAGTATCATATTTTACTGGCTTAGTAGATTTTACACAAGTTAGAGAAGCAAGCTTTTTTACACTTCCTAATATTCAGCTTGCACATTTTAATACAAAAGGCTATAGCTACAATTATTCCAGCAACCTTTTGTTGTTATTGCTGAGCATATTGGTCATTTAAAGGTTAGGCTTTTCAGGGAAAATATCAGCCCTTATTAGCACTATTCCAACACCAGTTGTAGGAGGAATTAGCTTATTATTATTTGGTACTATTGCTGTGTCTGGGCTTAGAACATTTATAGAAGAAAAAGTTGATTTTTCCAAATCTAGAAATTTGATTTGGATATTTGCAATACATTAATATCACATATGGCGTTCTTTATTTCTTCCTGCAGGAGTAGGTCTTATGACAAGTTTTGGCTTATTAAAGGGAAAGGTAATTTCTTTTTTTAATTATTATTTTTGTTTCAACAATTGTTGTATGGCTTGTAACTGCATATGTTGTTAAATTATTAAGAAAGGTGTGTGCAAAAGATGAAAGACATAATTAGTTCGCCAGTATTTGGAGTTTTTATATCTTTAGTAGCTTATAAAATAGGAGAAGCTGTTAAATCAAAATTTAAGCTAGCAATATTTAATCCATTACTTATTGCCATAATGGTATTAATTGCATTTTTTATCTGTTTTTAATATTTCATATGAAGATTATAATAAGGGTGGTTCCATAATATCATTTTTCTTAACTCCATCAACAATTGCTTTAGCATTACCACTTTATAAGAAATTTGAATTATTTAAAAAAATGCTGTTCCTGTATTAGTAGGTATTGTATGTGGAGTAATAGCAGGAATTATATGCATAATTGGTCTTTCTAAATTATTTGGATTAACTGATGATATTACAATGTCATTACTTCCTAAGTCAGTAACAACACCTATTGCTATGGCATTATCAGAACAAATGGGTGGTATGTCTTCTATTACAGTAGTTGCAGTTATTATAACAGGAATTTTTGGATCTATTGTTGGACCAATATTAAATAAAAGTATTTAAAGTAAATGATAAAGTTGCCATGGGAATAGCTATGGGTAATTCATCACATGCCATTGGAACATCAAGAGCAATGGAAGTTGGTGAAACAGAAGGAGCAATGAGTAGTCTTACTATTGCAATAGCTGGTATAATAACAGTACTTTTTAGCACCTTTTTTTTGGAATCTTTTTATAAAAGTTTTTGGGGCATAATATTAAATTAAAAAATTATAAAAAATTTAATTTAGTAAGGTGGGAGTTTTATGAATGATAAAAAATTATCACATATAGATAAATTATTTGAGTCAATAGATAATCTTTTAATAGAAAACAAAGAACAAAAATTAAAAACAAAATTAGCAGAAAAAATAAGAGAAAGCATATTTACAGATGATATAGTAAAAAAAATAAATGAATATGATTTTTCTGAAATTTTAGATGAAGATCAAAGTGTTGTAAAACTTTTTGATAGTATTTTTCCTATCTTTGTAAAAAAGACAATACTATATTTAGATTGTATAAACATAAAATAGAGGTAGACTTATCAGATGAAATGAAAGATAGATATATTTATATGTTTAATGAGGGGAGATTAACATCAGGATTATTTGAATGTTTTAATATTAGTGATGATGAATATGTATATGGAATAAAAAAAATTATTGATGCTAAGGAACTTTTTAAAAAAGGAAATATTATTTACTCTTGAAAATTTTAAAAATAATATTAATAAACCATATGATAAAATTAGCTATTCAAAGGAAAAAAGAAAAAATAGCTATAAATAATTATAACAAATTATTAGAATATTTAGAGAAATAAATTATGAGAGGAATAATTTATGTTAACACCTATTAAAAGTGAAAAAGTATATAAAATAATAATGAAACAGATAAAAGACATTGTAAAAAGTGGTGAACTTAAAAGAGGTGATAAACTTCCATCTGAAAGAGAATTAGCGTTAAGATTAAATGTAAGTAGGACATCAGTTAGAGAAGCAATAAAGGCGTTAGAAACATTAGGACTTGTTCAATCTAAACATGGTGAAGGAAATTATATAAAAATGATTTTGAAGATATTTTATTAGAACCTTTATCTATTGCGTTTATGCTTCTTGGAAGTAATGATAATGAAATTTTAGAACTTAGAAATGTAATAGAGCCTGAAGTAGCAAAAAATATGGCAGAAAAAATATTACAGATGAGGAATTTGAAAAAATTAGAGAATATTATTGAAAAACTTTCAAAGACTGAAGATAGTAAAATATGTGCAAGTCTTGATAAGGATTATCTTTTTCAATATCTTCATTAATAGAAGAATATATAGATGAATCAAAATTTATGATAATAAAAAGAGAGATTATAAAAGGACATAAAAATATTTTAAAAGCATTAAAAGAACATAATAAAGAAGAAGCCTTTAAGGAAGCTAAAAGACACTTAATAGTAAAATAAAAAGAGCCAATAGGCTCTTTTATTATCTTCTTTTGCATTTTTGTAGCTTGTTGTTTTGCTTTTTTTAGTTGTGAAATGGTCAAATGGTGCTAAATCTTTCTTTGTAGTTAGGTTAAGAAGGTTTTGAAGAACTATAACGTCAGCGTCTTTTTACCTTTAATACCTTTAAGTCCCATTACTATAACTTTATTTCCTATTTTTACTGGAATAAATTCTGGTTTTTTAAACCATCTGTTCTTTTTGTAAGTTGCTTTAACAACACCTCTAGAAGTGTCTGATTTAATAACTAAATCAACTATTAATTTTTTATGATTATATAATTTTTTCTCTGTAAATTTAACAGAAACAACTGTTCCAGAAGCACTAGCTACTCTATCACCATACTTTTTCCATGTATGAATCTTGAAGATATTTATTCATTTTATCTTTAAGTCCCATTTAAGTCTCCTTTATAAACAAAAAATCCATAATTATTTAAGTGTATTATAGCATAGTTTTAGGCATTTTAAAATACTATTTAATATATGGTAATATTCTAGGAGGGTAAGGGTAGATTTTATGAGTGAAGCTATGAATATAAAAAGTGAATTAATAAATATAAGAAGAGATATTCATGAAAATCCTGAACTTGGGTTTGAAGAATATAGAACTTCAAAAATAATACAAGAATATTTAAAAAAAAAGAAGGAATAGATTTTTTATTCTGTTGCAGAAACTGGTGTTTGTGCAGAAATAAAGGGAGAGGGAAGAGGAAAAAGGTTATAGCTTTAAGGGCTGATATGGATGCACTTTTAATAGACGAAAAACTGATTGTGAATATAAATCTAAAATAAAAGGAAAAATGCATGCTTGTGGTCATGATGCTCATACAGCAATTTTACTTGGAGCTTTTGCAAAATATTAAATAAAAATAAAAAATATTTTCTGGAACAGTAAAATTATTATTTGAACCAGCAGAAGAAACTACAGGAGGGGCTTTAATAATGATAAATGAAGGAGTTCTTAGAGAACCTTATGTTGAAAGAATTGTAGGACTTCATGTATCTGAAGATTTAGATTGTGGTAAAATAGGAGTAAAACTTGATATGGTTAATGCGCCTTCAAATCCTTTTTACAATAAGAGTTAAAGGAAAAGGTGGCCATGGAGCACATCCTGATAAAACTGTAGACCCAATTGTTGTAACCTCAAATGTAGTTATGGCAATTCAAACTATTGCAAGTAGAGAGGTTGCACCTGTAAATCCTGTGGTTATAACTATAGGAAGTATTAATGGAGGAACTGCTCCAAATATAATTCCAGAAGAAGTTACTTTTAAGTGGAATAATTAGGACAATTACAAGGGAAGATAGAGTATATGTGGTAAAAAAGGTTAGAAGAAATTATAGATGGAGTTTGTAGTGCTTTAAGAGCAGAAGGAAGAGTTGTGGTAGAGGAAGGATACCCTTGTTTGTATAATGATAAGGAAATGGTAAGAAGAGTTAAAAAAAATAGGAAAAAAAGAATTGTTGGAGAGAGAAATGTATTAGAACAGGAAAATCCTAGTATGGGGAGAGTAGAAAGCTTTGCTTATTTTGCACAGGAAAGACCTTCAGTATTTTATTATTTAGAAACAAAAAATAAAAAGAAAGGAGCAGATAAACCAGCTCATAGCAATTTATTTAAAATAGACGAGGAAGCCTTACCAATAGGGGTGGCAATGCAATGTGCAATAGCATTTGACTATTTGACAAGTTTATAAAATAATATTAATCTAATTAAGATGGGAAAGTAGATTATAGGAGTTGATTACATTTTGAGAATTGAAACAGGGAAGCAAACGAAGCAGGACAGAGACTAGATAAGTTTCTAAGAAAGCTTTTAAAAGATGTTCTTTAAGTGCTATTTTTAAGGCACTGAGAAAGGAGATATACGAGTTAATGGTAAAAAGGAAAAAGAAAAATATTCACTTCAAGAAGGAGATTTAGTTGAAATAAAGTATATTCAAAGTAAAAAGAGAAGTAAAAGAAAACTTTATACAAGTAAATTCTAGTGGATTAAAGATAATTTATGAAGATAATAATATGGTTATAGTAGAAAAGTGGCCAGGAATTTTAGTTCATTCTGATAAAAATTCAGGAGAACCTACTTTAACAGATTATGTTTTATCTTACTTAAAAGGAAAGGGAGATTATGTTCCAGAAAATGAATTAACATTTACTCCAAAGACCTTGTAATAGACTTGATAGAAACACTTCAGGAATGGTTATTTTTCGGAAAAAACTTTGAAGCATTAAGAATGCTAAATGAAATTATAAGAGAAGGAAATGTGGAAAAATATTACTATACCTTAGCAAAAGGTAAAATAAAAGATGGTTTATATACAGGATATATTTTAAAGAATGAAAATGAAAATATATCTAAAATATATGAAAAAGGTTCCAAATTCTAAAAGAAATTGCTATGGAAGTAAAAAACAGTACAAACAAATGGAGCATATTCATTTTTTTAGAAATAAACCTTATTACAGGAAGAAGCCATCAAATAAGAGCTCATTTATCTTATTTAGGAGCACCAGTAATTGGAGACAGTAAGTATGGAGATAAAAATTAAATTCTTTCTTTGAAAATAAATTTGGATTAAATTATCAATATCTTTATGCATATAAACTTATATTTAGAAATACAACTGGTAAACTTGAATATTTAAATAATAAAACAATAGCACAAGCTTTACCTCCAATGTTTAAGAAGATAAAGCAAGATGTGTTTAAGTTTTCTTTATAAGATAGGAGTTTTTTGGTATGAAAGAAGGAAGTTCAGCGCAAAAGGAGTGTTAATACTTTCAATAGGCGGTATTTTAACAAAAGGTAATATCTTTTATTGTATGTTCCATTTCTTAGGTCAATTTTAGGTTCAGAAGGTTATGGAATATACTCTCAAATTACAGAAGTATTTTTATTTGTTTATGCAATAACAAGTGTAGGTGCACAACCAGCTGTAGCAAAGGTGGTATCTGAGTTTATAGCATTAGAGGAATATGAAAAGGCTGAAAGAACATTAAAAATTTCTAGAAACTTTTATGTGTTAATAGGAGTAATAGTTGGAATTTTAATGTTACTTTTAGCAAAGCCTTTAACAAGCTAGGTAATATTCCAGAAACGGCCTATGGAATAATGGCACTTGCACCTTGTGTAGTAATAACAGCAGCTTTGTCTTCCTATAGAGGATATATGCAAGGAAAAATGAACATGAAGGCAATAGGAGTATCACAAATTTTAGAACAAATCCTTAATGTGTTTGTAAGTTTATTATTTGCCTTTATACTTGTTCAATTTAGCCTTGAATATGGTGCAACAGGAGGACAAATTGGTACCTCTGTTGGAGCTTTATTTGCTTGTTTTTATATAATATATTGTAGAAACAAAAGTGAAGATGAATTTGAAGAATTTAAAAAGGAACTAGAAGGGAAAGAAGTAAATCTAATAAACAAATTTTAAGAAGAGTTATTTCTTATTCAATTCCAATAATGATAAGTTCAGGACTACAAAACTTTGGTGGTCTTGTTGATATAGTTAATATAACAAATAGACTTTTAGCGGCGGGATTAACAGCTAATAAAGCAAAAATATTATATGGAAATTATGGATTATATAAAACTTTATATGGAGTTCCACTTATATTAATAACAGCTATAGGAACTACAGTACTACCAACAATTTCAAGAGCTATGGCAATAAAAGGATAGGAAAATAAGAAGAAATATAAAATATGCCTTTAAGGTAGCTTTAGCAATAGCAATTCCGGCAGCAGTTGGACTATCAATGCTTAGTGAAGATGTTTATAGAACTTTATTTGAAGTACAGATGGAGCTAAGATTATGACTATAGGTTCCTTTATAATAATTCTTATGACAATGACACAAATTCAAAGTGTAATTCTTCAAGGAATAAATAAATTTTATTTTGTAGTTGGAAGCTTTTCAATAGGTATAATATGCAAGATTATAGCAAACACATTTTGTTGGAATTCAAAGATAAATATTTATGGAGCTATAATAGGTAGTACAATATGGCTTTTAATTCCATCAATAATGAATCATATAAAAAATTAAAAGACTATGAAAATGAAACTTCCACTTGTTAGATACATAGTAAAACCTGTTTTAGCATCAATTGCTATGGCTATTGCAATTTTATTAATTCATCAGCCAGCAAAATTTATATACAGATTTATAACCCCTTCAAGACTTACATCAATTCCAGTAGTTATAATATCAATAGGAATAGGAATTTTTTGTATATGCATATCTTATGATATTAATGAGGGGAATTTCAAAAGATGACATACAAAAATATCACCAAAGATAATAAGAATCATGCCAAGATTCATGAGAAGAAAATTAAGATAAGTAATACAAAGACGTTATTAATCTTTAAAAGGATTAGTACGTCTTTTTTTATATTTTTATATGGGAAAGTATAATTTTACGCAGTGCTCCTTTGTTTGGTTCTCCTTCTATAAAGACTTTGCCTTTGTGGCGTTCCATTATTCTTTTTTTACGATAACAAGGCCTACTCCAGAGCCATCAAATTCTTTCTTTTGAGTGGAGTCTTTCAAAATGTGAAAAAAGTTTATTTTTATAGGACATATCAAAGCCTGCACCATTATCTTTAATGGATATTTCATAATAATTTCTAAAGTGGTGCAGTTAACTTTATTATTGTTAAGTGGTTATTTTAGAAAATTTTAAAGCATTGCTTAATATATTTTGTATTAAAAATTTAATTAAGGTTTTATCGCCTTTAATAATAGGAAGGAAGGTGAAACAATAAAATCAATTTTACGGTTAGGTTCTAGTGAAGAAAGTTCTTCCATAACAGAGTAAAAACTTCAAAATATTTATTTCTTCAAAGAAACATTGTATTTGATTTATTCTTGAAAAATCTAATAAGCGTTCAATCATAAGAATAATATCATCAGATTTATTTTCTATTCTCTTTATTATTTCTTTAGAAGTAGGGGATAATGAATCATTAGCTTCTAAAGAAAGTAGGTTTGCTAGTTGTTTTAAAACAAGCAGTGGAGATTTTAAGTCATGGGATACAGTATGGCAAAATTGGTCAAGTTCTTTATAAGAAGCTTTAAGCTTTATTGATTGAGAAGCTAATTTTATATGAGTATTTACTCTAGCAAGAAGTTCAGAAGGATTATAAGGCTTTACAACATAATCTTGAGCACCTAAAGAAAATCCTTTTTTAATACTTTCTTCATCTTCAGCAGAGGTCATAAATATTATTTGCAATATCAGAATAAAGAGGATTTTTTTTTAAGTAAACTACATAACTCAAATCCGTTCATATCAGGCATTGTTATATCTAAAAGTATAAGTGTTGGTTTTTCTTTTCAATAAGCATTAAAGCTTTAGAAGCACTTAAGCAACTCTTATTGGATAGTTTAAGGTTTTTAATAAATTTGTAGCAATATGTATATGTTCTGGAGTATCATCAACTATTAAAATATTTATATCATTTTCCATATAAAACTTAAAATCCTTTCTTAAAAAAATATATTTAATTAATAATATTACAATAAAAAAGTTAGGTCAATAAAGGTGGTGGTATTTTATGAAAAAAATATTATATAAATCAAAGGTATATAAACATAGTTATAACTTTAATAGTAATAGTTATTATGTTTTTTAATAGTATATAGTAGCATTAATATAAGAACATCTATAAATGATGAAAAAATAAAAAGAACAAGAAAAGAAGTAAGTCAGTAGAATTAAGTGAAGGGTTAATGGAAGGTTCGAATTTTTAACTGATTCTGTAAGAAAGTTTGTAGCAACTAAGGAAGAAAAATATTTATATGATTATTGGAATGAGGTAAATGTATTAAAGAAAAGAGATAAAGTTATAGAAGAATTACTTTCTATGAATATTCCACCTAATGAAGAGAAGCTTGTAAAACTTGCAAAGCAATATTCTGATTTATTAATTGACCCTGAAAACAAAGGCAATGAAACTTGTTGTGGAAACAATGAATTTAGATGAAAATTCTATTCCTAAAGAGGTTAGAGATTATAAGTTAAATATTGTAGATGAAGATTTAGAAAATCAAGAAAAAAAATAAATAAAGCTATAGAACTTGTATTTGGAGATAATTATATGACAGATAAAAAATATAGTTACAAATGCCATAAGCTCTTTTCAAAAGGATATAAATTTAAGGTTAAATGAAGAAGTTGAAAAATAGAAAAAATGAAACTTTAAAATCAATAAATTTTCAAAATTCATTACTTGCCTTAAGTTTAGCCTTGCTTTTTATAGTTTTATATATTTTTTATAAGTTTTTTACTTATCCAATAAAAGATTATACAGAAACTTTAAAAGAAGTAAATTTTAATAAAGATGATTCAAGACTTCAGCCTAAAGGTTCTTATGAATTAAAACTATTTTGCAGAAAAGTTTAATATTCTTTATGAGGATTTAATTAAAACAAGTAATACAAAGGATGAATTTTAGCAACAATGAGCCATGAAATAAGAACTCCTTTAAATACAGTTATAGGATATATGAAGTTATTAGAGGATACAAACCTTGATGAAAAGCAAAGAAAGTATTTAAAAGAAGTAAACTTGCTTCAAAAAAAACTTGCTTCAAATTATTAATAATATATTAGATTTTTCAAAGCTTAAGAAGAATAAATTTGAAAGGGAGGATATTAATTTTAATTTATCAGAGTATCTTGAAGATATAAAACAAGTATTTACATATAATGCAAGAAGTAAGGGGTTATATTTTTAAATTAGATATTCAAGAGGATTTTCCTAAAAGGTTAAGTGGTGATATTACAAAGCTTAGCCAAGTTTTAATAAATCTTATTTCTAATGCAATTAAATTTACCTCAAAAGGGGGAGTAACTTTAAAGGCTTCTTATAAAAATTAGAAGATAATAAAATACATTTAATTTTTAAAAGTAAAAGATACTGGAATAGGAATTTTAGAAAAAGGATAAAGAAAGAATATTTAATGCTTTTGAACAATCAGACATTTCAACTACTAGAGAATATGGAGGTACAGGTCTTGGACTTGCTATATCTAAAATGATGATTAAGGTTTTAGATGGAAGAATAACTTTAGAAAGTGTTTATGGAGAAGGGTCTACTTTTACAGTTGAACTTGACATGGAAATTATAAGTGGGAAAACAATAGAATCTGAAGAGAAAGAAAAAAAATAAGGATATATACTTTAAAGACATTAAGGTTTTAATAGTTGATGATAATGAAATAAATAGAGAAATGGAAAAGAATTATTAGAACATTATGGCCTTGTAGTAACAAGTGTATCAAGTGGATATGAAGCAGTAATGATAGCAGAAAAAAAAAAAAATTTAATGTTGTATTTATGGATATAAGAATGAAAGGTATGGATGGCTATGAAACTGCAAGAATGTTAAGAAAAGGGTTATAACAGATTTACATATATTATAGCTTTAACTGCAGATGTTGTAGAGGATGTAGCACATAAAGTTATGGATTCTGGAATGAATGAAGTTCTTACAAAACCTATAAATATGGAACAGCTTATAGGTCTTCTTAAAAACAGGTTTGTAAATAAATATGTTTATTATAAAAAAGAAGAAAAAGAAAAAAAGAGTAATATATCCTCTAGGTATGTAAATTTTAATGAAGGAATAGAAAGACTTAATGAAAATAGTGAATTATATATAGAAATATTAAAAAGTTTTCAGTTAAACATAAAAACGATATTAAAACAATTAAAGAATTTAGTGATAAAAAGCCTATTCTATTGTATTAGATACTTGTCATACATTAAAAGGACTATGTGGAACAATAGGGCTAATAATATTAGAGTAGAATTAATATCCTTTGAATCCTTATTAAAAAATGAAAGATATGAAAATATAGAAAGGTATTGTGAAATATTAAATAATATATTTAATGAAACTCTTAAAAGAAATAAATGAGTATATTGCTTTAAATGATAAAAAACAAAAAGATAAAGAAGTAGAAAAAGTAGAAGTTTTAATGAGGAACAAATAAAGGATATACTTTTACAAACTAAATAAGGCTTTTTAGGACAAGGTGATATAGAAGCTATAAATATATTTAATGATAATGAAAAAACTTTAAAAACTTTTTTAGGTAAAGAAAAACAAATGAAATAAAAGAAAAATTTGCAGAATATGATTTTGATACTATAATTGATATTTTAAAGAAAGTAGGAGATAAAAATGTATAAGGTTCTTTTTTAGATGATGATGATACAATAGGTTTTATTGTATCTAAAATGAAGGTATGGGAAAATAGTAATTTTAAAATAACAAGGTATGCTCAAAATGGAAAAAGAAGCTTTATTGGTTTTAGAAAAAAAAGTTTTGACTTAATAATAACAGATATAAGAATGCCTATAGTTGATGGGTTAGAGCTTTTAGAAAATATAAGAAAAAGGGGGGGATAAAACTTTTCTTGTACTTGCAAGTACCTATAGTGAATTTGAATATGCTAAAAGAGGTCTTCAAAATGGAGCTATTGATTATATTATAAAACCTATTACAGAAGAAAATTTAAAGGAATTATTTATAAGGGTTGAAAAATTATTAAAAAGAGAAGGAGGATAAGCCTAAAAGAAACTAATTTAAAGGTTTCAAAAGATAGAATAGATAAATGGTATAACTTATTTATAAATCTTGAAGAAACTCAAAAAACTTAAAAAGATAAATATTTAAAAGAGCTAAATGATATTGTTAAAGAGGAAAAGGTTGTATTTTCTGAACTTTTATTTGAAGGAGTATGGGAAAAGATAGTTAAGGTATTTCCTTGGTTAGTAAAACTTGAAAATATAGAATTTTTATTTAAGGAAGAAAGTTTTGAAAAAGAGGTTGAAGAAAAAATATCTAATATTAAAGAAATTGTTAAAAAGTATAAATTAAATAACTATGATTCACTAATAAAATAATGTAAGTGAAGTTATTTTAAAAAAATATAGGAAAGGACAAGCTTTTAGATATAATATCTAAAGAACTTCAATTAAGTAAAGATTATATAGGAAAATTATTTAAAAATAAAATAGGTATAACATTAAATGAGTATTCAACTATATTAAAAGATGGAATATGGAAAAAAAAAGCTTTTAAGTGGTAGTAATAAAAAGGTATATGAAATAAGTGAAGAATTAGGTATTCTACAATAGATTATTTTTCAAAGCTTTTTAAAAATTATACAGGATTTACTCCAGTTCAATATAGAAAAAAGGCTTTTAGTATAAGTTTTTTTATCTAAAAAAAATAAAATTAACTGAATTTTAATGGAAAAGAACTGATTTGTTGTTTTTTTTTAGAAAATTTTAATTATATAATATAACCAAGTTAAGAACAGCAAAGGTGCTTTACCAAAGGAAAATATCCTAGGTAAAGCACCTTTTGTTTTAGAAAAAGGAGTGGAGATAATATGACAAAGAAAAAAGCTTATTGAAAAGAATTGGGGAATATTTTTAATGGCAGCCATGACATTATCTATAGGAGGTTGTGCATTAGATGAAGAAGGAGGAACTTCTTCAAATGGCAACACTTCAGCATACAGCAGAAGGTAGTGGAGATACAATTAAAGTTGGTATATTACATTCATTAAGTGGAACAATGGCAATTAGTGAAACTTCAGTTAGAGATGCAGAGTTACTTGCAATAAAAAGAAATTAATGAAAAGGGTGGAGTTTTAGAAAACAAATAGAAGCAGTAATAGAAGACGGAGCTTCAGATACAGCTGTTTTCTGAAAAGCTACAAAGTTATTAACAAATGATAAGGTAGCAACTGTATTTGGATGTTGGACATCTGCAAGTAGAAAAGCAGTATTACCTATATTTGAAAATAATAATGGACTATTATGGTATCCAGTTCAATATGAAGGACAAGAATCATCACCAAATATAATGTATACTGAGCAAAGACCAAATCAACAAATAGTTCCAAAGAACTGAATACTTAGTAGAAAACTATGGAAAAGAAAATATTCTTAGTTGGTTCAGATTATGTATTTCCAAGAACAGCAAATGAAATAATTAAAAAGCAAGCAGCAAAGATTAGGAGCAGAAATTGTTGGAGAAGAATATACTCAATGGGTCATACAGATTATACAACAATAATAAATAAGATAAAGCAAAAAACCTGATTTTGTATTTAATACATTAAATGGAGATTCAAATGTTGCATTCTTTAAACAATTTAGTAATGCAGGTTTAACTCCAGACCAAATTCAAACTTGTTCAGTATCAGTTGCAGAAGAGGAAGTTAAAGGTATAGGAGAGCTTATATGAAAGGACACCTAGTATCATGGAACTATTATCAAACAACAGATACTCCAGAAAATGAAAAGTTTGTTAAAGCATATAAAAGCAGAATATGGTGAAGATAGAGTTACAGATGACCCACTAAAAGCTTGTGTTATGATGCAGTTTACTTATGGGCAGCAGGCTGTGGAAAAAGCTGGAACAACAGATGTAGATGCAGTTAAGAAAGCAGCAAAATTACATTCCAAGCACCAGAAGGATTAGTTACAATAGATGGAGATAATCAACATATATAAAACAGTTCGTATAGGTAAAGTTAACGAAAGTGGATTAATAGATGAAGTATGGAGTACAGATGAACCAGTTAAGCCAGACCCATACTTAAAAGAATATGATTGGTTCAATAAATAGTTAATTAAATGGAGGGTTTATTTTAAATCCTCCAGATGATTTTAAAAGTAAGGAGTGGGGAAGATGGAAATAGCAATAATGCAAATATTTAATGGTATAAGTGTTAGTTCTATATTGCTATTAGCAAAGAATAGGTCTTGCAATTACTTTTGGATTAATGGGTGTAATTAATATGGCTCATGGAGAGTTTATAATGATTGAGCCTACACTACATACGTTATTCAAAATTTATTTATGAAATACTTACCATCAAAGTTTTTGATGCTTATGCAATAGTAGCAATAATAATGTCTTTTAGTGGCAGCTTTATTTGGAATAATATTAGAAAAAGTTAATTATAAGACATCTTTATGGAAGAACTGTAGATAGTTTATTAGTAACTTGGGGGAGTTAGTTTATTTCTTCAACAATTAGCAAGAAGTATATTTGGTTCTCCAAATGTTGGGTAGTAGCCCCTTTCATTTTTAGAAGGAAATTTAAAATTACTGATACAATTATTTTTTTCCTTATAAAAGATTGTTTATATTATTAATAGCAATTGTTTCTATAGTAGCAGTTTATTTATTAATGTATAAAACTAGACAAGGAAGAAATATAAGAGCATCAATGCAAAATAGAAGTATGGCAGCAAGTTTAGGGAGTTAATACAAAGTTTGTTGATGCGGGAACTTTTGCAATAGGTTCAGGCCTTGCAGGTCTGTCTTGCAGGATGTACCCCTTGTTTGGATTGGAGCTATAGGACCAACACTTGGTGCTAATTATATATAGTTGATACTTTTATGACAGTAGTTGTTGGTGGAGCTGGAAGTATTTTTTAGGAACAGTTTTAGGCTCAATATTTATAGGTGTTGGTGGAACAACTTTTGAATTCTTAACAGATGCATCTATTGGTAAAAGTATTAATATTTGTATGTGTTGTTATAGTTCTTCAATTTAGACCTAAAGGACTATTTACTGTAAGCACTCGTGCTCTTGATGATTAAGTTGAGGTGAAAGATATGTTACAGTTAAAGAAAAAAAATGGATTGAAAACAATCTTAGCAATTTTAATTTTTATTCTTAGCAACAGCCCACTTATATGCCAATGTTTAGAGTAAGTCTTCTTGGAAAATTTATGTGTTATGCTATTGTAGCAATAGGGTTAGACATGATTTGGGGATATACAGGAATATTAAGTTTAGGTCATGGAGTTTACTTTGGGTTAGGTGCTTATTGTATGGCAATGTACTTAAAACTTCAAACAGGGGTGGAGGACTTCCAGATTTTATGACTTGGAGTGGAGTAACTAAACTACCAGCCTTTTGGAAGCCATTTCAAAGTCCAGTATTTACAATAATTGCAGTAATTGTAGTACCAGTAATAGTAGCAATAGTAATTGGTTCATTAACATTTTAAATCGTATTAAAGGTGTTTATTTCTCAATACTTTCTCAAGCCTTAGCTATGATAAATGTCAGTTTTATTAATAGGTATGCAAAATTATACTGGAGGTTCTAATGGTCTTACTAATTTTAGTACAATATTTGGAAAGAACATAAATTCAAATTTAACTAAGTTTATATTATTTTATGTAACTTTAGTAGCCTTAATATTAATATTTATTTTATGTAAATTCTTAATAAACAGAAGAATTGGTAAAGTATTCATAGCAATACGTGATGGAGAAAATAGAGCAAGATTTACAGGATATAATCCGGCACAATATAAAGTTTTTGTTTATGCATTATCAGCAGCAATAGCAGGTATTGCGGGAGCTTTATATGTATCACAAGTTGGAATAATATCTCCAGCAGAAGTTGGAATAACTCCTTCAGTTGAAATGATAATTTGGGTAGCTATTGGTGGTAAAGGAACCCTTGTAGGACCAATAATAGGAGCTTTATCAATAAATGGATTAAAGTCATTTGCAAGTGAAAACTTCCCAGAAGTATGGTCATATTTCCTAGAATAGTATTTGTTGTAGTAATTTTTTGGTTACCAGGTGGAATAGTTTCTATAAAAAGAATTACCAAAAAAAAAATTAAAGCAAAAATGTCAAAGAAAAAAGATTTAGCAGAGGAGGAATTAGCAAGATGAGTGAAGCAGTAATAGAAAAAGTAAAACCAATATTAACAATTGAAGATGTAAGTATAAAATTTGGCGATTTTAAAGCTATAAAACATGTAAGTACCTCTGTTAAAGAAAAAGAAATAAGATTTTTTTTATAGGCCCCTAATGGAGCTTTGGAAAAACAACAATATTAGATGCTATATGTGGAAAAAATAAAATAAGTGAAGGTAAGATAATTTATGAAAACACTTATGAAGTATCTAAAATGAAGGAGCATAAAATTGTTGAACTTGGAATAGGACGTAAATTCCAAGCACCAAGTGTATTTAATGGAATAACAATTCAAGAAAATATGGAACTTGCAGCAGCTAAAAAGCACACAATATATTCAACAACCTTTAGAAAACTCCCTAAAGAAAAGCTTGAGTATATAACATATATATTAGAATTTACAGGACTTGTAGATAAAAAGATTTATGTATCCAACAAGATTATCCCATGGAGAAAAGCAATGGCTTGAAATAGCTATGCTTATGGCATCTAAACCAAAACTTTTATTACTTGATGAACCAGTAGCTGGTATGGGAAGAAAAAGAAACTGAAAAAAACAGCAGAATTCACTTCATAAAATTAAAAAAGAATGTTCAATTATAGTTGTTGAACATGATATGAAGTTTGCAAAGGATGTTTCAGATAGTGTTACAGTATTCCATGAAGGACAAGTATTAGATGAAGGAACAATGGATTCTGTTCAAAAAAATCAAAAGGTAATTGATGTTTACCTTGGACGTGGAGGTGAATAATTATGCTAAAGTTAAAAGATTTAGATGCAACTTATGGAGAAGGAATGGTTTTAAGAAAAGTTAATTTAGAAGCTTTAAAGGAGAGTTACTTGTTTAGTTGGACGTAATGGAGCGGGAAAAACCACAACTATGAGAGCAATAATGGGACTTATAAAAACACCTTCAGGAGATATAGAATTAGATGGAAAAAGCATAATTAAAGAGCCTACTTATACAAGAGCAAAATCTGGTATAGGATATGTTCCTCAAGGTCGTGAAATATTTCCACAACTAACTGTTGAAGAAAATTTATTATTAGGTTTAGAAGCAGTTGATGGAAAAGGAAAAATTCCAGATTCAATTTTTGAAACCTTTCCTATATTAAAAGAGTTTTTAAAAAGAAAAGGAGGAGACCTTTCAGGAGGGCAACAACAACAACTTGCTATTGCAAGAGCAGTTATAGCAAATCCTAAAGTACTTATATTAGATGAACCAACAGAAGGAATTCAACCTTCAATAATACAAGAAATTGGTCGTGTTATAACAAAACTTAAATCAGATATGGCAGTTTTAATAGTTGAACAATATTTAGAATTTGTACTTGAAATAGCAGATTATTGTTATGTTATTGAAAATGGAAGAATAATAATGAATGGTGAGCCAGATAAGCTAGACCAAGAAAAATTACAAGCTACTATGTCTTTATAAAAATAAAGACACATTGATATAAAAATTAAAAACCCCACTTTTTAATTTTCAGAAAGGACTACTTAAATTATAGAGTAGTTCTTTTTTTGATAAAATAAAAAGTTTATTTTTATGTAACAAAAATGTTATAATAATGTTAAAATATAGAACTAATATTATAAAAATTTAAAATAAAAAATAGGAGAATTTTATGAGCAAAAATATGATAAAACCTCCAGTTGAGATATTATATAAAGAAGAACTGGATGCATTAAAGAAAAATGATGATGGAGTAAAACCTAGCAATTGAATTTATCCCCAAAGGCTGTAAGAACATTTATATTAGGTTCTTCAAAGCCATTAATGTATAGAAATAAAGAAGTAAATATATCTAAAAAGTTTTTTGGAAACGATTCCTTAGTAGAAAGATGCATAATAACTTTAGCAGGAAATAGAGGGCTTATGTTAGTTGGAGAGCCTGGAACTGCAAAAACTATGTTATCTGAACTTTTATCAGCAGCTATATGTGGTTGTAGCACAAATACTGTTCAAGGTACAAAGCAGAAACTACTGAAGATATGATTAAGTATTCTTGGAATTATGCATTACTTTTTAGCAAAGGGTCCAAGTAAAGAAGCTTTAGTTAAAAAGCACCTTTATTTGTAGGAATGGAAAATGGAATTATAACAAGATTTGAAGAAATAACAAGATGTCCTTCAGAAATTCAAGATAGCTTAATTAGTATTTTAAGTGATAAAGTATTAAACATTCCTGAACTTGGTGATGAAGGTTTATTATTTGCAAAGCCCGGATTTAATGTAATTGGAACAGCCAATACAAGAGATAAGGGTGTAAATGAAATGAGTAGTGCCTTAAAAAGAAGATTTAACTTTGAAACAATTTTCCCTATTAAAGATGTTTCTTTAGAGGCAAAAATTATAACAAATGAAGTAAATAAGCTTAAAAATGAAAATTCAATTGAAATGGAAGTTGATAATGATGTAGCTGAGCTTTTAGCTTCAACTTTTCATGAACTTAGAGAAGGAATTTCCTCTAATGGTATGAGAATTGACAAGCCTTCTGCTGTTATGAGCACTGCTGAAGCTGTTTCTGTTTATTATCAAACTATGATGAATGCTTACTATTATGGAGATTCTAAAATAAGTCTTGATTCTATGGTTCAAAATATTTTAGGAGCTGTGGCTAAGGAAAGTAGAGATGATTTAGAAAAACTTAGAAATTATTTTAATGTTGTTGTTAAGGCTAAGTCTTTAGAAGGTGGTGAACTATGGAAGAATTACTACGAAGCAAGGAAATGGATAAAATAGAAGAACTATTTAATAAAGCTTTTAATCTTAATTCTAATATTGTTTTTTTTCCAGTAAGACATCATAGCCCAACTTGTTCTTATAATCTAAAAAAGACTATAGAAGCATATAATCCAGATGTTATTTTAATAGAAGGTTTAATTGATGGAAATAAAGTTAAAAAATTTCTTGAAGATGAAGAAAGTGAAGCACCTTTTTCTATGTATTATTCCTATTCAGATACTAAAGGGTTTGTAAAGTAAAGAAAAGGAAAAATATAAATGTTATTATCCTTTTTAGATTATTCTCCAGAACTTGTTGCTTTAAGGGAAGGAAAAAAAGAGTGAATTGAAACTTATTTTATTGATTTACCTTATAGTGAGATTTTAATTAATTGTAAGGAAGGAAAGGGGCTTTTAAAGAAGGAAAATAAATCAAATTATAATGATGATTATTTATTTGAAAGAGGAAAATTTTTTGAAAGCTTATGTGAAAAGCAAAGGTGTAGAAATTTTAATGAACTTTGGGAAAAATTATTTGAAATAAAAGGGCTTTTATATATCAAAGGAAAGCTTTGTTAAAAATATACTTTCTTATTGTTATCTTACAAGATTAAATACTCCTAAAGAAGAATTAATTGAAGAAGGGTGTATAGCAAGAGAAATTTTATGACCTCTAAAATACAGGAATTTTCAAAGGAGTATAAAAAGGTTTTAGTTGTAACTGGAGGTTTTCATACCTATGGAATACTAGAACTTTTTAGATAAGGAAAATAAAATTAAATTACATAAATTTAATAAAGATGATAGTAAAGTATATGTTATGCCATATTCAATGGAAGCTGTAGACCAATTAAATGGATATGCAAGTGGAATGCCTTTTCAAACTTTTATGAAGAGGTTTGGAAGGGAATAGAAAAAAATCAGAATAATTTTTATGAAGATTCTGTTTTAAAATTCATTATAAAAACAGGAAAAGAAGTTAGAAAAAATGATGGATGTCTTTCTACATTTGATGAAATATGTGCATTTAATATGTGTAAGGGTTTAGCTTCCCTTAGAGAAAAAAAAATCAATGTGGGGCTTATGAGCTTATAGATGGAATAACTTCTTCATTTATAAAGGGAGATTTAAACATATCAACAGAGGACCCTTTAAAAATTTTATATAAAAATCTTACAGGAAATAAAATAGGTAAACTTTGTGAAAAAAGCAGATGTTCCACCATTAGTACAGGATTTTAAAACTTTAGCAGAAAAATATAAGCTTAAAATAGTAACAACAATGGAACAAGAAATTGCATTAGATATATTCTCTAGCAAAAAGACATAGAGAAATAAGTTCAATGCTTCATAGAATGGAATATTTAAATACAAATTTTTGTAAAGTGAAAAAAGGTCCTAATATTTTACTTAAAAGGAATACTAACTTAGTAAGAGAAGTATGGAAATATAAGTGGAATACAAGTGTTGATTCTGCTTTAATTGATAATTCTGTTTATGGAGGAACTTTAAAAAGAAGCTACTTTATCTTTAGTAAAAAAGAAATTAAAGATAATGCAGAAAAATTCAGGGGATATTTCAAAGATACTTGTACAAGCTTTTTATATGGGCCTTGAAGAAGTGTTTAATTCTACAATATTATCTTTAAGAGATGCTATAGCAGAAGATGGAAGTTTTATTCTCTTATAGATTGTTTAAAATATTTAAATTCAATTTATTATATGAGAGAGCTTTATAATATGTCTACTATGGATAAAATAGGAGAAATTATATTTTCTTGTTATAGTAAGCTTTCTATATTAATTCTGATTTATATTTAACAAATGAAGAGGATTCAATTAAAACTGTAAATGCTTTAAAAAGAAATATTCAATGTTGTGTTAAATAGAGATATTAATTTAGATAAAGATATTTTAAAAGAAGCCTTAAGGTCATTATTAAGAGCTAAAGAAAGTAATCCAAGTGTTGAAGGAGCAACCCTTGGAATTTTATATGGTCTTAATGATGTTGAAATAGATGAAATAAAATTCTGCTGAAGGATATATTTTAGGAACAAAAGAAAAGGTAATGAAAGTTCCAGGATTTTTTAAATGGATTATTTTCTACAGCAAGGGATGTTGTTTTTATAGATGATTCTATTTTAAAATCTGTTGATAAGCTTGTAAATGATGTATCAGAAGAGGAATTTATAAAAGTTATACCAGAGTTAAGACTTGCCTTTAGCTATTTTACTCCAAGAGAAATAGATGAAATGGAGGAAATGTTTCTAAAATGTATGGAATAAGCAAAAGAAAATTTCATAGCTTAAAGGAATATCACCAAATGTAGTTTCATTAGGAGAAGAGTTAGACAAAAATATATCAGAATTTATGAAAGAGGAGGGCTTATTATAATGGATGCTTCTAATTTAAATAAATGGAGGCTTATCTTGGGAAAATATTCAGATAATCAAATAGGATTTAAAGAAGAGGCTTCCTCTTTAAATTATATGGATATGGATGAACTTTTTAGATTATTTATATTCAAAGAGAATATGGTGAAGAAGATGGAGTAAGAAGAGAAAAGAAAAGGAAAGCTTTGACCCTTCAAATCTTACAGTACCATCATGGATAACAAAAATTAGAGAGGTTTTTCCAAAGGGAAACAGTAGAAATATTAGAAAAGCATGCTTTAGATAAATATGAACTTACAGAATTATTAACAGATAAAGAAGTTTTAGAAAAAGTTAGAGCCTAATAAAGAACTTTTAAAAAATATCCTTCAAATGAAACATTTAATGAAGGGAGAAATTTTAGAAACTGCTAAGCAAATAGTAAAAAAGGTAGCTGATGATATAACTAAAAAACTTGAAAGTGATGTGAAAAAAAGCCATTGTTGGAAGAGTAAATAAAAATAAGTCAAGCCTTATAAAATCTTCAAGAAATATTGATTATAAAAGAACAATAAAGGCAAATTTAAAAAACTTTGATACAGAAAAAATAGGCTTGTTGTAGATAAGGTTTATTTTAATGATAGAGTAAAAAATATAATCCTTGGAATGTAATAATAGCAGTAGATGAAAGTGGTTCTATGCTTGATTCTGTAATACATAGTGCAATTATGGCAGGAATTTTTCAAAACTTCCAATGCTTAAAACAAATTTAGTTATATTTGATACAGAGGTTGTAGATTTAAGTGGATATATAGATGAACCAGTAGAAACTCTTATGAGTGTTCAGCTTGGGGGAGGAACAAATATTACTAAAGCACTTCAATATTGTGAAACCTTAATAGAAAATCCTCATAGAACTATGGTTATTTTAGTAACAGATTTATATGAAGGATATGGCTATGGAAATATGTATGCCACAGCAAAATCTATTATAGAATCAGGAGCAAAAGCTAATAGTTTAACAGCTTTAGACATGGAAGCAACACCTATCTATGATAAAAATGCAGCTCAAAAATGGCTTCTCTTGGAGCTGAGGTTGGAGCAATGACACCAGGAGGATTATCAGAATGGATAGCAAAAATAATTTCTTAGAAAAACTTAAAATTTAGTTTCCATAATGGATGATGATTATATTATTGGAATAAGCAATAAAGGTATATTAAATAGAAGTAAAAAGGATTTAGAAAAGGCTTCTTCTATAGAATATTCAATAAATGATGATAATATTGAATTTAAAATTGATGATATTGTATGTAACATAGGGATGAAATTAAAAATTATAAATGCAGTTGTCCTTCTAGAAATATATGTAAACATGTTGTTATGAGCTATCTATACCTAATAAATCACAAAAATGAAATCTTTGGTGAAGATAGTAATAATAATGGTGAAGAAGAAGAAATAAAAAAAATGACTTTTTCAAAGCTTAGAGAATATCCTTTAGAGGAAATAAAAAAGGAAATAGGAGATAAAAAGTTTTGGAGATATAATAAAGAGAATATCCTTTGGAGTTAAGTATGAATTAACAGAAGGGTCAATAATAAAGGTTGATTTTGGAGAAGAAGAGTGTGTAGTAAAACTTTTAGATGATATAGAAAATTCAGTGTGTAGCTGTAAAAGTAAAGAATTATGTAGACATAAAGCAGAGGCTCTTATTCTTTATAAGCTTGAAAAAGGTGATATAACTTTAGAAGACTTAAAAGCTTATGAAAAGAAAAATTAAGTTTGTAGATGAAGAAACAATAAAAAAGCATCCTTTGAAATAAGAAAATCTATTGAGGAAATAATGATTACAGGACTTGCAAGATGTTCTCAAGGTACCTTTAGATAAAATTAATAATATGGCTGTTATTTGCCATAATTATGACCTACCTAATTTTGAAAAATTTAAGAGATATATCAAAGGAAATTTCTCTTTATTTTAACAAAAATGCATCCTTTACAAAGAAAAAGCTTTTAAGAAAATTAACAAATGTATATATAAATACTTTTTATTTTAGAAAATACAACAGACCTATCTAAGCTTACAGAACTTATAGGTGAATTTAAAAAGTTCTTATTATGAAATTCCAATTATAGAGCTTTATGGAGTTTCAAGTGAAAATTGGATTAGTAAATCTGGCTATGAAGGAACAACTTATTATTTTATGAAAATAAGAGAAAAAAATGGTTTACTTATACAAATGCAATGCCTATATTTTATGATAATACACCTTATAACAATTATTATAGAAGAACAAATGCTTATGCACCTTGGGGGTCTTAATTGCAAAATTGAGGAACTAAGTAGAATTAACTTTGTTAGTTCATGGTAAAATAAATTCTCAAAATAGATTATCTTCAAGTAGTGAAACTAAGGGTATGGTAATAGGAAAAAAGTAATTTATCAGACTTAGAAATACAAGATTATTTATTTGATAATTGGAAGACTCTTATAGATAAAAAGCTAAACTCATACAATAATGAAAGTATAGATATAATATTTTTAAAGGTGAAAGAATTTGGAGAATGTTCCTTTGATAAAATAAATCAAACACTTAATCTTCCTATATATGATGAAGAAAAAAATATTATAAATATAAAAGTTCAATTTTCAAGTAAAACAAAATCAATGATAAGGGTATTAGAAAGATTAAGTAAAAAAATCCACCTTTATTTTTAGGAAGAGTATTTATAAGTGAAGGAAAAATTACATTTTATCCAATTGCATATTATAAAAGATTCTGAAGTTTGTAATTTAACTTAAAAGGGGTGAAGATTTTGGAAGAGATATTAGCATTAATAGATGATATAGATAATATAATGGAAGATTTATTATCTAGTGGTTTTAATGCAGTTCATGAGTTTACTATAAAAAGAACTTGAAAGATTAGGAGCTTTAAGTGAAGGCTATGGAATGAAAACCTGTTCAGAAATGTTAAATAATTTAAAAGAAACCTTAGATAAAAAAAGACATAACTTTGATTTTAATTATGAAAAAACAATAGAAGAATATTTTAAAATTAATAAATATTTAATCCTTTGCAGAAGAAAACTTGAAGTTAATAAAGCTATAAATAATTTAAAAAATAGCCTTGAACGTATGTTCGCATAGTGGTATTATATAGAAAAAGGGAAAGAATAGGAGAGAAATTTATGAATATAAAAAGAACACTTATTAAACAGAATTACTGATGGTTTTGAAGAACTTAATATTTCTCAAGATATAATAGATGAACTTGATGAATATTTAAATAATGAAATTGATGAAAGGGAATTTTTTTTGAGATAAACTTCCTAGAATAGATTTTTCAAAAGTAAATAAAAAGAGGAAAATTAATTCAAGCAATAGATTCAATAAGAAGACATAATGATAAAGAATATTTAAGAAAATATATAAATGCTTTATATGAAATAGGAAGAGAAAGTGCAAATATTATAGTTAGAAGTAATTATTATTCATTTAGTTTAAAAGAAGTTAATGAATATATAAATATTGGAATAGAAAAATTTAAAAATATATTCAATGTATTTAGAAGCAAATGCTTATGATTTAAATTATTTATACACTCATGTACTTTATGATATATATAAATTATGTAAGAATGAACCAGAGGAAGCAAAAAGGTAATAAAAAATTTAAAATGCAATACTATTATATACGATAATGCAAATACTGTTATAAGTTCAATATATTGTGCTTTAGTAGATTTTAATAATTTAAAAAGCTCTTAAAAATGATGTTAACACATATAATTTTTTGTAGAAGCACTTTATCATATATAGAAGAAGAATCTATGTTAGATTCTATAGATAATATGTATGAAAATAAACTTCCAGAGGATTTTATAAAAAGAATAAATGACTTTATAAAAAGTGATAAAAGCTTTGAAGATGGAGAAGTAAAACTTATTTTAAAAGCAATTAAATCTTATGAACCTAGCAATTATCTTTTCAGATTTTTATTAGGATTAGCCTATTTAAATTTTAATAATTCAAAAATTCTTCATAGATTTGTTAAATTCTTTGCAAAAGTTGAACCTAAAATGGCTTTAGATTCAATATTTAATATTTTTAATAATATGCAAAAGGAATTAAAGAAAGATATAAATGGTAAAGGTGTACCTTATAACTTTCAAGTATACAATTTAGATAAAATTTTAGATGTTGAAGAGAAATATTATGTTTTATGGTGTGCTGAAAAATTTGAAAATCAAAATAAGGATAAAGGAAGAAAACTTCTTGAAAAGAAATTTGAAGAAAATAGCAAGGCCTTTGAAGAAGCCTCAAAATATGTGACCCTTCTATGAGCAATTATTTAATGTCCTTTTCCTTAATGGAGAAGATAGAAGTAAGTATTATGATAGCATAAAAGAAAATTGTATAAACTTTGTCTTAAAAATAATAAATTACTAGATAGTAGAACTATTTCAAATAAAGAAAGAATTAATAATAAGAGAATTTTTTAGAAGGTAAAAAGTCCTTTGAAGAATGCCAAAAAGACATTTTATTCAATTCCTAAAACTTCAAGCTATTATTATTTTAATGTACAGTCTTTTAATAAAAATATAAAACTTTTTAAAGAAATGTAATATGAAAGATTTATATGATAGAATTTTATTATTAGTTGCTTCTGTTGAAGAGAGTTATTATTTATGGGCAATGGCAGTTTATGATATTTATTATAGAGATGATAATTCAATTAATGAAGTAACAGAAATGATTAATTATATGTTTAACGTATTTAATGAAAACAATTTACCTCTTGAAAAGCAAATGACTATTATAGACAATATGCTTTCAAACTATGGTCATGAAAATGTAAAAAAAATTGCTATTCAAGGTATAATAAATAAAATGATAGCTAATAATAAAAAAGAATTTGCAGAAAAAATAAAAACAGTATCTGTAGATGGAAGAGTAAGATTTTTACAATCTATTTTAAGGCTAAAATGAAGAAAATGCTAAAATATTAATATCTTATTTTTGTGATTCTTCAAAAGTTGTAAAAGAAAAGTTAGTATCATTATTTGAAGATGAAATAGAATTTTATCCACTAATAAAGGAAAAACTTCTTTCTAAAAAGCAAGGGAAAGGGAAGTTAGTATAAGAATTTTAGATAGTTTTAAAAAATTCTAAAGAATGTGATGAGGAAACTAAAACTTTAATAACAGAAGAATTAAATACAGCTTTAGAAAGGGAAAAAAGCCAAAAGATAAGGGAATTGTTAATGAAAACATTAAATATTGAAAATAAAAATAATGAAACATTATCAGATGAATCCTTTATAAAAAGTATATTAAAAGGAAATAGAAAAAGTTCTTTGGCTTGGCTTGAAGTAGGAAAATTAAGTAGTGTTAAAATGAAAGATAGTGAAGAATATGCTACTGAAGATTATTTAAATGCTTTATTATTATGTTATTCTTCAATAGGAACTATAGCAATAAGTCAAGATGGAAATAAACTTGCAAAAAAAAATTAGATAAAAATGATTTAGCTTTATTTGCAAATGAAGTTTTTGATAAATGGTTTGAATTAGGTGCAGAAGCTAAAAAGAGATGGGTTCTTGCTTTTTCAGCTATTTATGGAGGAAACACTATTGTACCAAAATTAAATACAAATATAAGTGAATGGGCTAAAAACTCAAGAGGTGCAATAGCTAGTGAAGCAGTAAGGGCATTAGCTTTAAATGGAAGTGCAACAGCTTTATTAATAGTAGATGGAATTTCAAGAAAATTTAAATTTAAACAAGTAAAAACAGCAGCAGGAGAAGCATTAAACTTTGCAAAGAGAACAAATGGGAATGGATAGAGAAGAACTTTCAGATAAAATAGTTCCATCTCTTGGTTTTGATAAAATGGAGAAAGAATATTTGATTATGGAACAAGAAAGTTTAAGGTTATTCTTACTCCTAGCTTAGAAATTGAAGTTTATGATGAAAAGGATAAAAAGCTAAAAAAATCTTCCAGCTCCAGGTAAGAGAGATGATGAAAAATAGCAAAAGAAAGCCATGCAGAATTTAAAGCCTTTAAAAAAGCAACTTAAAACAACAATTTCAGTACAAGCTACTCGTTTAGATTTAGCTTTATCTTCAGAAAGAAAATGGTCAAAGGAAAGCTTGGACAGAACTTTTTGTTAATAATCCATTAATGCATGAATTTGCAATAGGTCTTATATGGGGGAGCATATGAAGATGGAAAACTTCAAGAAACTTTTAGATATATGGAAGATGGAACTTTTAATACTAAAGATGAAGATGAATTTGAAATGCCAGAAAATTGCAAAGTAGCTTTAATCCATCCACTAGAATTAACTAAAAGAAGATTTAGATGAATGGAAAGAACAACTAGAAAACTACGAAATTACTCAGCCTATTGAACAATTAAATAGAAAAAGTATTTACTTTAACAGAAGAAGAAGAGCATATGAAATCTTGTGAAAGATTTGGAGGAAAAAGTAATAAATGGTCTTTCACTTTCAGGAAAAATCATGGCACAGGGCTGGTATAGAGGTTCAATACAAGATGCTTTGGGTGGATATTTTCAGTTCTATAAAGAAGACAATTCATTAAAAATAGAGCAGAATTAAGCTTTGAAGGATTATCAGTAGGATATGAAAATGAAGACACTACAATTCATCTTTTAAAATTCTATAAAGCAGAACAGTAGAACGTGGAAGCTATGTTTATGATGAAATAAAAGATAAGGATATAATACCATTAAAGAATGTACCTAAAAATTCTTTAGTGAAATACTATATCAAGTGGACAAAGCCCTATCTTCAAGTACTGACTTTAAAGAAAACTGGAAAAGTGATTTATAAAAAAAAAGGCAACAAAAGAAATTATGCTGCCTTTTAATCTTCTAATTCTCCAAAAGTGCCTAAAAATATGAATATTC
>VOFC01005338.1_pt1 | contig 28370 bp, 46 predicted proteins | sample 5384161 | NCBI WGS metagenome assembly VOFC01 (sample SAMN12384722, study PRJNA508395) | human gut metagenome | isolation source: healthy gut B | host: Homo sapiens | reverse complement strand
GGAACTCAGGCGATAGTTGCCGGAAGTAAACCAGTACAGCGTGGGTCACTATGAAATCCTCCGGATACGGGTGCCGAATTATTAAATAAGTCTTGTTTCTTTGCAAGGCCGGCCACTCTCATTGCGCAACGAATGTTTGATTTCTAGTTTTGTGGTTATGGCGTTACCGCGTCTTGCACCGACAAAATAAACGATTTTGATTTTGACTGTCTGCACCCTGAAAATCATGCGGATTATACAACTCGCATCTTACGAAATTGTGTTCCATAAATATGCTGGGTACAAATAAAGTGCACAGCTATATATCTCGCCCATGGAGCTGGCTTTCCTATCGATTCTTTTTGCAATTTGAATATACGCTTTTAACAAAATAGAGTTCGAATAAAAGATTGGATAAACATCTTTCAAAAGAATTATAGATCAGAGTCCCATCTTTGTAAGTCAAATTTCCTGTGCAGATGTAAGATATCATTAGTCCCTTGTCGTATAAGGACAAACGTCCAACTTTCTTTTAAGCTCTATCCGAAAAAAAAAATGGAATTTATCGCACTATATATATCTCCTTCATCACGTCTTCAGATAAATTTATTAGCCAATTTCGTGGAGAATATCGAGTTCTGATTCGATGTCTGCCAGAAAGTGAATCTGCCCCCTAAACCGTCCAAGAGATAAAAAGCGCTGGTAGTCCTATTGCTTGCTCCTCGGAGAAGTCAACTGCTTCATTTTGAACAAAGGGTCCAAAAGAGTATCGTCTCTTAGATACAGAGGAATACTTTGTAAGTTCTCTTATCATCAACTTCAACATCGTATGTTAATTGGACATAGGGGTTGCAAATAGGCGTGCGCTTTTTTGTCGGGTTAGCGGGCTAAACGGTCGATCATTACTTTCCGTATGGAACCTCTTTTGCAACATTCCTGAGTTAAAATACAGGCAGATTGAATGCCCTCTTCGAGATATATTACTTGCTCGATCCATAAAATACATAATCCAGTCGTCATCAACATCTGTTACTTCCTCGCCCGTTTCTTGAATGCGTTTTTTTACAAAGGGAATCGGCTTTGTTAAGCGTTTTGGCGATATTCTTATTTTTTCGTAGCATTGAATTGCGTATAAACGAGCTGCTATTTCTATATCCTCGTCTGATGCGGCTCCCTTTTTTAAGAATTGCCGTTTCCAAATATTTTCAGCCCCGCTCATATTTCTGCATATGTGAGTTGAAAATGGCGCTAATGACTCCATTGGTTGACATAAAGCGTCTGAAGATGAAGAAATGATGCTGGATATGCTTCTTGTTCCATTTTAGCTTACCTCTTGTTTTTGACTGGTGTTTATATCTATAAATGCATTCTAGTGTGAACTATGCAACTATTTTTTGGATGTTCTATATTGTATGCCCTCAAATATGGCACAGGAGAGACCTTAAATTATGATTCCATTATACGACAAGGGGTTTAATTCTCCAAGCACTTTATTTGCTTTTTGTGGGGGCAAAGATATAATTGTTAAGCACTGAGGAAAGCGCAGCAGAAAAATCTATTAGCCTCAAACTGACACTGACTGTTTTTTGCCTGTATCGGGTGGAAAATATGTGTTTACACTTGGAATCTATTTATATCTTTAAATAATAGCTTGCAAGCCAATAAATTTTTAGAGCGAATTATGTCTTTTACTAATGTGTGATTAATAGGTCTGGATCATATCCAGTAGAAGTAGCGAGTGATCACTGGTATGATAGAAATATAGTGGTAAATGAAATATTTGAGTGGAAGACCATATTCAATGGATATATCTCCTGACGATGGCCCTACTTGTGTCTTTAGAAATTCAAATGGGCAGAGAAGTTAAGGGGTAGCGTTATACGTGGCCGTTTATTCCAACTGGTGCGAGAGCCCCTGAGGAAGCTATTTACTCCTTGTTTGATTATCCTTATAGTACAGTGACAATCAATAATAAAAGTATAAAACCTTTAAAGCTCGTAGGCAGACAAAAAATTATTAACTAATAATAATGTATGGGGAAGCAGCAGCAAATTGTCTAGTAGCTTTAGCTACTAACTAGCGATGGAATGACATTCTCTGGTGATAGCAACATGGATTATGTGCCGTCGCGCGTATGTCCAGCTCGAGCAACTGGGATTTAAGGTATCGGGAGATAACGGTGAAAACTGGTGTTATGCTGATAGGCCTTGATTATGGCTCTGGTGCATCATCTGTCGTAATTTCATCGGAAGTTTTTTAAAATGTATTATTATATTTGAGGATAACACTTTATGGCCCGTGCCAATGTCCGGCACGGGCTGTTCAGCGTTATGAATAGCTTGTGAATATTATATAGCATTTAGGTGGGTCAATTTATTGTCGACTATTTATGTAGACCAGCAATAATCTTTAAGGCCTCTGTTCTTAGCTTGGTTAACGGCTTTGCCTACTCTTTTTCTGCATATGAGCAATTTCCGAGATAGATAAACCATTCACGAAAAAAATCCATAACAACTTGTCTTTCCCAGAGTGTTAATTTATTGTTATGTGGCAAGTATTCTTCAATTGAAATGGGTAACATAGTTGCATTTTGATGAATCAACAAAATATAGTTGGCTATCACTCAAATCAGAAAATGCAGTTGTATGTAAAGACTTTTTGTCGAAAGCTTTATATATTGGTTTTTTGACGGAAATTGCTATGTAAGACACTATAATTGCGTCGTCTCTTTTAATGAGCCGGTACATTTTAACTTAGCAATCAATTCGATGAAGAATAATTGCAGGTCGTTATAAGCATCTTCGTAATCAAGTTTCTTTGCATATTTTATTAATAAACGCTTAAAACGCTCAATTAATTCCAGTACAGCTGCATCATCAGGGTATTGCATAATTAGCTCTTTGTAGCATTATCATCCCTCTTTTCTTAGAAGGAAAAGAGAGAAACGAATAAAATGTAAACTAATAATGGTTTTTGAAGCTGTAAATAGCGTTTAGCTGTCCAAAGTGCATCTGCTCATCGTCCCACAAAAAAGTATGATTATAAAAATCAACAAATTTTTGCTGTGATATCTACTCTTTTATGTCAGTAGACGATGAAATTGGGACATGATAGGAAAAACAAACAGAAAAATGAAGAGAAATTAAATTGTGGTGGATCTATATTGACTCAAAAACGGCTACTGTGGTAAACTTTCAGTGAAGGCATAAAATTATTACAAGGAGAAGAAAAACTGTCATGGAGAGTTTGGCGGAGAAAATTCAAGACTCAGAGCTGGAAATAATGCATGTTTTTATGGAAAGCAGGCAGATCAGTGCCTTTATCTGAAATACGGCATGAATTATCACAAAAATGTGGATGGGAAGATTCGACGATTAAGACCCTTCTGCGACGACTATGCAATAAAGGGGCTGTTGAATTGAAAAGTAGAGGGGTTTACGGTGCAGTAGTCTCAGAAAAAAAAGAATACGACAAGTGGTCGATAAGATGCTATGTATCAAAAGTGTTTTTGGGTAGCGCTAAGAAACTAGTTGCTTCTTTGGTTGAGGATGGACAGTTAACTATGGAAGATGTTGAAGAACTGACATATATGTTCAATGGGGAACAAACAAATGGGTAGCATAGTTTATACGGTGCTTGAACTTTCGATTTTGGAACTTTGCTAACACTGATATTACTTATGCTAAAACCTATAATGAGAAATGTAGTTAGTCGAGGCTTTCAGTATTATATTTGGCTTGTTGTGCTTATAAGATTTATATTGCCCTTTGGGTATATGCCACAGTGGGCAGAGCGACCAATAGAAGAAATTGGTGAATACAAACAAGTCAACAGTGGTTACAACAGTATCCAAGATGGCGAACAAAAGTGGAAAAAACTGATAATATAAAATATCCAAATCAAGACCCGGAGATGGAAAATTCGCTAATAGTAAACAATGTGTTCGGACGAGTGTCGGGAGAGAAGGGGGCGCTATTGGGCTTTGGTGAGTCTGCCGCAGTTATTTGGATTGTGGGTACATTTTTCAGTGCGGGATGGTATATTGTTTCGTATATGGTATTTACTAAAAAAACTGCGCAAATCACTTAGAGCCCCTCATCCCAAAGACATGTCTGTATTTATAGAGATCAGCAACGGAAAAAATGTTGAGTTTGCTTGTAGTGACTATATCAGGACCCCAATGCTTTTTTTGGAGTTTTCAAACCAGTGATAGTAATACCGGAATATGGCTATTGCGCTAAAGGAAAAGAGAAAAACTTAGAAATATTTTGCTTCATGAAGTGACACACTATAAAGAGCTGATCTCATATATAAATGGTTTGTTATAGCAGTAAAAAGTGTGCACTGGTTTAACCCTACAGTTTATTTCATAAGTAGAGATAGATCAATCATGTGAACTTTCATGTGATGAAAGGGTGATATGTAATATGTCGAAATTTGATCGGAGAGACTATGGAAACACATTGCTGGAACTAGCTGCTACTACTGCTAATAATAGAGAAGCAAATAAGAGCATGGTTACCACATTTTGCGACAAAAAGGAGGCGCTAAGACTAAGACTAATGAACATCAAGAATTACAAAAGAAAATCCGTAGTTGCAGTGATGAGTATGATACTATTTGGGACGCTATTAACAGGATGTGCAGCTGTTTATCCATTTGCAACTATAGATGTCCAACCAAAGCTTAATGAAAATGCGTTTGATGCGGCTAATGTGGGAGCTGTCGAGATGTCAGGAATGTTTCATGAGTCATTTTTGGGGCTTGCTAATGGAAAAATACAAAATGATTGGGAGATCGTAAAGCAACTCCTCAAAGATCATAATTATCATTATTATGATGGAGAGGGCACTTTTCTTTGCGGATGATCCGGAAAAACTGGATGCTACAAGCGGTACACTCATAGAGAATAATAAAATTATTAAAATTGATAGGATCGTGTATCACTATGCTGAAGACAATGGGGAAAAGAACGGTGATGGCGAAATTAGGAAACGGACTGCCTTGTTATTATGTTGCAGTAAATGATTTTGAAGGAACGCCAGTTCATGATGAAGATGAAATGTTAAATTACATGTACAATTCAAAACCGGATGAGCCTGAAAGTGAGGAGAAGTTCCTTAATGAGGTAATTAACTCATCACTGCTTGCAGATTGTAAGATTGCACAATTGAAAGATTACTATGATGTTCCTTTGGCAAATGTTGAATATTTACCTGAGGGGTTTAAGGCATGTAGGAACCTGTTCGTTAAGGAAGACCAAGGCACAGGAGATAATATATTGCTTCGAGTGTGGTACAATTATGCTACCAAAGACGTCTTATTAGTTTCGCAATTTGAAAGCTATGTGGAGAATGATAGCGAATATGAGTTCACTTTTTAGTTCGGATAATATGGCAGGTAGTCCAATTAAAGCAAGCTACTATTGGGCTTCGTATTTTTGCCTCTTATGGTAGAGTTAGTAACAGGGAAATTTATATATAGTTATATGCTAGTGACTGATGAAACAGAGGAAGAGTTGTGCCGTGAGATATTACAATCTGTGACTGTTAGTCGGGATTGACTTGGATGGTTGCTTAATTGACTCATAGTCATAGCCGTCGGCTAAGCGATCAACTTGAGGAGGTCGTATAGGGGCTTTGTGACAGCAAGCGTCTCCAAGACTGAACACTCTTGGTGCCCGCGTCACTTGCTCTACCGCATGTAAATGGTCAATGCTGCGCGCCTCCTTAAACAGAAAAAATTTTTGCAAGTGTCTCTCTTCTCCTGATACTTCAAGTTAAAGCTCTTTGTGGGATACCGTCACTGACGCAGCCGGTGGTTTCCAAAATTAAAAAGTATCAAACCGTAGAATTGGATTCTACGGTTTGATAAAACATACTGTAATTTAGTAGCGGGAATGGCAACTAATGCCGATCTTTTAGCTTGTATATAATGTCTTGGAACTTCTTTGGGACAGGGATCCCAGCTTGACCAGCGTTTTCGAGAATGCTTATGCCTTCATTAGATATAAAAAGAACATTATCAGGAGAGTTCTGAATCCATTCCCAACACCTATAATGTAATTGTCTATGATAGTGGCCATAGAGACTAGGGATTAATATGTGCGCTTTCTTGCAAATACCGTTGAAGCCTACTTTTTGCTCGATAGGGATTTATTCCTCACGGACAGGAGAATGCCAGACAAATAGTCAAGAGCAATGAAAACTATTAATGCAACTAATAAGGGGTCATAATTACCGAATAGGGTAGATAGTGTGCCGCTAAGCGAAGAGAAGTACATCTGCCTAAGTTCAGTAAGTTCTTTCATAGTGCACCTCATGAACTTTAACAATAGTGTTTTGATTAATTAATATTGATAGCTAAAAAAGATGCTCAAGTGATGATTTGTAAACGATAATTCTAGCATCACGAGCAAATTTTCAATAAAAGAAGGCGTGGCAAAAAGGTGAATACCCTAAGCGCTATAAAAGCCAGTAATGGCGATATGGAACTATATGATGAGGAAAATAGCAAGTTTATTTGTTTCGTTAGTGATAATATCTACAATGACAGTATTTGTGTTAGCCGATGAACACGTAACGACTGGAGCAGAAATTGAGAGTATTAACAACATGTACTATGATGGTGAATATCTCATCTTCGCGATTAATGGAAGAGCTGTGCTTTGTGAAACGGGTACCCATACGGACGCTGCATTGAACTGACGGAAAACGTTAAGAAGGTCGTGTGCAATAAGAGAGGAAATGCGCTGATATTAAAAATAATGGTGAGCTATACGCTGCCGACTGCGGGAGTATAAAAGAATCATTTATGATTGATAGAGATAATTATGCCATGATTATGGACGATGTCTCAGATTGCGATATAGGGAACAGCCCATTTTGCGGCAGTTAAAAATGATGGCAGTTTATGGACATGGGGGGTCGAATGGTGGCGCGGGAGCTTTGGGAATGGGTGTGCGTGACAGTAAGAATTATGGACCGCAGCAGATTGTGTCGTCTGATGTGTCGCGTGTCTATGTTCACGATAATCTCAGCTTTGCGATAGATTCGTACGGAGAATTATATATATGGGGGTTTGATGCAAATGTGAGTATTGACCGACCTTATAAAATTCGCAGCAATGTATCAGACATATCGTATATGTATGAAGGGGGCTTATCAAATCCTAAATGATGAAGGAATACATTATTCATTGAGAATCAAAGAAAATAACGGCAGACTCACCTGCTATACACAAGAATTGGGAACAGGTGTCAGTGCTTTGCTTGATTATGGATACATAACAAATGATGGACAGCTTATGCGCTGGTATGGAAATGTGACATCTTCGGATGATGTAAGAGAGTACACACTTAAAAATTTGGCCGGTAATGTTGAAAACGCAAATTTTGCATGGAGAGATTTTTGCGGTGTTTCGTTGTGTAGGCGGAGATACATTCATAAGTACATCTGAAAACACAAATAGGCAAATATATCCTATGGAGACTTTGGAAAATGAGTTTATAACATCGGCAATTGAAGTGTTGCTGACGGTAAGTGCAACCTTAGCTCTTTGCATATATAGATTCAGAATGGGGAGAATTGCGCTTAATAAAAAAGAGGTACTTCCTAATATTATCGACTGTTTATATAAGCGCGGTTTTGTTCGCGGTGCAATTTGCTCCTTATAAATGCAAAACAATTTTCGGAGAATCATATTATTCAAACGGTGTGTTTTGGAATGCACACATGAAACCGAGCTTAGCACTACTCTATACAGTGATAATTGCAATAGATTATCCAGTGATTGTGTCGATTGTGCTTGAATGTTCTATATTGGGAAAGTTAGTATCAAAATATCGAGTTGCTCTTAATGCTGGCGATTTAAGTGAATTTCAGAAAATCAGTTTGCCAATGTATGAAAAACTAAAACTCAATCCCAAAAGAAGGCTAGTGACATCTGAAGTCGTACTTAGTATGTACTATGCACACGCAATTTATGATGAAGGGTACTCTGATAAGGCGGAGGCTATATTGCAGAGAATACAAACAGATAATCGGGTTTTTGAGTATGACTGTTTTATCAGATTTACATTGTTAAGGATTCTATTAGAGACAGGCAGATATGAAGCAGCTAAAAACTATCTAATTAGAATAGAACAACTTCAAAGTCAACTGAGGCATAGAAGTAGAAACAAGCGAGCGATTGCATACATTGCTATGTCTAATATTTGGCTTGAAGCTGCAAATAGAGATTTTTACAATGCAGTCAGGCATTTTGAGGAAGTAAAAATGGATGATGGCAAGTTATACTATTATCAAAGGCTGAACTCATACATAGAAAGGTTGCTACTTGAAGACAAGCGATAGACATATAGACCAAGGCTATATAACAAATAATACGAATTCAAGTTAAAGGTTAATCAAAAGTTTACAATAGGATGGTATGCTGCTCTTTTATTGATGTCATCTCTATTAATGAAAGGAGAATTCAAATGCGTGAAGAAATTAATGCAAAGACTGCTTATGTGATGACGAACGATGAAGAGACCATACCAGGTGATCCCCCTGTCTATTACACACAAGTGTGGCTTAATGAGACCTTTGGGTACCATCCTAAATGGACGGTTTTGGCTGAAGATGGTATTACAGGATGGGGAACGATAAATGGCCTAATAAAAGCATTACAGATCTATCTTGGTGTTGGTGCAGATGGAGACTTTGGCAATGGGACAAGGGATGCCTTCAAATCTAGGTATAGTAGTACAAATGGCGTTTTGGCCCGCAATGAATACTACAGATAACATATATGGAATTATTGAGGGAGCACTTTGGTGTAAAGGCTATTATGGTTCTTCTTCGAGAGAAATCGATTGCAAACTAGACGATAGAGGCGCTAGAAGCATTATGCAGCTAAAAGCAGATGCAGGCCTAGATAGTTCTAACATCAGCATAAGTGCCCTTCTTATGAAAGCGCTACTTTCGATGGATCAGTTCGTGCTTTTTGTCAAACTACGGTGGTACAAACGCAATTCGAGACATACAGAGATATCTAAACGCAAATTATCAAAGCTATTTGGGTATCATTCCATGTGATGGCTTATATCAAAGGGAAATGAATAAGGCTCTTATAAAGGTTTTACAGATAGTTGAAGGCTTCTCAGGTAGTGATGTTGATGGTGTGTTTGGCAATGGAACAAAGCAAAGACTCCCAAGACTATCAAGCGGAAGTACAGCAACTGATGCAATAAGGCTTTTCCACTTTTTGCTTGACATGCAACGGATATCCGATTTCTGGAACCACATGGCTTCCGGAAACAACAAATAAGGTTAGAGCGTTTCAAGCAAAAACATGTCATTAGCAGTACGGGAATTGGCGATACGAATACATGGATGGCGCTTCTTTTGAGCAAAGGGAATCGGATAGATCGGCTCTGGGGTGCGATTGCGCTACTATCCTTAATTCCGAAAAAGCGGCAGCACTCTACAATGCTGGGTATAGATATGTGGGTAGATATGTGTCAGGTGGCGTTGGCAGTGGAGCCACTGCAACATCTAAAGCGCTAACGAGAGCTGAGATGACGGCAATTTTCAATGCCGGATTGAAAATTTTTGCCATTTACCAAGAGGGCGGTGTCTATCTAGAACGATACACTAGAGAAACCGGCATTGCCGATGCAGAAAAAAAACAATTGCTGCAGCAACGGAATTGGGCATTCCCTCAAGAGAATACATATATTTTGCAGTTGACTATGATGTTATGGATGGCTATATACCGGATTATATAGTGCCATATTTTGAGTCAATTAACAGCGTTATGAGTGCGCATGACAACAAATATAACATTGGCATATATGGGGCTCGCAATGTTTGCTCTAGAATATGCTCGGAATTCGGCTTGGCATCTAGCTGCTTTATTTCAGATATGTCGACTGGTTATAGTGGAAATATGGGCTATCAACTCCCTCGCAGCTGGGCGTTTGATCAATTCCACGAATTTGTGTTCTCAGTGGAAATATAAAAAGCTTTCCTCTAGATAAAGATGCTGTGTCTGGCAGGTATTATGGCTTTAATACATTTGAGGAAGCACAGCAGGGGCCGGACAATGCAACAGATGAGGAAATGCTGGATGCAGCGTATGATATGTTGCAGAGAATTAAAACAGTGTTTCCCAACTACCAACTTGGTAGTAGAGTCGATTTCGCATGGTCTGAGGATGTTCTTTCGTTTGAGATAGTACCGGGGGTTAGGCTCAAAGTGTCTTATGCACACTCCAAGTTGTTCAATCTGAGCGGAGATCAGGCCATATGTTACCTATAAGATTAACAATGGAACGGCAGTTGGAATGGATTTCACAGAGACAGACAGCCTGTATGAATCATTGGATGCTAGTATAAAAACCGAAGTAGGTAATCAGGGGGTTAGCTTGGTGACATCTTTGTCTAGTGCTATAGGCGATAATGGTAGAATTAGCCTTGGAACTAAAAGCCAGCAATGCCAATAAGATGTCATTTATGTAGTGGCAGAGAAGTATTTGCGCCTTTCTGAAATTATCCGTAATTCTGTCTCTATAAAAATTGAGATAAAATGGAGGATCAAAATAATAGTAGTAATATAAAGGAGAGTATAGAAGAATTCTTGAACGAAAACGGAAAGAACTTGCGCTAACACTTGCGTGTATAGCTGTGGCTGCTGTATTTTTACTGGCACCTGAGATAGTGGCTCCAGTAGCAATATTTTTTCGAACTTGTCAGGATGGCTAGCTGCTGTGTAAGCACATATTTAGTTCAACGATATAGCAGTGCATCAAATACTATATCGCCCATAAACAAGTATCAGCCCACTTCGCCCGATACTTGAAGCTAAAGCGTTTTGCGGGATACCCCTACCGGCACAGCTGGTAGTTTACGAATCCAATAAAGATAAGAAGGCTGGCAAAACATTGCCAGCCTTTTTGCTTGAGAATATTTAGCTTTATCTTATTGAATACTCATTTTGCAGTTGTGATTGATGTTGTATATGAACGGGTATCTGAGCCGCTGCTGTTCTTCGCAAAGAAAATGACGACGGCGTAGTACTTTTGCCCGGCCGTGCCGGCGTAGGGGACAGAGGTGCTGTGGAAAGCGGTGTTAGATTTCATCATGTATTCATTGCCCTTGGTGGCGTGTGATATTGTGGCTATACGTGTACCGTTTGACTTGTATATGTAAATTAAGCTGGCACCTATCTTGGTCATCGTGCCGGTTCCGACAACTGTGAATTCAACATTGATCTTACCGTTGCCTGATGCAACAACCGAAGCACCGTAGCCGGTAAACCATGCGCTGGCTCTCGCCTCGGCGGCCATGGCATACACGGGCGCGCTAACTAAAAAATACAATCACAAGTATAATCGAAATTGATCTCAGTATTCTTTTGTTCATTGTTTTGTTCTTCTCCTTAGCTTTGGTTAAGTGAGGTTATCATTTTCAAAGCTTCATCGTGAGTCGAAATGCCGGATATTGTACATTCAATGTTCCCCGAAAGCCAGGAGACAAAGTAATCATCCATATTTGACATTATATAATATGTAGTTCCGCCGCTTTCATACTTTTCGGGAGAAAGAGCGTCCTTTTCAAGCTGAAATGAGGTGGAATCACCCAGTATATCCTGTATATGAATAGGATGTCGTTTGAACCATTGCTTAGCTGACAAAAAGATACTATCTGCATCAGCAAGATCGGTATACTGCAGATCAAGAATTATATATCCAGCAGGAATATAACCGGGAATCAAATCATCACTCAGACCATGTTCAATCATTAAGTTTTTCAACTCGGTCAATTCCTCAGGTATTTGCTTGGTGTAGGGCGTGGGCTCGGGCTTGTTCACGTTGGTCTCAAAGCCAAATGTGTCCTTTGTCCAAACTATGATCGCATCCCATATGTCATATCCGAGCGCTTTGGCGGTAAACGATCCAACTAGGATTATACAGATCACTGCGGCAACTGATATGATTGACTTAATACCGTGATTTATGCACTCGTGTGCACTTTTGATGCTTGCAATTTCAGCGGCTTGTTCGCTGCCGAACCTGTCGTTGAAATCGTCATCAAAATCGTGTAAGGGTTTTCCGTCATTATCTTCGGTGTTGTAGTATTTCTGAAACTCTGCCCAAGCTTTTTTTGGACATCGGGTAAATTACACTTATCATCTTCTATTTCACGTCGTTCAAGCACCTCCATTACATATAAAACATCATCTAGATTCGAATCGCCGCAATAGGAATCTTTACGCAGATATTCATTCAATTCAGCCGTGCTCATACTGTCAAATCTGGAGTGATCTTGGCCTGTTTGCCTAGTTGATTCAGCCATCAAAAATAACCTCCTTTGATTATATATGTCTCAAGAATACAGTTTGGGGACAAAAATTATAAAAAATCTTCTGAGATTGATTTTCTGAGCTTCTTTTTGCACGTTGAACGCGTTTTTTGCAGGCTTCAACAGATATTCCGATTTCATTTGAGGCTTCGATCATGGTTTTGTTTTCGATAATTATATGTTTTATAAGCTCAAAATCTTCTTTCCCCAAGATAGAGGTGCAGTACATCGCTAGCTCAGTATTATCTTCGGATATCTCGGGCGACATTTCTGCTTCGGTCGTTATTATCATCAGAAGGTTGCTGAATTTTGCCTGACTCCTGCGAGTGTTGTAAATTATATATTTCAGCGTGTTTGTAAGCCAGCCTGGACGATTTTGACTTTCTATAAGCTGGGCGGATTTCGCACAGGCGATTCGGAAGGTATCCTGAACAGCTTCTTCGGCTAGATGAAAGTCTCCGAGAGAGTTTTTCGCATATATAAATAGTTTGGAATACATATACTGGCGACAAGTATACCAGCAAGGATGAAACCTTTTGGGATAACCTTCCCTCGGATTTTAACAGCACCATTTCTCCCTACGATATGAAGCTGCTCATCGGGCGTATTATATATTCTACATATCTACGACCATACAGGACACGGACAATTTTAGATATTGTTAAAAAATCAGGGGAATCAAAAACTTTTTCAAAAACATGTCCCCAAAAGGCGATCTACGGACATATATAAGTATAAGGGCAAAAACCATTAAACAGAGAAAAAATAATGTAGGAGGTAATGAATGAGCAACAGAAGATTTGAATGGAAGAAGCTCCTGTGCATACTGCTGGTGTGTATATTTATGACGCAGCTTGTGCCGACGAGTGTTCTTGCAGAAGTTGTCAATGACGTTCAGGAGTTGCGAAAGACTGCGGATACCGTCATTGCGACAGAAGCTGAAGAACCGGCGACCATTGTCGGTGAAGTCGAGACTGAACGCGACGAGCGTAAAAAGCATTATCGGTTGAGCGACGGGTCGTTTGTGGCGACGCAGTACGCAGAGCCGGTGCATTACAAAGCTGCCGATGGGCAGTGGCGGGATATAGACAACACCCTGACGCTTGACGGGGAAGTGTATACGGCGCAGGCGGGAGAAGTCATAAGACAGTTTCCCAAAGATCTGAGTTCAGGTGAGCTCTTTGAAATCGCCTATGGTGACTACAGCCTGAGCATGTCGGTGGTCAGTTCCGACGACGGAGCTATTCCGTCGACCGGAGGCTCGAGCATCTCGCAGCCGTTGGAGCCGACGCTCGAAAGCGAGGCAAGCGTAGCAAATCCTGAGGACGTTAACGTTAAGGGACTTGAACCGGACTCTATGCCAATCCCAGCACGCCTCAGCTCCGAGATAAGCTATAAAGATGCTTACAAGGATACGGACATAGTATATAAAAACCACGGATATAACATAAAAAGAGCATTGTTGTCAATTCTCCGCAGAGTTCATACACCTATGCATTCCAAATGACGGCTAAGGGACTGAGTGCGGGTTGACAGACGAAGGCTCGGTAGAACTGAAAAAACGAGGAAGGCACAGAGATATTCACCATACCCGCACCGTATATGACAGATGCTGACGGAGCTTCATCTACGGAGGCGAGATATGTTCTTGCTGAGACAGATGACGGATACATACTAGGGCTCATTGCAAGTCCGGAGTGGATAAACGCCTCAGGCAGAGCATTCCCGGTGGTTATTGATCCGAGTGTTTATCTTCATTATAAAATCAGTGACATGAAGACCACATACCTGCGGCAAAACATGCCGGACAGCAAGAGCCCGTCGTATGCGGAAATACTGTGCGGCAGAAATAACACTAATTCTTACGGAGCCTGCAAGATGGTCGTGCAGGTCGAGTCACTGCCGTCAATCCCGAAAAACTGCGTTATGATAAATGCGCAGTTGGCAATGCTGCTTGCGGCAACGACGGTAGAACCCGATCCGTTTGAGATAACTATCAGCGCTTATTCGCTCAAGCGCACGGTGAGCGACCTTAAGAGCCTGACCTGGAACGGAGTTCATGGCACATCCGGTATCGGATACGATAGCACGATAATAGATCACAGAAAGATAACGGATGACGATCTTCAAAAATATGTGTCATGGGATGTAACGAGTGCTGCGAAAGAACTGGTACAGCAGTACGGCTAAGAAGGGGGCACTCATATTTGAGTCTCTCAACCAGTATACCAGTCACGGTTTTGCAAAGTTTATAGGTCATGACTGGTATGAGAATAGCCCGTATTTTATAGTTAATTACCGCAACACGGTCGGCCTTGAGGACTATTACACCTATCAGACAGTGTCGGCAGCGCGCGGCGGAACCGTGCATATAGGGGACTACAGCAGCCAGCTTACCCTTGTGAATACCATTGCAAGCTACAATACCGATGCGATCAGCACAGATGTAAGCCTTGTATATAATACCGCATATGCAAGCAGAAACTTTAGCGGCTCGGGCGACGGTATGAATGTACCTGATTTGAGCTATATGAAAATAGGCCTCGGCTGGAAGCTGTCAGTCGCACAGACGCTGAAGGAAGTGTCGCTCAGCGGAACCACTCATCGTCTACAACGACGCCGACGGCACAGAGCATTACTTCAGCGGCAGCTCCGGTACCTATAAGGACGAGGACGGCCTTGGGCTTACGATCGTCAAAAGCAGCAGCGGATACACCATGACGGATACGGATAAGTATCACACATGGACGTTTTCAAATTATGGTTTGCTGACGAAAATCGCGGATTCAACAATAATGTCGTAAATATAAATTATTCAAACAGCCATATCAGCTCTATCACGGCAAAAATCCAACGGAGGAACGACCGTAACCGTTGCAACACTAACGTATGACTCAAATAATTATCTGAAGACAATCGTAGATAACTTAAACAGAACCACGGAATTTACTTATTCCGGTGGGGTGCTGAGTAAAATAAAATATGCTGACGGAACAACGGTAGACTATTCATACGATAGTGGATACCTAACTCGCATATATGACAATGAAAGCCTGTACGGACTGACGTTCACATACTGGAATGGTATATTCGGCGGAAAACGAGTATACCAAGTTCAGCAGTTTTCCGGCTCTACAAACAAATTAGGAAATGCATTCCACTGCTACAAAAACTCAAGAGCAGCTGACATCCTACAGATTCTATGGTCCTGATCATGAAGTGGACGCAGACAATGAAAGCGACAGCACAGCTGACGATATCGTAGTATTCTACGCTTTTGACAATGCAGGGCGCACGATTTGCTCATACGAGACCAATCATAACAAAACCAAGGTGACGGGCTCTTCAGCAGCAAGCTATACGCAAAACAGCGAAACATCCGGGAAAAACAATCGCCTTACGAGCGCTGGGGCGATGGGCATGACCTATCCGCGGTGTCGGCCGACGGCGGCTTTGAAGTCAAGAGCATTGGAAAGACCACCGGCACAGCTTCGATCATAACTACGACCACGACGGACGATGCGAGAGTTCACATGGGCTTTAAATCGCTGTGCATTACAAACAGCGGAGCGGGCTATGTAAAAAAGCAAGCCTCGCGTCGGGCGAGACCTACCGTGTCATGCTACGTTAAAAACTCTTCCACAACGTGGAGTGGCGGCGCTACGGCAAGATATCGGTGCTCAATTCGTCCGGCACGGAAGTAGAAGCCTCGCAGCAGTTTACCACGAAGACAAGCAGCGATATTGACGACGGCTGGGAGCGCATAAGCTATACATTTGCGTCGCCCGGCACGGGAACATACTACATCGGCGTATCGGCTGGCGGCTTCAGCGGAAGCTATTATGTTGATGACATTCAGATAGACACGGGCGCTCTCGCTGGTTCCAAGAACCTTGTAAAACGGCGGCAAGCCCAACTCAACGGAATACTGGGGCCTTTCCCAGCTGACCTACGATTCAAGCTCGCAGTCGGAATCACCGTTCGGAGCGGGCGTTTTCAAGATAAGCGGCGACATCAGCACGAACAAGCTCGGCGCGGTGAACGTAAACATAAACGAGAAAAGCGGCGGCACGTACATCGTGTCGGGCTGGGGCAAAAGCGACGGCGGTAGGCAGCACAGCGACGGATTACGACGGTAAAAGCCCTACTTCGGCATGCTCGCGGCAGTGTATTACACAGGCGTGAGCGGAGAGGAATGGCATTTCATCCCGTTCAGCAAGGACTACACGGACTGGCAGTTTGCAAGCGGCATCGTTGTTCCGAAGCAGGATAAGCCGGTGAAAATGATAAAGGTCTACCTTATCTACAAAAACAACGGCGGCACAGCGTATTTCGATAACATCAGCCTGACGAAGGAGCCGTGCAGCAGCTACACCTACGACGACAAGGGGCAACCCCGTATCGACCAAGGAGGGCGGTGCAAAAACGAACTGCAGTACCAGTCCGGCACAGCATCCTGACCAAATACACCGCGTCCACGGGCGTGACCTCGAGCTTCACCTACGCGCCGACGACGCATAACCTGAACACCGTAACGTCGGCGGGAGTCACGACAACGAACACGTACAACTCGGCAGGTCTGCTTACGCAGAGCGTGAGCACGGGCGGCGGACAGAAGCAAAAACGTCGGCGACGTATGACAGCTACGGGCAAAAGACCTCGTCAACGGACGTGAACAACACGACGACGAGCTACGACCGCAGCTATTACACCGGCCATCACATCAGCGGCATTACCGAGGGGCAGCATGAAGCAGCAGCGCTTCACGTATCTAACGAACGAGCGCCTTTCAATCACGAGCATGTCCGGCCTTGCCGCGCAGCATTATAACTACTCGACCGGCCAGCTATCGGCGCTTGCGCGCAAAAGCCGCGTCGGCACGGGCGCGTTCACGTGGCAGAGCTACCACTTCGCGTACGACCCCTTCGGCAACATGACGCAGATAAGCGTCAGCGGCGCGGACAACACCGCGACGAGCACGCCGTCGAGCGCGATCATGCTCGCAAAATACCAGTACGAAAGCGGCGTGAACAACGGCCGATTGCAGAAAATGACGTTTGGTAATGACCAGACCGTTCAGTATTCCTACGACAAATTTGACAGGACGACAAAAGAGCAGTATAATAACGTCACATATGAATATGCCTACGATGCCTCGGGGCAGCTCGCAAAGCAGACCTCGACGGCGGGGGAAGAGTATAATTACGAATACGACAGCCTCGGCCGCCTGATCCGCAGTAACGAGTATAACGACGGCACGTTCGAGCAGCGCACGGAGCATATCTATGACACTTCCAATCGCCTGACGAAGCAAAGCTGGTATAACGCCGGGGGCGTGACGACCATGTCGTACGCCTACAGCACGACTACCGGCCTGCTCTCAAGCCTGAACGCGACTGTTCAGAACTCGAGCATCCCCGTGACCTACACGTATCAGGGCGCGAATCAGCTGCGAAGCAAGGCCATCGGCAGCGTCATGACGAAGGCGTATAACTACTGCTATAATGAGGATGGCGGCTACAGAGCCGCGCTGCCGAACTACGTCAATTACCGCGACTCGTCCGGGCAACCTGATCTATGGCGATAATTGCCACTACGACAGCAACGGCCGTTTGGTCAAGATCCTCGATTCGGGCAGCTCAACGACGACCCGCGCAATCTACGGCTATGACCAGCAGGGGCAGCTTACCTCGGCGACGGTCGGCGGAACGAGTTATACCTACACCTACGACACCGCGGGCAACATTCAGAGCAAAAAGTTGGAAGCACGACGACCAATTATACCTACGGCAACAGCGCGTGGCGCGACCTGCTGACGGCGTACAACGGCGGCTCGATCACCTACTCCGGCGGCAACCCGACGAAGTATTACGACAGAAGCACTTTCACATGGACGCAGGGGCGCAGACTGGCGACGGCCAAGGTCGGCAGCACGAACATAAAGCTATACCTACGACATGGCCGGTGTTCGCAGCAGCAAGACCGTGGGCTCGACGAAGTATGATTTCACGACCCTCAGCGGCCTCGTGACGCGGCAGACGGGCGGCGGCAAGACCATCGACTTCGTCTACGACGAGAACAATCAGCCGCTGGCGATGAAGTACAATAATACGCTGTACTATTATGTGCTCAACGCGCAGGGCGACGTTGTCCGTATAGTCAACAGCAGCCGCAGCACCGTCGCGAGCTACACCTACGATCCCTGGGGCAAGATAATAAGCAGCAGCGGAACACTTGCGGATATTAATCCGCTCCGCTATCGCGGTTATTATTACGACACCGAGACAGGTTTTTTTACTATCTCCAGTCTCGCTACTACGACCCCGAGATCGGACGCTTCATAAACGCCGACGGCTACGGCTCAACCGATGCAACCGGTCTCCTGAGCACCAACATGTTCGCTTATTGCGAAAATGACCCGGTGAACAAGAGTGACCCGACAGGTGAAATTCATGTTTTAGTAGGAGCATTAATTGGCGGAGTAGTTGGCGGTGGCTTAGAACTGGCGAGGCAACTCGTGTGCGGAACTAAGATTTCAGATGTTAACTGGGGTTCTGTCGCAATTGAGACACTATCGGGAACCGCAAAAAGGGGCGGCAATGTCGGTCGGAATACCTGGCAGGGTTACTATGAGCACAATTGATGCTATCACAACTGTAGCTCATAGCATTAATGAAGGAGACGGTATTACAGAAACTGTAGGCAAGGTAGGGGTATCACTTCTTTCTAGCAACAAAAAGCCCATAGTCAATAAAATACTGAAAAGTAAAATTAATTTGGGCCGCATCGGAAAAATACTCGGGAAATGGACTTATCAGGAAAGCATTTGAAATACGATGCAGCTAGGAGCATAAAATCCAATGGCTTTGTACGAGCAGCAACGAGAACTATAAGTGGACTGTTGCATAATTATTTGTACAAGTAGGTGGCTCAAATGGAAGAATTATTTGAACTGATGCTACAGGCAATCTCCACTTTAATCCCAAAGCGAGTGCGGAACTGGATAATGCAACAAAATTGCGTTTTTACGTATGATCCTTCAGGTAATGTTTTCTTTGCTTGCAGTTTTCCTGTGTGTGCTGATTTGTATATTGCTGTTTTTTGCTGTTCTGCCTTATTGCAAATACTTTCTTTGGCGGTCACTATGGCATAAAAGACTTTGAACCTTCTTGGGTGCTAATCGCAATTATGCCTCTACTCTTGAATGCCTATTTGTGATATCAAAGGCAATGTTACGGTAATGTTGACAATATAGCGAAATATCTAAAATCAAATTCGCAGGAGTATATCAAACGATATGCTCCTGCGTTCCTTTTGCTCGCAAAATACCAGTACGAAAGCGGCGTGAACAACGGGCGCTTGCAGAAAATGACGTTTGGTAATGACCAGACTGTTCAGTATTCCTACGACAAATTTGACAGGACGACAAAAGAACAGTATAATAACGTCACATATGAATATGCCTATGATGCCTCGGGGCAGCTCGCAAAGCAGACCTCGACGGCGGGGGAAGAGTATAATTACGAATACGACAGCCTCGGCCGCCTGATCCGCAGTAACGAGTATAACGACGGTGAGTTCGAGCAGCGCACGGAGCATATCTATGACACTTCCAATCGCCTGACGAAGCAAAGCTGGTATAACGCCGGGGGCGTGACGACCATGTCGTACGCCTACAGCACGACTACCGGCCTGCTCTCAAAGCCTGAACGCGACTGTTCAGAACTCGAGCATCCCCGTGACCTACACGTATCAGGGCGCGAATCAGCTGCGAAGCAAGGCCATCGGCAGCGTCATGACGAAGGCGTATAACTACTGCTATAATGAGGATGGCGGCTACAGAGCCTCGCTGCCGGATTACGTCAATTACCGCGACTCGTCGAGCAACCTGATCTATGGCGATAATTGCCACTACGACAGCAACGGCCGTTTGGTCAAGATCCTCGATTCGGGCAGCTCAACGACGACCCGCGCAATCTACGGCTATGACCAGCAGGGGGCAGCTTACCTCGGCGACGGTCGGCGGAACGAGATATACCTACACCTACGACACCGCAGGCAATATTCAGAGCAAAAAGTTGGAAGCACAAAGACCAATTACACCTACGGCAACAGCGCGTGGCGCGACCTGCTGACGGCGTACAACGGCGGCTCGATCACCTACTCGGGCGGCAACCCGACGAAGTATTACGACGGAAGCACGTTCACGTGGACGCAGGGACGCAGACTGGCGACGGCGAAGGTCGGCAGCACGAACATAAGCTATGCCTATGATATGGCCGGTGTTCGCAGCAGCAAGACCGTGGGCTCTACGACGTATAAGTTCACGACCCTCAGCGGCCTCGTGACGCGGCAGACGGGCGGCGGCAAGACCATCGACTTCGTCTACGACGAGAATAACCAGCCGCTGGCGATGAAGTACAATAATACGTTGTACTACTACGTCCTTAATGCGCAGGGCGACGTTGTCCGTATAGTCAACAGCAGCCGCAGCGTTGTTGCAAGCTACACTCGACCCATGGGGCAAGATAATAAGCAGCAGCGGAACACTTGCGGATATAAATCCTCTGCGCTATCGCGGTTATTACTATGATTCCGAGACAGGTTTTTACTATCTCCAGTCGCGCTATTATGACCCCGAGATCGGCCGCTTCATAAACGCCGACAGTTACGCCTCAACCGATGCAACTGGCCTCCTGAGCACCAACATGTTCGCATACTGCGAAAATGACCCGGTGAACAGAAGTGACCCAAGCGGCGAATTTTGGAATATTGTTGCGGGCGCGGCGCTAGGCGCGGGAATGGAAGTTCTAACTCAATTAGCAGCTGGTACAAAGTTGCGAGACATAAACTGGGTAGATGTTGCTGTACAAGGTGCAGTTGGAGCTGCATCAAGCTTTACAATTGGCTTTAAAGTTGCAAGTAAGGCGCTTAATTTAGCAGTCAATATAGTCAAAAATGTGGGCGTATCTACAGTGGCTGAAACTATCAACCAAAATATAAACAGAAAGTAAGAGCAAAGGCAAAACCGCAGCCGTTGGTGCACAAGCAGCAATTGATACTTTGGTAGACAGAGGTAGTGCATGGTTGGTTGGTTCTACGAAGGCCAAAGCTGCAAAAATCATTGTTAAAACGGTGAAAAATACATTTTCGTTTACTTTCGGAATAAGCATTGAAACACTTTTCTCAAGGCATCACTCACGGTATGCAAGTGGGAGGTAGCAATGTGAAAAAACTCCCTTAAGCCGAAAACGTATAATCCAGGTAAACGAGACCTTGTTCAAAAATATCATAGGATATTCTATTCCCACAGTGGTTTCGGTTTATGGATTGTTGAAGTGGCCTTATGAAACGTTTTGGCTGATTTTGATGTTCGTTTTTGTAGTTCTCGACGTGATTTGCGTGTACTACATGTTACGTGATCCAACTTGCAAAACATTTATCACTATCGACAGTGAAGGTGCTCATATATTCTTCTCCAATATGGAAAAAACGATTTTTATTCCATGGAGTAGTGAAGTGTATGTTAATGTGTGCATCGAACAGGGATACCCATCATATAGACAACTTATACAGCGTCGGATACTGTGTTTATCTAGCGTTGATATGAAAGATGAGTTTTTTGTGCTGCATAAACAGAGCATAAACTGGACACATGAAATGCCGACTGACGAAAGTGAGCCATGGATGGTGTTTTTTGATTGTTTCTTACCCGTCCAAATGCGAGAAAGAAGCAGAGCGTGTTTTGGCGTTCAAAGCTGCTTTAACAAAGAGATAGCATAAAATCAAATTAGCAGGAGTATATCGCCCGATATGCTCCTGCTTTCCTTGCAACGGCGGCACAGCGTATTTCGATAACATCAGCCTGACGAAGGAGCCGTGCAGCAGCTACACCTACGACGACAAGGGCAACCCCGTATCGGCCAAGGAGGGGCGGTGCAAAAACGAACTGCGAGTACCAGTCCGGCACGAGCATCCTGACCAAATACACCGCGTCCACGGGCGTGACCTCGAGCTTTACCTACGCACCGACGACGCATAACCTGAACACCGTAACGTCGGCGGGAGTCACGACAACGAACACGCACAACTCGGCAGGTCTGCTTTACGCAGAGCGTGAGCACGGGCGGCGGACAGAAGCAAAAAACGTCGGCGACGTATGACAGCTATGGGCAAAAGACTTCGTCAACGGACGTGAACAACACGACGACGAGCTACGACCGCAGCTATTACACCGGCCATCACATCAGCGGCATCACCGAGGGGCAGCCTGAAGCAGCAGCGCTTTACGTATCTAACGAACGAGCGCCTTTCAATCACGAGCATGTCCGGCCTTGCCGCGCAGCATTACGGCTACGCAAACGGAAATCTCAGCACACTGTCGCGCAAAAAGCCGCGTCGGCACGGGCGCGCGTTCACGTGGCAGAGCTACCACTTCGCGTACGACCCCTTCGGTAACATGACGCAGATAAGCGTCAGCGGCGCGACAACACCGCGACGAGCACGCCGTCGAGCGCTATCATGCTAGCAAAATACCAGTATGAAAGCGGCGTGAACAACGGGCGATTGCAGAAAATGACGTTTGGTAATGACCAAACTGTTCAGTATTCCTACGACAAATTTGACAGGACGACAAAAGAACAGTATAATAACGTCACATATGAATATGCCTACGATGCCTCGGGGCAGCTCGCAAAAGCAGACCTCGACGGCGGGGGAAGAGTATAATTACGAATACGACAGCCTCGGCCGCCTGATCCGCAGTAACGAGTATAACAGCGGCACGTTCGAGCAGCGCACGGAGCATATCTACGATGCATCGGACAGACTGACGAAGCAAAGCTGGTATAACGCCGGGGGCGTGACGACCATGTCGTACGCCTACAGCACGACTACCGGCCTGCTCTCAAGCCTGAACGCGACTGTTCAGAACTCGAGCATCCCCGTGACCTACACGTATCAGGGCGCGAATCAGCTGCGAAGCAAGGCCATCGGCAGCGTCATGACGAAGGCGTATAACTACTGCTATAATGAGGATGGCGGCTACAGAGCCGCGCTGCCGAACTACGTCAATTACCGCGACTCGTCGGGCAACCTGATCTATGGCGATAATTGCCACTACGACAGCAACGGCCGTTTGGTCAAGATCCTCGATTCGGGCAGCTCAACGACGACCCGCGCAATCTACGGCTATGACCAGCAGGGGCAGCTTACCTCGGCGACGGTCGGCGGAACGAGTTATACCTACACCTATGACACCGCAGGCAATATTCAGAGCAAAAAGTTGGAAGCACGACGACCAATTATACCTACGGCAACAGTGCGTGGCGCGACCTGCTGACGGCGTACAACGGCGGCTCGATCACCTACTCGGGCGGCAACCCGACGAAGTATTACGACGGCAGCACGTTCACGTGGACGCAGGGCCGCAGACTGGCAACGGCCAAGGTCGGCAGCACGAACATAAGCTATACCTACGATATGGCCGGTGTTCGCAGCAGCAAGACCGTGGGCTCGACGAAGTATGATTTCACGACCCTCAGCGGCCTTGTGATACGTCAAACTGGCGGCGGCAAGACCATCGACTTCGTCTATGACGAGAACAATCAGCCGCTGGCGATGAAGTACAATAATACATTGTACTACTATGTCCTCAATGCGCAGGGCGACGTTGTCCGAATCGTCAACAGCAGCAGAAGTGTTGTCGCAAGTTATACCTACGATCCCTGGGGCAAGATAATAAGCAGCAGCGGAACGCTGGCGGATATAAATCCTCTGCGCTATCGCGGTTATTATTACGACACCGAGACAGGCTTTTACTATCTCCAGTCTCGCTACTATGACCCGGAAATAGGCCGCTTCATAAATGCCGACAGCTACGCCTCAACCGATGCAACCGGCCTCCTGAGCACCAACATGTTCGCTTATTGCGAAAACAATCCCGTTATGCGCGTTGACCCGACGGGCGAACTGTTTTGGGATATACTTGACGTGTTCATGGCGGCATTGAGTTGGGATGATTTTCTCGAGTCACCTTCTTTGGTGAATCTCGGCTGGGCGGCACTTGACACGCTTGCGTTGCTGCCCGGTGTTCCTTCTTCGGGATATGCCCGGCGTGGAGTTGAGGTAGTAAGCTCAATATCTCATGCCAATAAAGCAAAAAGATGTGGCCAAGGTTGGCTGGAAAGTCGGAGACGACATTTCCAAACTGACAAGGGCGGGGAATGTGCCGTCATGGTCAACTGTACGACAGAGATATTGGAAAAATGAAGCTTTAACGAACTATAAGGAATACTCACCTGAAGATCTGTTGCGTATGAGCCAGGGAAGAGCCCCATTGGCGCTGAACCCAAACAATGGGAAGATGTATCCTATGGAACTTCACCATCAAATGGAAGAAAAGGCTCTGATTTGTTTAATTTTATACAGGTTACCCCATGGAAACATGCTGAAATTGATAAATATAGACATTTTATACCGTGAAAGGGTAGATTTATGATACCGACAGACAGATTTTTCGATAATAAAAATGAAATTATATATGATGGCAAGTTGTATTCAAGGTTATACAGGGTGATTGATTCCCCGGGCAGGTACATTCTTCGTTTTGAGTTCCTATCTACAAATTCGGATTATGAACAGTGCATAGGGGTGAGTTTATATCAATTCAAAGGGAAGCGCTGCGATAAATGGCGAAAATGTAAAGCTAGGAAAAAGGAAAGTTCACAGGATTGAGATTTTCGGAAAAAACAGCCCCTAGGCGGTTTGACGTTGAGTTGATTATGAAATCCGGTATTGTAAGTGTTGATAACAGCGTGTATGGCTGGCGTGCTGACATACAAAAATTATACACCTTGGGTTATGCCAGCAATGATCGTAGACAAAACAGGCGAAAACAGTTATGTTTTTAACTGCAACGATTATGTTTATGATGATGACTTCGATGACCTCGTATTTAGCCTTGTGGTAACAAAATTGGAATAACGGCAATTAGCAATTAAAAACAAATTCGCAGGAGCATATCGCCCGATATGCTCCTGCGTTCTTTTGATGTTTGACAGCGCGGCGTGTGCGGTGTATAGTGAATAAAAGGAACGTTATTAACTTGCCGCACACTTTTTCGAGGAGCACTATGCAAACTCAGACCATACACAGCTGCTTTCAATTAAGAATATTTATTACGATCATTGCAGACCCGGCGAACAATCAGCCGCTGGCGATGAAGTACAATAATACGTTGTACTATTATGTGCTCAACGCGCAGGGCGACGTTGTCCGTATAGTCAACAGCAGCCGTAGCACCGTCGCGAGCTACACCTACGACCCCTGGGGCAAGATAATAAGCAGCAGCGGAACACTTGCGGATATAAATCCTCTGCGTTATCGCGGTTATTACTATGATTCCGAGACAGGTTTTTACTATCTCCAGTCGCGCTACTATGACCCCGAGATCGGCCGCTTTATAAACGCCGATAGCTACGCATCCACGGATGCCACCGGCCTCCTGAGCACCAACATGTTTGCATACTGCGAAAATGACCCGGTGAACAAGAGTGACCCGAGTGGGGGGAATTTTGGAATATTGTTGCGGGCGCGGCGCTAGGCGCGGGAATGGAAGTTCTAACTCAATTAGCAACAGGTACAAAGTTGCGAGACATAAACTGGGTAGATGTTGCTGTACAAGGTGCAGTTGGAGCAGTCACAAGTGGTACTATACCATTCAGGTTCTTAAAAACTGCAAGTAAAGTAGTGAAGGCTACAGCTAAAATAGCGAAAAAAAATGTTGTGGTTTCTACCGCGGCAGAAGTTTTCAGCCAAAGGAACGATAAGAATAAAAGCATTGGAAAGACGGCCACTATAGGGGTACAAACATCAATAGACACATTAATAGACAGTGGCACCACTTATCTACTTCGTGGGACTAAAGCAAAAATAGCTACAGCAGTTGTTCGAACAGTACAACAAGCGTTTTCTTTACGTTTGGCTTTACTATTGAAAAACTATTTTCAAGGAATAGCATATTGTTGCTCCCGAAAAGGACCATTGACATCTGCAAAGAACTCTGGCAAAACGGTTTTAGCTATTGTTCGTCGTGAAAAAGCTACCGGGAATATGTATGGATCTGCACAGAACATAATTGCAGCTACCTCTTCATACGATTTCACGGAAGCGCCTTTTCTATTTCGATTTTTCCGGAGTTTGTATCATTTGCGTACAGATTAAAAATCATGCCAATGATCTAAAGAATACTGCGCCTGTAGTATTTCTCTGCCATGTGCTATACGGTATGCCTTCCACGCTTTGTAGAGTTTGAAGCATCCTCTGTAATCATCGGGAAATACGAACAAATGCTTCTTCTGAATTTCCGGATTGTTCACAGCTAAGAAAAATCTATATGACATGAGATCGTCTATGACCTCAAGCTTTAGCGTGCCATTAAGCACCAGTGGGGCAAGCCCCTCAAGATAAACGAGATAATTGACTACATATTGCCTGTTGGTGTTATTTATAACCGAATTAGTGCGCGGTATACCATCTATTTCGTCCATGTATTCTTTATCGATAAGCCCGTTCAATTTCAATCACATTCTCGTCTTCCAAAATGATTGATTGTACTGAAACAGAAGCGTGCGGCTTCTATTTCGCTCTGCTGCTTGGCTTCCCGGTTATCCTGACCAAGCTGCACTATGATCATCACGGCAGCCAGCGCCTGACTATTACTTGTTGCCCTGTTGATGCTATTGTAGAGGCCTGATCAGGATCCATCGCAAATAGTTTCGTCAAACACTCAAGCATAAATTGGGATATCACAAATGGCAGTACGATCAAAAGCACTGCGGCTATCACGAGACGCTGTATATTCTTTTTCCTCATCCCTAAATCTCCTTTATGTATTCATTCCCTGCGCTACCAGTTAAATTTTTAACTGTATCATATTTAATTATATTACAACTAAAAAATGTCAACGGCGATATGCGGAATTTGGACGATTTTCTGTTTTATCATACGCAAACTCTTTGTCCATTTCTTTTAAACAACCATGCCATGCTGCGCAGAATAGCTTCTGCTCTATTGAACTGCACTGCCAGAAAGAAGCGTGTGCCTCATTAAACTTTGGCAGTGTAACTTGTCCTCTAACCCCAGGGGTGTCCTCGCCTCAGTGCCCTCTTTTAATGCGGGCAAATCAGGATTGATGACCGAAAATAATTTGTCTGCGGCAAAGAAGATTGCCGAATCCACATCCTACAAGTTCCACATTTTCAACCTTATCAATGTTCTGAAAAATCATTTTAAGACGATTATTCTATATTCTGAATTTGTTCCCCTGATCTTTTCAAGCTCGGATTTAACATCCACGACCACCTGGAAATGTCGGTGTTTTGGACTGGAGCCGATGTTGATCCGCGGTTGCTTTCCTGCAAAACGAAGTCGCTTGCGCCCGATGGGACTGTCGCTTTCGAGAAGATCCTTTATCTAAGATTATGACTGCGCAGTCTGACCGTTTCCTCGTCCACAGCGATTTTTATCGGCAAATATTGCCGCCCTCGGTTATAAGCCTTCTGCTCGTCTATTCCGCGGTCCTCAAGCAGCTCTTTTGGCTTGGTTTCAAGCCTTTATGCGGTATTTTCCACGTTTCGGGAGCCTTGCTTTTCGACGATCGACACCATATCGAGAATACTGTCGGTTTTTCAAGAATGTCGTCCTTCAGCTTTTGCCCTTCGACCTTTCTCATTTCGATAAAACGGTCGACCGCCCTTTCGGCAACCGCCTTAACCTGTTGCCAAAAGAGCCTCCTGTCCTCTTCTCCCCTTTTTGACCGAGAAACACCGGGAAAACAGGGCAATCACCGACGGAGAGAGCTTTTTCGGCCGTCTCGCATATGTCGGACACCTCTTTAAGGGCGTTGGCGTATCCCTTTACAAGGCGGTGCTGACCGAAATGGTGCAGTTTTCGTCCTCCGATGCCTCTACTCGAAAGGAAAAGATCTATCTTTCCCCTTGAAACGCGGGAACGGACATAGGTTTAAGCTTTTCTTCCAATCCGA
>VOFC01003861.1_pt1 | contig 28374 bp, 47 predicted proteins | sample 5384161 | NCBI WGS metagenome assembly VOFC01 (sample SAMN12384722, study PRJNA508395) | human gut metagenome | isolation source: healthy gut B | host: Homo sapiens | reverse complement strand
CAAACATAAGAATAAAAAATTAATGTAGCAAATTATTGCTATTCTGTTGAAAGGATAGATACAGAAAAAATGATTTTTTTTACTAATATAAAGAATTAAAAATGAAAAAGAAATTATTAAGTGTAATAGCTGTAGTTGCAGTTGCAATATTTGCTGGATATAATGTATATGTATCACAACACGATGTAGAATTATCAGATCTATTTCTTACTATCGTAGAGGCTCTAGCAAATGCTAGAGAATCAGATAAAGGATGTAAACTTAATTTGATTAGTATCTGTGAAAACAAGTAATAGTGATCATTATTTATATCGTAATAGATAAATTAGTCATAAACAAAAAGGATGAAACTTAAAATCAAGTTTCATCCTTGCAATAACTTATAATATGCGTATACTCATTTTATTAATGTTAGTGTTGACTATGGTTTCGTGTGGTCAATCGAATAATAAAAAAGTTGATTTAGAGAAAATTACTCAATTAGGAGATTTGGCAGAGATAGATTCTTTATCATTGTTTTTAGGACTTCCAACGATAGTAAAATTATTTGATGATAAACTTTTTATTGTTGATATGTTTGATGAAGGAAAAATAGTGAAGATATATGATTTAGAAAAAAAAGAAATACTTCTGTCTTTTTGCTAAAAAGGGAGAAGGACCATACGAATATTTACATGTTAATAATATTGACATTTATAGAAATTCAGATAACAGAGTTAAGATAAGCCTTTTTGATCCAGTTTCCTCAAAATTAGGTGTATATGACTATGATTCATTATTAATTATGAATAATAACTATCTACCTAAAATGATACTTTCTAAAAATAAAGATGTAAGATTTCATGAAATATTGAGGATAAATGAGGGGTATTTGGCAACCGGACTGACAGCTGAAGGAAAATATACTCTTTTATCGGATTCATTGAAGATTATTGGTTATTTTGGTAAGTATAGACCTAAACCACAGGCTGGTATTTCTGATATGTCACATATTATATAGCTAATTATGGTAAAAGTGTGTTATCGCGTAATAAGGATTTACTGATAGAAATTATTTATAATGCATCTGTTCTTTCATGTTATGATGTGAAAAAAACAGGAATAACTCAGAGATGGGAAAGCGTCATTCACGAATTGGATTATAGGATGGATGGTACATCTATTATAAATAATGCTCCTATAGGATATTTGTCTGCATATATTGGAGATGATAAAATCTATGCTCTGTATTCAGGTGAAGCAGATGATATGGATGCAGTAGCAACTTATGGAAAAAGAAATTCATGTTTATAGTTGTACTGGAAATCTTATTGGTAGATATTCTATTTCTAAACCGGCATTTACATTTTGCATTGATGAAAAAAAGCAGATAAAATGTATGTTTTGTCTCATGTACCAGAGCCTAATATAACTGTTTATGATATGAATTAATGGCTATTGTTCTAATGGGTGAAGTGCTATGAAAAGAAACTGGGTATGTTTATTGGATATTAGTTTATTGTTATTTGTATGTTCTTGCAGAGGGCCATCAGACAGAATAATTCGTATAATTGATGAATGGAACGAGCGAACAATTATTTATCCAACACAAATGTATTTTACAATATATGGACAAGATACTGTTTCTGCATATCCAGTTTTGGATAATAAATATTCTATTATCACTTATGTGGATTCTGTTGGTTGTATGAATTGTAAATTAAAATTGCGAGAATGGCTGAATTTTATCGTTGGGCTTGATTCTTTGGCAGATTCTTCTATACCGGTTCATTTCTTTCTACATCCTAAGAATAGAAATGAGATTATTTCAATTTTAAGACGTAGTAATTTTAATTATCCAGTATGTATAGATGAACATGATTCACTCAATATCTTGAATAATTTTCCGCAAGATATGGCTTTTCAGACATTTTTATTGGATAGGAGTAATAAGGTTATTGCTGTTGGAAATCCTGTTAATAATCCTAAAATAAAAAGAATTGTATTTGAAGATTATTACTGGTGAATCGGTAATGACACAAGGTAACAAGATATTGACGCAGATAAAATCTAATAATAAATATATTGACTTTGGTAACTTTGATTGGGAACAGGAACAAACAGTTGACTGGGTACTAACCAATATTGGTAAAGCTTTGTTTGTTGTTGAAGAAATTACCACTTCCTGCGGTTGTACTATAGTGGATTATAGTAAGGAACCGGTTCGTTCAGGGCAAGATTTAAGATTGAAAGTGAAATATCGAGCTGAATATCCTGAACATTTTGATAAAACGATAACCGTTTATTGTAATGTTGAAGGCAGTCCGTTCAGTGTGAGGGTGGTAGGCAATGCGAAATAAAAATGATAAATATGGCGAAGTTATATTTAAAATGCATTTACTGGTTTCTGATTTCAAGTACTTATCATAGTCGGAATTGATATTTTGAGTAATATATTTTCCAAAAAAGAATCTATCATTCCTAGGAAAGTTGCTTTGCAAGTGGCAGGTGATAATCGAAAGGAGTTAGAAAAAGTACTTTACTACTATAAGAAGAATCCTGCTGATAGTTTAAAATACAAAAGCAGCTTGTTTTTAATAGAGAATATGCCTTTTTACATTTATTCTAGTGGAGAACAATTAGAGAATTATAAGTCTTATTATGCTTGGCTAAAAGTACGTAAAGGGTAAAACTGCGCAACAAGTTTCGGATTCAGTCAAGAAAGTCTTTGGTCCAATGAAAGAACCTAAAAGAAACGCGATGTTATGGAAATGGATTCTGCATATTTGTGCCATAATATTGATTGGGCATTTAAAGTTTGGCAGGAGCAACCGTGGGGAAAGAATATTTCGTTTGAAACATTTTGTGAGTACTTATTGCCTTACCGAATAGGGGATGAACCGTTAACTTATTGGCGTGAAACGTACTATGAAAAATACAATTCATTATTGGATTCATTAAGGAGATCTGATTCGCTGGATACCGAAGATCCGCTAGTTGCTGCTAAATATTTGTTAGAATCGGTTACCGAATAAGAAGCATATTTTTACTTCTGTAACTCCAACTTCTTTTTGGACATATTGGGCCGGAATATGTGCAATATTTATCAGGATCTTGTAGGGAAGTAACAGATTTTTGTGTATATCTGTTCAGAGCTTTAGGAATCCCTTTGCGCCATCGATTTTATCCCAATGAGTGGTTCTGGAAGTGACGGCCATTTTTGGTTAGTGATTTGGGATAAAAATGGGGAAGACTATAAAATGGATTTCCCGGAACCTTTACAATTAGTTCGCAAGAGTTGGTGGTATGCAATGGATATGAGTGCTAAGGTATACCGAAATACTTTTAGCATTAATAGGGGAGCTATATGAATCGATGGTAGTTTATGGAGAAGAATTATATCCTTTTTGGCGACTACCTAAATTCAAAGATGTAACTCATGGATATGCTCAATATTATAAGAAAGAGATTAAAATTCCTTTGAGCGAAGATATATAGGGAAAAGAGATGGGAAGATTAGCTTACTTATGTCTCAGTAGTCGTGATAGTTGGATCCTGTAGATTGGACAGAATATGATAAGAATAATTTAGTATTCCGGAACTTGAAAAAAGTTCTATAATGAGGGTAGCTACTTATGAGAATGGGTCATTGCATTTTGTGACTGATCCTTTTATAGTGGATGGATGGACGAATAAAAGCCATTATTATTCAGCTGGAGAAGAAAAAACAAGATGTAATATTATATGCTAAATCTAATATCGATACGGAGAATCTTTTCAGAGATAGAATGATAGGAGGGTGTTTGAGGGAAGTAACAGGGCGGATTTTGCAGATAAGGATACTCTATTTCTTATCCAGAGTAAACCTTGTCGTTTGAGAACAGTTGTCAAAAAGTTGGTCTGATAAGAAATATCGTTATCTCAGATATGTAGGTCCTGAAAATGCTAATTGTAATGTTGCTGAGATAGCCTTTTATGCATCAAATGATACTACTGCTTTGAAAGGTAAAGTGCTGGGAACCCCTGGGTGTAGCCAGCAAGATGGAAGTCATGAATACACCAATGCTTTTGATGGCAAAACATGGACATCCTTTGATTATATCGAGCCAACCGGAGGGTGGACCGGACTGGATGCCGGAAAGGATGTACAGATAGATCGAATTGTTTACACCCCACGTAATAGAGATAATTATATTCGTCCTGGAGATATTTATGAGCTTTTTTATTGTAATGGAAACTGGAAGTCTGCCGGTAGTATAAAGGCGACTACCGATTCGATTGTCTATCGGAGTATTCCGAAGGATGTACTTTTACTATTGCGCAATCATACCCGAGGGAGTGGATGAACGGATTTTTGTTTATGAAAATGGTATTCAGGTATGGAAATGAAAAGTAGAATTATTCAGAATATGATTTTATGGATAATATCAATGAGTGCCGTCTTACTGATATGGGCTTGCCATCAGTTCGAAAAAAGAGAAAGTCTCTTCTTTGTCAGTTTATACAGCGAGACATACTTTAATGCCCCTTTCTCCTGATTTTACGATAGAGGCTGACAGCGATGCATTGTATAAGCAATATTTGCGGTTGCGCACAGGAAAAGAATTTCCTATGATTGGCATTTTACGTGTCGATGGTAAATTGTATCGTTTTATAGGTGGTGATTCACTGCGTATTGTCCCTATTGCTCCTGTTTATAGCGGTGAAGGATGGAGTGGTAAATATTCATATTTATATCCGGGAGCAAATTGGGAAAAACTTGAATTTGATGATTCGCAATGGCAGGACGGAATAGGCGCATTTGGGGTTAAAATATATATTATCCGGTCCATACTTTGTGGGGAGCGAATAATATTTATGTACGCAGGCATATTACCATTGATGATAAAGAGGCTTTGGAAGGACGAAAAATGTATGTCCGATATATTTGTGATGGTCAGATTGAACTTTATTTCAATGGAGAACATATTTCGCAGATAGAAGGTCAATCTACGCAAATAGAATGTAAACAGCTTTCTGGAAAGATTGTCAATCAGTTACAGAGTGGGGATAATGTGATTGCTGCTTTTGGGCATAGTAAAGGGAGGAGGATTTGCATTATTGGACTTTGGATTGTATGTGGAAAATAAAACCTATTGTGAACTGGATACGGCGACTTTGAAACAGATGGATGTGCAAGCAACTCAAACTCACTATGTTTTTCAGTGTGGGAGTGTGGAATTACAGCTTGATTTTGTCTTCTCCCGGTTTATTGGACGAATTAGGGGATGATGGGGTGCCCGGTAGGACTTGTAACATACCGTGTAGTCCCCAAAGAAGGGAATGTCCTGATATTGAGATATTGTTTGATGTAGATATGGAATGGTCTTTTGATCGTTTTTTTTGTCGAAATGAAGGCAGAGGGAGCAAAATATTCTTATGAAGGCGGACATGCTATATTTTCGCAGAAATTATGTGGAGAGCAAACTGATTGTGGTGCTTTACTTTTAGGATATGAGGAGGAAAAAATTATGCAGTATGAGGGGGGAGAATATGTTTTCCTTGTTGGAACATGAAGGGGAAAAACAATAAAAGATATAATGACACTTGTTGGGGAGCAATGTTGGGTATTAAAGAAAAAATGTAATGAGATGGATAATCTTTTAAAAGAGAATGCATTTCGTAATGGATATGAGAGTAACGTGGCACAGATATTGCCTATGTATCGAAATTTTATGGCTAATCATAGGCTTGTGGTGGGTATGGACAATAAAATCTATTGTTTCGGGGATACTTTGGGTAATATAAGAGAAATCTACAGATGCTTTCCTACGTTATTGTTTTGGAGACGGGTTGATTTGATGAAAGGATTACTGAATGCTGTTTTTGAAACTTGTGAGGACAATGATTGGGTAAAAAATATCCTCCTTATGATATAGGAACCTATCCGATATCGGGACGTCAGTCGAGTGTAGAGGATCATAGTATTGAGGTTGCTGCTGATATGTTGATGATGGCTTTAGCTATTGTAGAATTGGAGAAAGATTTTGATTATGCGGAAAGACATTGGACATTATTACAGCAGTGGGCTACTTATTTGGAATCATGTATGCAGAATGAAACAATTTCTGTTTCTGAATTATTGGATGAGAATGATGAGCGAGTGAAAAAAAAAATATTGGGATGGAGAGCTTATCGGAAACTGATACAATGGAGACGAAGATAAAAGGTAGTATGAAGCTAAAAATAAAAAAAAGATAGTAATCAGAATTCTGGATGTCTCATCTGTAATATGTTGTTTGATGGGATTGATGTTTCTAGGACAGTTATTCTGTTTCACTTCATTCAAGATACCATCGGACTCTATGGAACCGGCACTAAAAGATGGCGACCGGATATTGGTGAACAAGATGATCATGGGGGCAAGACTGTTCGATGTGTTTGCTGCATTGGAACAAAAGAGATGTGAATATCTATCGATTACCTGCATTGGGAACTTTGAAGAGAAATGATGTGATAGTGTTTAATTTCCCTTATCAGGAATTTCGGTGGGATAGTATCCGGATGGATGTAATGCAGTATTATGTAAAACGCTGCATAGCTCTACCGGGCGATATTTTAGAAATTAGGGAGGGAGTTTATAAGGTGAAGGAATGTAATGAGGAGTTAGGGAAATAGTAGTGCGCAGCAAAATCTTGCGGACTTGGAGTCTCCGGAACAATATGGTATTGTGGTAGATACATTTCCGTATGATGAGCAACTAGGATGGACTATCCGTGAATTCGGCCCACTACTAATTCCAAAGAAAGGTCAGACAGTAATGATGAATCGTACGAGCTGTCTATTGTATAGGCAATTGATAGGTTGGGAACAGAAAAAGAAATTGCGTATGAAAGACGGACAGGTGTTATTGGGAGACAGTCTGATTTTTCAGTATCGTTTTGAAAAGAACTATTATTTTGTGTCTGGTGATAATATGGCTAATTCGCTGGATTCAAGGTATTGGGGGATGCTGCCGGAAGAATATATTGTAGGCAAGGCGACCCGTATATGGTATTCGGAAGATAAATTTACGGATAAATCCCGTTGGAATAGGATGATGAAGAAAATCAAATAAAGAATGAAGCTAAAGTTGGAATTGATGCAAATGACAAAAGAGAATATGGCGACTGTAATAACTATTACAGGAGTTGCGGCAATTTTGTGTGTAGTAGCTTTTTCTACTTCAAATGACATCCCTGTCGGCGAAATGGCATATCAGAAACTATGGTTGGGACGTATGGCTGTTGTTTTTGTCGTTTGCAGTCTGTTTTCTCTCTGCTTGAATAGGAAACAATATCTGCCTTTTCCGTCAATAGTGACATGGGTACTAATTGCATTGGGAGGAATTGAAGCTATATGGGGATTGAGGCAAATATATGGCTTTGCTGTTTCCAATCATTCCTTATATGCACTCACGGGATCTTTCTATAATCCGGGACCTTATTCGGGATATTTAGTAATGATATTTCCGCTTTGCCTACATGAATGGCTAAATTTGAAAGAAAAGACGGAACATACATGGATAGAACTGGGAAAGTATTACATGGCATTAGGAGTGATGCTGTTGATTCTTTGTGTACTACCTGCTGGAATGAGTCGTTCGGCTTGGATTGCCGCCGCCGTATCGGGCGCATGGGTGTATGGAATGCATGTTTCATGGGGAAGTAAACTAAAGGAGATTAGAAAGATATATAAGAGAAAAGTAGTGTTGGCCTGTATTGCAGGAAGCATTATATTCATAGTGATTGGTTACTCACTTTTTCAGTTAAAAGCTACTTCCGCCAATGGGCGCTTGTTCATGTGGAAAATTAGTACCCTTGCTATTGCCGAAAGTCCTATTATAGGACATGGAACTGGGAATTTTGCTTCAGCTTATGGCAGGGCACAGGAGAATTATTTTGCAAACGGAGAATATTCGGAGACGGAGGAATTGGTAGCGGGTAGTCCGGAATATGTATTTAATGAATATCTGCAAGTGGCGATAGAATATGGAATTCCTTTTTTTTATTTGTCGTTTTATTAATAATTGCCTTTTGTCTTTGGAAGGGGAGTCATGAAGGGCGAACAGGTCTTTGTGGAGGTGTTATTGCAGTTTTAGTGTTTGCTTTATCTTCCTATCCGATGCAGATTCCTGGATTTGCAATGACATTCTATTTCCTTTTGGCTGCCTGTGTTATCGGACGCTCGAAGATAATGCTATTATTTTTTATTTCGATAATAATTCTATTAGGGACATATTATTGGAAATACAATCAATATGTTGTATGTAAGGATTGGTATCGTAGTAAAATGCTCTATAATATCGGAGCATACCAATCAGCTAAAGAAGAATATGAGAAGTTGTATTCCGAATTGAAGAATCAGGGGGAGCCTTTCTTTTTTGAATACGGGTATTGTTTGCATAAATTGAAACAATATGATAGTTCGACTATAGTTTTGAAAGAAGCAATGAAGCACAGTTGCGACCCAATGATCTTAAATATTATAGGTAAGAACTATCAGGCAGTAGGAAAGTATGAAAAGCGGAAGAGAGTCTGATTCGATCTATACATCAACTTCCGGGACAATTTATCCATATTATCTTCTGGCAAAGCTGTATGTGGAGCCGGAATACCAACAACCTGAAAAATTAAAGCGTATGGTTGAGGTTGTATTGACAAAAAAAGAACCGAAGGTTCAATCGACAACAGTAAAAAGAGATGAGAGTGGAAGTAAAGAAATTATTGAAACAAATAAACTGATAAATATGATGAAACACAATAGTACATGGTTATTGTCATGTCTGGCATTAGGGATTCTGATAACATCTTGCTCTGGCAAGAAAAACGATGTAGATAAACAGGAACAAGGTGTTTCCACTGTTCTTCCTGATGCAAAGAATGAAGTCACCGTTCAAATTCTAAAGAGGTGTGATTTTCATCACGAACTAGTCAGTAACGGTAAGGTAAGTGCCCGCGGGCAGGCTGATCTTCGTTTTGAGACAAGTGAAGTGATCGCCCGTATCTATGTGAAAGAATGGCGAACATGTACATAAAGGGCAGAAATTAGCTGAACTGGATAAATTTCGCTTGGAGCAGAAGCTATCCCAAGCGGAAGATGCTTTATTGAAAGCCGAATTGGAACTGAAAGATGTATTTATCGGGCAGGGATATACCTCCGAAGATTTCAGCAAAGTTCCTGTGGAAACAATGAGACTTGCGAAAGTGAAGAGTGGATATGAGCAGTCGAGATCTCAATATGAATTGATGAAAGAGAAACAGAACATGCTACACTGGTTGCTCCTTTCGATGGAATAGTGGCTAATCTGTTTTCTAAACCATATAATTTAGCTAATACTTCCGAGGTGTTTTGTACGGTTATTGATACTCGTGGGATGGAAACTGATTTCACCGTGTTGGAGAACGAACTGGCTTTTATTAAAACAGGTGATAAGGTGATGATTACTCCTTATGCCGGAGGAGATTCGTTTGAAGGTAGCGTATCTGAAATCAATCCATTGGTAGATTTGAACGGAATGGTAAAGGTGAAGGCTGTAGTCAACGGACAAGGAAAACTGTTCAGTGGTATGAATGTAAGGGTAAGTGTTAGAAGAAGTTTAGGGCAACAATTGGTCATTCCTAAAACGGCTGTGGTGCTGCGTTACGGCAAACAGGTTGTGTTTACCTTAAAAGAAGGCAAGGCAATGTGGAATTATGTACATACAGGATTGGAAAATGCAACGGAATATGTTGTCTCGGATAAATCACAGAAAGGGATTGAAGAGGGGTTACTGGAAGGAGATACGGTGATTGTCACCGGAAATCTGAATCTGGCGCATGAAGCGGCAGTAAATGTAAGATAATCTGTGCCAAAATCGAGTAATTATGATAAAATTTTTAATCCAGCGTCCTATTGCCGTATTGATGGCTTTTACTGCCTGTTTTATAATCGGGTTGGTGACATATAATACTTTGCCTATATCATTGCTTCCGGATATTGCCATTCCGGAGATAACGATACAGGTGTCTGCCGCTAATACCTCTGCCCGTGAACTGGAAAAACACGATTGTGAAACCTTTACGGGGACAACTGATTCAGGTGTCTACATTGAAAGATATTCATAGTGAATCGAGAGACGGAGCAGGTATGATCCATCTGTCTTTTGATTTCGGTACTAATACGGATCTTGCCTTTATAGAGGTCAATGAAAAAATAGACGCTGCAATGAATTATCTTCCCAAGGATACTGAACGCCCGAAAGTTATTAAGGCAAGCGCAACGGATATACCCGTGTTTTACCTGAATCTGACCTTAAAGAATGATAGTGCTTATAGTACGATAGGACAGCACTCTTTCCTGGATTTGTGTGAATTTGCCGAATCGGTGATCAAGCGAAGGATAGAGCAGCTCGAAGAAGTGGCTATGGTAGACGTGACCGGATTGGTGGAGCGTCAGGTACAGATTGTACCCGATGAGGATAAACTGGCTATGATGGGGTTTTCCATTGAAGATATTGAATCGGCTTTGGCTGCCAATAATGTGGAGCCGGGTAGTATGACAGTACGCGACGGATACTATGAATATAATATAAAATTCTCCACTCTGTTGCGTACCGCGGAAGATGTGGAAAATATATACCTGCGTAAGGAGACCGCATTGTCCAACTAAAGGACTTCTGCAAAAGTTACTATCGTGCCCGTAAAAGAAAAAAAAAAGGCGTATCTGTGTCGAATGGGAAAAGGGCGGTGACGCTGGCTGTTATCAAGCAGGCGGACGAGAATATGGATAAGATGAAAGCAGTCTCTGATAAGGACGATGGAGCATTTTAGGCAGGTATATCCTGATATCGATTTTAGTATCAGCCGCAACCAGACAGAATTGTTGGATTACACGATTTCAAACCTGCAACAGAATCTTTCTTTAGGATTCCTTTTTATCTGCCTGGTAGCCGTCCTGTTTCTGGGAGATGTGAAATCTCCGTTGGTGATCGGACTTAGTATGGTAGTTTCTATCGTGATTAGTTTTGTTTTCTTCTATCTGTGTAATATGTCACTGAATATCATTTCCCTTGCCGGATTGATTTTGGCTTTAGGAATGATGATTGACAGCTCGATTATCGTGACCGAAAATATATCCCAATATCGGGAGCGGGGCTATTCATTGCGTCGTGCCTGTATAACAGGAACAAGTGAAGTGGTGACACCCATGTTGAGTTCTTCCTGACTACCATTGCCGTGTTTGCTCCTTTGATTTTTATGAGTGGTATTGCCGGAGCTATCTTCTATGATCAGGCTTTTTCGGTTACAGTGGGATTGATGGTTTCGTATTTTACCGGTATTATGCTTCTTCCGGTGCTTTATCTGCTGGTCTATCGGACAGGTATTCATGCCCGAAAATGGAAATGGCTTTCTTTTAAATTCAATAACCCGATAAAGGATCACACATTGGATCGTTTTTATGATGCCGGGGTAGATTGGGTGTTCCGTCACAAAACGTTTAGTGTATTGTTTTGTGTTGTCTCCATCCCGCTTTTGTATTATTCTTCTTTTTCTTTATCGACAAGCAACGGATGCCTGATATAGAAGAGAATGAATTGATTGCCCGGATCGAGTGGAATGAGAATATTCATGTGGATGAAAACAGGAGGCGCGTGGATGAGCTTTTTAGAGATTTAAAAGAACAGGTATTGGAGCACACGGCATCTGTTGGCAGGCAGGATTTTCTTTTGAATCGTGAAAGGGAACTTTCTTCTTCCGAAGCGGAACTCTATTTCCGAACGGAAACATCAGAAATAATCGCTCCTTTGCAACAGGAAATATACCATAAACTGAAAGAACGTTATCCGCTTTCCGTTATTTCTTTCTCTCCACCGGAGACTGTATTTGAGAAACTCTTTGTAACGGGAGAACCGGATATCATAGCCGAATTTTACACTCGTAATAAGGCAAAAGCACCGGAAGCGGAAACGATCCGGGGAGTGTGGAGCTGGAGTTAGCCCGTAGGACGGGAATTGCTCCTACAGGCATTGCTTTTGAGAACCAGTTGAACCTAAGTATCAATAAGGAGAAACTATTGCTTTATCGTGTTGCTTACAATGAACTTTATAGAGTTTTGAAAACTGCTTTCCGGGAAAATAGTGTGACTATGTTGCATTCTTACCAGCAATATCTTCCGATCAACGTTGCGGGCAGTGAGAAGACGGTGAATGAAATATTGCAGGAAACACTGATACAGACTGAACCGGACAGTAAAGGCGACAGAGAGTACATTCCACTCCGGGAACTGGTGACGGTTACTCCTGCCGAGGACTTGAAGAGTATTACTGCCGGACGTAACGGGGAGTATGTTCCTTTTGATTTTTATGGCGTACAGGACGGAAACAAACTGATAAAGGAGGTGAAACAAACGGCAGAAGATATGAAAGACTGGGATACTGGATTCTCCGGCAGTTTCTTTTCTAACAGTGAGATGTTGGATGAATTGGTGATCATCTTATTTATTTCACTGTTACTGATGTATTTTATTCTTGCCGCACAGTTTGAAAAGCTTTTTGCGGCCTTTGCTTGTTTTGGCGGAGATACCGATTGACCTCGCATTTGCACTGCTTTTACTCTGGATTTGCGGACATACGCTGAATTTGATGTCTGCTATCGGGTTGATCGTTACCTGCGGTATTGTAATTAATGACTCTATTCTGAAGCTGGATGCTATCAATGAATTGCGTAAGGCAGGGTGTTCCGCTATTAGAAGCGATACATGAAGCTGGCCGTAGGCGTCTACGACCGATTATCATGACTTCTCTGACTACCATTTTCGCAATGGTGCCACTGCTTTTTCTTCGGATATGGGTTCGGAGTTACAAAAACCGTTGTCTATTGCTATGATAGGAACAATGTCGATTGGTACGGCGGTGAGCTTATTTATTATACCGTTACTTTACTGGTTCATTTACCGTAACAAGAAAATAAGTAACAGCTAGAAAGTAATAACTAATAGTTCTAAAATGAAAGTTATGAATAGATTAAAGAAAAAGAATTCCTGTCTTCCTCTGTGTCTTCTGTATGTTTGGTGGTGAATCTTCACTTTGGGCACAGAAACACCTGGTATTGGATTTGAACAGGACAATTTCTCTTAGCTAACGACAGTTCGCTGGAATCATTCCGTACGCAGAATATGTATTTATCCGGTTATTGGGAGTATAGGACTTTTCGGGCAAATCGGTTGCCTAGCTTGACGCTGGATGTTACTCCGGCACAATATAACCGGGATATCACGAAACGTTATGATTCGGGACAGGACCTGGATGTCTACCGTACGCAACAGTCATATTATGCCTATGGAGGATTAAGTGTAAAACAGAATTTTGATTTAACCGGAGGTACTTTTTATCTGAATCGAATCTTGCCTATATGCGTAACTTCGAAGTAACAGTGCTACGCAACTTACGAGTGTTCCTATACGAATCGGATATTCGCAAAGTCTGGTAGGATATAACTCCTTCAAATGGGAACGGAAGATCGAACCGCTGAAATACGAGCGTGTGAAAAAGGAATTTCTCTATAATGTGGAAAAGGTTTCGGAAACGGCGACGAATTATTTCTTTTCGCTGGCGATGGCGCAGGCGGAATATAATCTTGCTAAAGAAAAACTTGGCTTCTACGCATACATTGTATCGTATTGGGCAACAGCGTCACCGAATTGCAGCTATCTCACAGGCTGATTTGTTGACATTGAAACTGGATCGTGTGAATGCACAGAATACATTGCAGAATAAAGCAAGTGACCTGAAACGGGCTATGTTTTCACTGGCTTTTTTCTCAATCTGGATAAGAATACGCAAATCAAACTGGAACTTCCTTCTCGTCCGGAGATGGTGGATATTCCGGTAGATGAGGCTTTGAGGTGGGGCAGGAATAATAACCCGCAATTGTTGGAACTGAAACAGAATGTACTTGAAGCGGAAACGGAATGTGGATAAGACGAAGAAAGAATCTCGCTTTAACGCAAGTGTGAATGCCAGTATCGGTTTTAATCAGGTAGCAGATAATTTTGGAGATGTGTATCATAAACCGATGCAGCAGGATTTGGTGGCAGTCAGTGTTTCTATTCCGTTATTGGACTGGGGTGTTCGTAAGGGTAAGTATAATATGGCAAGAAATAATCTGAATGTAGTGAAGATCTCGGCACGTCAGGATGAGATTAGCATCGAGGAGGAAGTGATTATGACGGTAAGTGATTTTAATATCCAGCAGCAATTGATAGCCAGTGCGGAAGAAGCGTTGGATCTGTCTATACTGGCTTATAATGAGACAAGGCAACGTTTTATTATCGGTAAAGCGGATATTAATAGTCTGACGCTTTCGCTCAACAGGCAGCAGCAGGCACAACGTAATTTTATCTCTGCCTTGCAGAACTACTGGCTGAATTATTATAAAATACGGAGACTTACGTTATTTGATTTTGCTGCGAAACTTTCACTTTCGGACAGGTTTGATTTTAATGGAGGAAAGTTGGTTAAATGACGAAAATGCAAAATATAGATTCTGAAATAGTAAAATCTCCTAAGGCTTCCGCTTTCACATTGATTGTGGCTTTTGTCTGTGTGGCATTGGTTGGGTTAGCACTCATTCCATTGCTGCCTGTCAAATTGAATCCGTCGCGGACCTTACCCGGCTTCACGGTGAGATTCAGTATGCCCGGTACTTCAGCACGTGTGGTGGAAATGACGGCTACCAGTAAAGTTAGAGGCAATGCTTGCCCGTGTGAAGGGTATTCGAGGGATTTCTTCCACTTCAGGAAACGGATGGGGAAGTGTCAGTGTGAATTTGGATAAACATGTGGATGCAGCGGTTGCCCGCTTTGAAGCTTCTACTATTATTCGTCAGACGTGGCCGGAATTACCGGATGGGGTGAGCTATCCGTATATTCAGATGCACAGGACAGGGCAGAGTAATCAGGGGCCTTTTATGGCATTTACGATCAATGCACCCGCTACTCCTTTCTTAATTCAGCAGTATGCGGAAGAACATATAAAAACGCGTCTTGCACAGATTCCGGGAATTTATAAAATCAATCTTAGCGGAGCTACTCCGATGGAATGGCGATTGGAGTATGATTCGGAACAATTGCGTGCGCTTGGAATAAATACGGATGATATTCGTCAAGCTGTCCGGTTGCATTATCAAAAAGAATTTTTTTGGGTACTTATGATGTAGAACAGGGTGCTTCGGGCAGACAGTGGATACGTTTGGCATTGGTTCCCGAGCAGGAGGGCAGAGAGTTTAATGCGGAGCGGATAAAGGTAAAAATGAAAGATGGTAAAATCATAGGTCTGAATGAGCTGGTGAAGGTTTCCCGTATGGAGGAGCAGCCACAAAATTATTATCGGATTAATGGGCTGAATTCAATTTATCTGTCGATTGTTGCAGAGGAAACAGCAAATCAATTGGCATTGAGTGAAAAGGTAAAAAGCATTTATGGATGATAACCAGCTATTACTTCCGGCAGGATATGAGATTCACACCAGTTACGACGCAACGGAATTTATTCAGGAAGAACTGGGGAAAATTTATTTGCGTACGGGAATGACTGTAGCGATTTTGCTCCTGTTTGTATTGTTGATCACCTTTAGTCCTAAATATCTTTTTTTGATTGTAATCAGTCTGGCTGTTAATATGGCAATAGCTGTCATTCTTTATTATGCGTTCGGATTGGAAATGCAATTGTATTCTTTGGCGGGTATTACGGTTTCATTAAATTTGGTGATAGATAATACAATTGTAATGAGCGATCATTATTTGCGGCGTAGAGATCGGAAAGCGTTTATGTCTATTCTTGCAGCCACGTTGACCACGATGGGAGCTTTGGTTATCATCTTTTTCTGGATGAGAAGATACGTCTTAATTTACAGGATTTTGCTGCGGTAGTGATTATAAATCTGGGAGTATCACTGCTGGTTGCTTTATTTTTTGTTCCTTCTCTAATTGATAAAATAGATTGAAACGAAGAAAGAAACCTTCTCTTTCAATAGTTAAATGGAAAATTGGGGAGGTGCGTTGCTTTGTGTGGATACGTTCAAGAATACGTCGGCTTCCGGTTTATTTCAGTCGTTGTTACAGGTGGCTGATACAAATACTTTGCCGTTGGAGGGTGGCGGTATGTATTTTGTTATTGTTGGTATTCGGACTACCGGTATTTCGATTGCCGGAAAAGATGAAAGGTGATGATAGATGGGCGAGAACTTATAATCAAACGTTGGGGACCACCACTTATAAAGAAAAAGGTGAAACCGATAGTAGATAAGGTGTTGGGAGGTACTTTAAGGTTATTTGTGCAAAAGGTATATGAAGGAAAGTTACTTTTTCACGTAATGAAGAGGTAGTGCTTCACGCCAATGCTAATTTGCCGAATGGAAATACACTTGAGCAGATGAATACACTGATGAAGAGGATGGAAACTTATTTGAGCGAATTTAAAGAGATTAAGCAATTCCAGACATCTGTAGAAAGTGCTCGCAGGTCATCTATCCACATCTATTTTTCGAAAGAACACCAGAAAAGCGGTTTTCCCTATACGTTGAAAGCGAATATGATTAGCAAGGCGCTTCAACTGGGAGGTGGAAATTGAGTATATATGGTTTACAAGATCAGGGGTTCAGTAATGATGTACGTGAGAATGCGGGTTCTTTCCGGGTGAAAATGTATGGATATAATTACGATGCACTGTATGATTGGGTTGAAAAATTAAAAGCAAAGTTATTGTCTCACCGCCGGATTCGGGAAGTGACGATCGGATCTGATTTCTCCTGGTGGAAAGATGATTATATGGAATTCTACTTTAATCTGAATAAACAGCGGATGGCAGAGGAGGGATTGGAGCCGGAAGGTTATTTTCTGCTATTCACCCGATATATGGGCGAAATATGGAAATAGGTTCGGTAATGGCGGAAGAGGGGACGGAAAAGATAAAACTTTCTTCGTGTCAGTCGGAAGATAGGGATGTGTGGGCAATGCAGTTTTATCCTTTTCAAATAGGAGAGAGGGAATATAAGCTTTCTGAATTGGCAACTGTGGAAAAAGGACAGATGCCACAGGAAGTGGCTAAGGAGAATCAACAGTATCGGCTGTGTTTGCAATATGAGTATATCGGTTCTTCGGAACAGGGAAATAAACTATTGAAAAAAGATCTGGAAGAGTTTAACGAGATTCTCCCGATGGGATATACTGCAAAATCGGAGGATAATAACTGGTCTTGGGGTGGAAAGGACAACAAGCAATATCGTTTGCTTTTGATTGTGATTGCTATTATTTTTTTTATTACGAGTATACTGTTCAATTCTTTTGAAACAGCCATTGGCAATAATTTTTGTGATTCCGTTATCTTATATCGGCGTGTTTCTGACATTCTATTGGTTCAAATTGAATTTTGACCAGGGAGGATTTGCTTCTTTTGTTTTGCTTTGTGGTATTACGGTTAATGCGAGCATTTATATCTTGAATGAATATAATTCCGTTCGTAAACGCTTCCCGCGTCTTTCACCGCTTCGGGCTTATGTGAAAGCCTGGAATACTAAAGTGATTCCTATCTTTCTGACGGTGACTTCTACCATCTTGGGATTTGTCCCTTTATGGCAGGCATGGAAAAAGAAGGCTTCTGGTTCCCATTGGCAGCAGGCACTATCGGAGGATTAATAATGTCTGTAATCGGAGTGTTTATTTTCCTGCCAGTGTTTACATTGAAAAAGAAGTGTTTGGTGAAACCTAAAGCTATGCTTTAGCAACTGTAAAGCGTAGCTTTTGTCCTATCTAAAGCTACGCTTTATAAATCTTACCAATTGTTCCCTGCATTACTGCTACCGATAAGCATCTCCACACGTTGTTTATATAAATTAGCTCCTTCAGCAATATTCTTTCCCGCATCTGCTGTTCCCATTCCGTAGACTACAATAGGGGTTTGCCATGACATTCCCGAATGAATGGCACTTACCTGATAAGGACGTAATAACTCGTCCATCGTGAAGCGGTTTCTGCCGCCACTGCGATACGCTTCGTATTCGGATCCCGTGGTCGTTACCACTGTCAACGATTTGCCGGCGACAGCCGGAGTCTTGATAGAAAAGTAAAGACTTCATCTTGCCATTTCTTTAGTAATGACGGCGCAGACATCCAATAGAAAAAGGAAATTGATAGATGACAGCCGAGGCGTCGGAAATGATTTTACTCCATTCATCTACATTGAAAGCGATTTCTTGCGACAGCTCGTAAAGATTGAAAACTGCTACTCCTTCCATGTCACTGACAGCATCAACTAATGCTTTGTTTGCTTGTGATTCCTTGATGTTAGGATGTGCCAGCAGAATCACTACTTTTCTTAAATCTTTATTCATTTTAATCAGGTATTTAGGATGATATAATACTTACTATAATATATAAGGTGTAAAAATAAGAAAAAGTTCGCGAAAACCAATATCTTAATTAAAAATAAAACAATCCCTCTTTGCTTTTGAATTTGTATTTTTGTACCCACGTTCGTAAAGCGATTAGTCCAGATAATAATTTTATATATGATAGATTTTAACCAGTTCCCTTCTCCTTGCTACATCATGGAAGAAGAACTTTTAAGAAAGAATTTGAGTTTGATAAAAAGTGTAGCCGACAGGGCGGGAGTGGAAATTATTCTTGCTTTCAAGTCGTTCGCCATGTGGCGCTCTTTCCCTATATTCCGTGAATATATCAATCATTCAACGGCCAGTTCGGTATATGAAGCCCGCCTGGCGTTGGAGGAATTTGGTAGCAAGGCGCATACCTATTCTCCTGCTTATACAGAACAGGATTTCCCGGAAATCATGCGTTGCAGCAGTCATATCACATTCAACTCAATGCAGCAGTTTGAACGCTTCTATCCGATGGTGGTTGCAGAAAGAAGTGGCATTTCTTGTGGTATTCGCGTAAATCCTGAATATTCGGAAGTGGAAACGGAGCTTTATAACCCATGTGCACCCGGTACACGTTTTGGGATAACAGCCGATTTGCTGCCCGATACATTGCCGCAGGGAATTGAAGGCTTTCATTGTCATTGCCACTGTGAATCTTCTTCTTATGAGTTGGAACGTACGTTGGAACATCTTGAAGCTAAATTTGCCCATTGGTTTCCACAGATTAAATGGTTGAATCTGGGTGGTGGACACCTGATGACTCGTAAGGATTATGATACCGAACATTTGATAAGACTGTTGCAAGGATTAAAAAGCACGCTATCCTCATTTGCGCATTATCCTGGAGCCCGGTTCGGCCTTTACCTGGCAGACGGGAGTGCTGACTTCCGAAGTGGTGGATATTGTGGAAAGCCGTGGTATCAAAACGGCTATTTTGAATGTCAGCTTCACTTGCCACATGCCCGATTGTCTGGAAATGCCTTATCAGCCTGCCGTTCGTGGTGCGGAGATGGGAAATGAAGGAAAATATATTTATCGTCTGGGAGGAAATTCCTGTTTGAGCGGTGACTATATGGGACTGTGGAGCTTCGATCATGAATTGCAAATCGGAGAACGGATCGTGTTTGAAGATATGATTCATTACACCATGGTAAAGACAAATATGTTTAACGGAATTCATCATCCTGCCATTGCCATTTGGACGAAAGAAGGGAAGGCTGAAATATACAAGCAATTTTCTTATGAAGACTATCGGGATCGAATGAGTTGATAATCAAAAAAATTGTTTGGCGGAGAAGGCAAAGTGCAGAGATTTTTGTGAAAAAAAGGTGCAGAATGTTTGCAGGTTTACGGAAAATCCCTACCTTTGCAACCGCAAACGAAAAAATGCGGAAATAGCTCAGTTGGTAGAGCATAACCTTGCCAAGGTTAGGGTCGCGAGTTCGAGTCTCGTTTTCCGCTCATGTTTCTTTGAAATGTTGGAAATATAATCTTTGCCCAGGTGGCGGAATTGGTAGACGCGCACGTTTCAGGTGCGTGTGTCGAGAGGCATGCAGGTTCGAGTCCTGTTCTGGGCACAAAGATTTAACTTTTTAAAATTCTGGAGAGGTGGCGGAATTGGTAGACGCGCTACTTTGAGGGGGTAGTGACAGTTATGTCGTGGGAGTTCGAGTCTCCTTCTCTTCACAGTTCATGAAAGTTATTTGCGGAAATAGCTCAGTTGGTAGAGCATAACCTTGCCAAGGTTAGGGTCGCGAGTTCGAGTCTCGTTTTCCGCTCTTGTTTCTTTGAAATAATGGAACTAAGTTTTGCCCAGGTGGCGGAATTGGTAGACGCGCACGTTTCAGGTGCGTGTGTCGAGAGGCATGCAGGTTCGAGTCCTGTTCTGGGCACCAATCTTTCAGATTTCTGAATGACGAAATTTAGTTTGCGGAAATAGCTCAGTTGGTAGAGCATAACCTTGCCAAGGTTAGGGTCGCGAGTTCGAGTCTCGTTTTCCGCTCCAAATAGAGAGGTTGTCAGTCGATAAGATTGACGACCTTTTTTTTATATTGGAAGTTTACCGGACTATTTTATCGATAGATTGAATAGAAAAGCGTAATTTTGCAAACGAAAAAATCAATGTACTCCCCCCAAAAAAGAGCGTCATTGATTCACACAGACCTTTAATTAATTTAACTATTTGTGATATGTTAACACAGATCATTAATGCGCGCATCCTCACCCCGCAGGGCTGGTTGAAGGATGGGTCCGTACTTATTCGTGATCATAAAATTCTGGAAGTGACTAACTGCGACCTGGCGGTTATCGGAGCCAAACTGATTGATGCCAAAGGAATGTATATTGTTCCGGGAGGTGTAGACATCCATGTTCATGGTGGCGGTGGAAGAGACTTTATGGAAGGCACGGAAGAGGCTTTCCGGACAGCAATCAAAGCTCATATGCAGCATGGCACTACCAGTATTTTTCCTACTTTTCTTCTTCTACCATTCCAATGATCCGTGCCGCTGCAGGAAACTACTGAAAAAATGATGGCGGAGCCTAATAGCCCCTGTGCTCGGACTTCATCTGGAAGGACATTATTTCAATATGGCGATGGCAGGCGGACAGATTCCCGAAAATATCAAAAACCCCGATCCGGAAGAATATATCCCGTTACTGGAGGAAACTCATTGTATCAAACGTTGGGATGCTGCGCCGGAGCTTCCGGGAGCCATGCAATTCGGTAAATATATCACGGCGAAAGGAGTGTTGGCTTCGGTAGGACATACCCAGGCTGAATTTGAGGATATACAGACAGCCTATGAGGCGGGATATACGCATGCCACTCATTTTTATAATGCAATGCCGGGATTTCACAAACGGAAGGAATATAAGTATGAAGGTACGGTAGAAAGTATTTATTTGATCGACGATATGACAGTGGAAGTCGTGGCCGATGGCATTCATGTGCCTCCTACCATTCTTCGTCTGGTCTATAAGATAAAAGGAGTGGAGCGTACGTGCCTGATCACTGATGCGCTGGCTTGTGCGCCGCCAGTGATAGTCAGGTGGCTTTTGATCCGCGTGTGATTATCGAGGATGGAGTCTGTAAGTTGGCAGACCATTCAGCACTGGCGGGAAGTATTGCAACGATGGATCGGCTGATTCGTACCATGGTGCAGAAGGCGGAAATACCTTTGGAGGATGCCGTGAGAATGGCCTCCGAAACTCCTGCCCGGATTATGGGAGTGCTCGACCGTAAAGGAACGCTGGAGCGTGGTAAGGATGCTGATATGATTGCTTTAGACAGAGACTTGAATGTGAGAGCTGTATGGGCGATGGGAGAACTGGTGGAAGGCACCAATAAACTGTTTTAAATCTAATAAATAACGAAAACTATGTTGACTCAAATAATAAATGGAAGAATATTGACCCCGCAAGGCTGGTTGAAAGATGGTTCCGTATTGATTTGTGATGGAAAAATATTAGAGGTAACCAACAGTGATTTGGCGGTTATCGGTGCAACGGTTATTGATGCCAGAGGGATGACGATTGTGCCCGGATTTGTAAGTATGCATGCACATGGAGGTGGCGGACATGATTATACGGAAGCAACGGAAGAAGCATTCCGCACGGCAACTACTACACATCTGAAACATGGTGCTACCGGGATATTTCCTACATTATCATCTACCTCGTTCGAAAGAATCTACCAGGCAGTTGATGTCTGTGAAAACCTGATGAAAGAGAAGGATTCTCCTATTCTTGGCCTGCATATCGAAGGTCCTTACCTGAATCCGAAGATGGCGGGAACACAGTATGACGGTTTTCTGAAAACTCCGGATGAAAATGAATATATTCCTTTATTGGCGCGTACGTCTTGTATCAGACGTTGGGATATTAGTCCCGAACTACCCGGTGCACATGATTTTGCAAAGTATACCCGTTCGAAAGGAATTATGACTGCTGTTACACATACCGAAGCCGAATATGATGAAATTAAAGCTGCATTTGCAGTAGGATTTTCTCACGCCGCTCATTTCTATAATGCGATGCCGGGTTTCCATAAACGCCGTGAATATAAATATGAGGGTACAGTGGAAAGTGTGTATCTGACGGATGGAATGACCGTGGAAGTGATTGCGGATGGCATTCACTTGCCTGCCACTATCCTGAAACTAGTTTATAAGTTGAAAGGCGTGGAGAATACCTGTCTTGTTACCGATGCTTTGGCGTATGCTGCTTATGAAGGGAATGAACCGATTGATCCTCGTTATATCATAGAGGATGGCGTATGCAAGATGGCGGATCATTCTGCGTTGGCTGGTAGTTTGGCTACGATGGATGTATTGGTTCACACCATGGTAAAGAAAGCCAATATTCCTTTGGAAGATGCTGTGCGTATGGCTTCTGAAACTCCTGCCCGTTTAATTGGAGTGAGTGACCGGAAAGGGGCGTTGGCAAAGGGAAAGGATGCTGATATTGTGATTCTTGATAAGGAACTGAATGTACGATGTGTATGGTCGATGGGAAAGATTGTTCCGGGAACTGATATTCTGTTGCATAAAGAATAGTTGAAATAATCTCCAAAGAGGAGGGTCATAATGAATAATAAAACGCAGATTAACGCAAATTATCGCAGATATATTTCATTTATATGTGATTATTAATCAATGACTTATAAAATTATTTCTGCGATAATTCGCGTTAATCTGCGTTTTGACACACTCCCTATTATAAAAGCCAATGTTCTGTATGATATCAAAAGTCCGGCAGTTTATCATCATCAGAAGTATCCCGGACTTTTAATGTATTTTTATTCTGAAAGTAAACTGGTTTCTATCAGTTCTTTCAATTGGTTTTTTATTCATTGTACCTAATTTCATTGTCGGTTTGCCGTTCAGCGGGCAAAGTAGCAGGTTGGGAATGGTGCGGATTTTAAATGCACTTTCCAATTCCGGCTCCTGATCGACATCTACTTTATAAATATCTAATTTCCTTCGTATTCTTTAGCTAGTTGGTCTAATATAGGCGATAACGCTTTGCAATAGACGCACCACGGGGCATGAAAATCGACCAGGCAAGGTTTATTCCCTTTGAAGTTCCAGTTATCAGGATAAGATTGATAATCAGCTACCTTCTCTACAAAACTATCTTTGGTTAAATCTATTATTTTCATATATTCTATTTTTAATGGTTCATTTCATTTTCTCTACTGCAAAGATAGGGGAGTTGGGATAAAAAGAAGGATAGCCATTTTTCCTGTTGTGTTTACAATTCTTCCTTCTATGGCTATTTTCTAATCAAATTCTAATCTGATATGAGAGGCTTATAATGGCTTTTTTCCCGTCTCTCCGGTTACAGATTTGTAATTTTGCCGCGACAACTACAATAAGGTAATAAAGATAAATATAGTAATGAACAGAGTATTTCTAATTTCTTTTTTCTTCTGCTGACAGGAGGAATATGCGCGCAACAGGCTACCACAGGAACATTAACGCTGAAAGAGGCGGAACAACGTTTTCTGGAACGTAACTTATCGCTGATAGCCGAACGGTACAACATTGATATGGCACAGGCACAAGTGCTGCAAGCCAAATTATTTGAGAATCCGGTAATCTCGTTAGAACAGAATGTTTATAACCGCCTGAACGGAAAGTATTTTTGATTTTGGTAAGGAGGGTGAAATGGTTGTGGGAATTGAACAGGTAATTCGTCTTGCCGGACAACGGAATAAGCAGGTGAAACTGGAGAAAATCAACAAAGAAATAGCAGAATATCAGTTTGAAGAGGTGATGAGAACACTTCGTCAGGAGCTGAATGAGAAGTTTGTACAAGTCTATTTTCTCTCGAAATCCATATCCATTTATGAGAAGGAAGTGAATTCTCTGCAAGAGTTACTTGCCGGAATGAAACTGCAACAGGAGAAAGGAAATATTTCATTGATGGAAATGTCCCGTCTGGAATCTATGTTGTTCTCTTTGAAGAAAGAGAAGAATGAACGGGAAAACGAGTTGTTAACCCTTAGAGGGGAACTTAATGTCTTGTTAAATCTTCCGGGAGACACGATGGTTGAGTTATCACTGGATGAAGAGGTGTTGAAGCAATTGGATTTGTCTCAACTATCGTTCGCCGACTTGAAAGCGATGGTGAATGAACGGCCGGATCTCAAGATTGCCCGGAGTACGGTCAGTGCTTCCCGTGCAAATCTGAAATTGCAGAAATCAATGGCATTTCCGGAATTTTCGGTGAATGGTAGTTATGACCGTGCCGGAAACTTTATCAATAACTATTTTGCAATAGGAGTGAGCTTGTCAGTACCTATTTTCAACCGCAACCAGGGAAATGTGAAAGCTGCCCGTTTTAGTATCCAGCAGGCAGGAGCGGAACAGGAAAATGCGGCTAACCGTGCGGATATGGAGCTTTATACCGCTTATGCTTCACTTGATAAAGCAGTTCAGCTTTATCAATCTACCAATATGGAACTGGAACGTAACTTCCGAAAAACTGATAGCAGGAGTGAATGAGAACTTTAAGAAACGAAATATCAGCCTGCTGGAATTTATCGACTACTATGACAGCTATAAAGAAACTTGTATTCAGTTACATGAAATAAAGAAAGATGTTTTCCTGGCGATGGAAAACCTGAATACAACTATCGGACAAACTATATTGAACTACTAATATTCATAAATTATCAAAGACTATGAACTGGAATAAATTTCTTCCTTGTATATTGTTTGGCAGCCTTTTGGGAGCATGCTCCGGTAAAGGAGAACAAACGAATGTTGAACCGGCTGCCTTATGCCTGACAGATAGCTTGTTGAGAATTGTATCTGTCGATACGGTTCACGTTCAAGAGGTGATTGACGAACTGACATTAAACGGGCGGGTCACTTTTAATGAGAATCAGGTGGCACATGTATATCCGATGTTTGGAGGTACGGTAACGGAACTGAAGGCTGAAATAGGAGACCTTGTTCGCAAAGGAGAAGTGCTGGCAGTGATCCGTAGCGGGGAAGTGGCAGATTATGAAAAGACAATTGAAGGAGGCGGAACAACAATTATTGCTGGCACGCAGAAATATGGATGCCACACAGGATATGTACACTTCCGGGATGGCTTCGGATAAAGATGTACTTCAGGCGAAGCAGGAGTTGATAAGTGCCGAAGCCGAAGAAAGAAGAATAAAGGATGTTTTCTCTATTTATAATTTCTCCGGAAATGCTTATTATCAGCTGAAATCTCCCGTTTCGGGGTTTATTGTGGAGAAACAAATCAGCAGGGATATGCAGTTGCGTCCGGATCAGAGTGATGAGCTGTTCACGATTTCCGGTCTGTCCGATGTATGGGTGATGGCGGATGTGTATGAAAAGTGATATTAGTAAGGTTTCCGAAGATGCCTCCGTACGCATTTCTACGTTGGCTTATCCGGATAAGATGTTTGCCGGTATGATTGATAAGGTGTATCATTTGTTGAATAGTGAAAGTAAAACGATGAATGTCCGCATCAAATTGAAGAATGAAGAATATTTGTTGAAACCGGGGATGTTTACGAATGTAAGTGTGAAATGTAAAGCGGATGGAATTTCCATGCCTCGTATCGATGCTCATGCACTGGTATTTGAAGGAGGAAAAAGAATTATGTGGTCGTGGTGGAGCCGGATCAACGTTTGCAGGTGAAAGAGGTAGATGTATACAAACAGTTGAGCAAGGAGTGCTATATCCGTTCGGGACTTTCCGAGGAGACAGAGTGCTGAATAATAATGTATTGTTGGTATATAATGCGTTGAATGCAGATTAAAAAAACAGAAAATAGTATGCACAAATTCATAGATAATATAGTGGCTTTCTCGCTGAAAAATAAATTCTTTATTTTCTTCTGTACAGCGATTGCCGTTATAGCCGGAGCTGTTTCCTTTAAACATACTCCGATAGATGCTTTCCCGGATGTGACGAATACGAAAGTGACGATTATCACGCAATGGCCGGGACGTAGTGCCGAAGAGGTAGAGAAGTTTATCACCATTCCTGTTGAGATAGCGATGAATCCCGTTCAGAAAAAAACGGATATTCGTTCCACCACTCTTTTCGGGCTTTCTGTCATCAATGTAATGTTTGAAGATCGTGTCGATGATTTCACAGCACGTCAACAGGTATATAATTTATTGAATGATGCTGACTTTCCGGACAGGCGTTACTCCGGAAGTACAGCCTTTGTATGGTCCTACGGGAGAAATCTTCCGCTATACGCTTCGTAGTGACAAGCGCAGTGTGCGGGAACTGAAAACGATTCAGGATTGGGTGATTGAACGTAATCTCCGTTCAGTATCCGGCGTAGCGGATATTGTGAGCTTCGGCGGAGAGGTGAAGACGTTTGAGGTAAGTGTGAATCCTCACCAGTTGATTAATTATGGCATTACCTCTTTGGAACTGTATGATGCGATAGCTAAAAGTAATATCAATGTAGGAGGAGATGTTATCACGAAAAGTTCGCAAGCTTATGTGGTTCGTGGAATCGGTTTGATTAACGATCTGGATGAATTGCGAAACATCGTAGTGAAAAACATCAATGGCACTCGATTCTGGTGAAGAATCTTGCCGATGTACACGAATCCTGTCTGCCTCGTCTGGGACAAGTGGGCCGAATGGATGAAAATGATGTTGTACAGGGGATTGTAGTCATGCGGAAAGGAGAGAATCCGGGTGAGGTGATTGCCAACCTGAAAGATAAAATAGAAGACTTGAATCAGAATGTGCTTCCTGAAAGATGTGAAGATAGTGGCATTCTACGACCGTGAGGACTTGGTGAACCTGGCGGTAAAAACGGTGACCCATAATCTGATTGAAGGAATATTATTGGTTACGTTTATTGTGTTAATCTTCATGGCAGATTGGCGGACAACCGTGATTGTTGCTGTCGTTATCCCATTAGCCCTGTTGTTCGCATTTATTTGTTTACGCGTGATGGGGATGTCTGCCAATCTGCTTTCTATGGGGGCCATTGACTTCGGTATTATTATTGATGGGGCAGTGGTGATGGTGGAAGGAGTGTTTGTCGCTTTGGACAAGAAGGCGAAAGTGGGGATGCCCGCTTTTAACCGGATGTCCAAGATGGGGCTTATCCGTAACACTGCCAAGGACAAGGCGAAAAGCGGTATTTTTCTCCAAACTGATCATTATTACCGCTTTGGTGCCTATATTCTCTTTTCAGAAAGTGGAAGGAAAGATGTTCTCACCGTTGGCATATACATTGGGATTTGCGCACTGCTGGGGGCTTTGATCTTTACATTGACATTGGTTCCGGTGATGTCTTCCATGTTACTGAAAAAGAATGTTCGTGAGAAAAATAACGTTTTGTCCATTTTATCAATGAAAAAGTTCGTTCTTTTTTGATTTTTCTATGTCCGTCGCAAAACTGACTATCGGATTGGCAACTGTGGTTGCGGAGTCGGTTTATGGCTTTTTTCCTTCCTTGGGTCGGAGTTCCTTCCGCAACTCAACGAGGGATCGATCTACATCCGTGCTACCTTGCCACAAAGTATTTCGCTTGATGAATCCGTAACTCTTGCCAATAAAATGAGAAAGAAACTTTTGACTTTCCGGAAGTGCGACAGGTACTGTCCCAAACCGGACGTCCCAACGACGGTACGGATGCGACCGGATTCTATAATATCGAATTCCACGTTGATATTTATCCCGAGAAAGAATGGGAGAGCAAGTTGACAAAACTGGAACTGATTGATAAGATGCAGCAGGATTTATCCGTTTATCCGGGCATCGACTTCAACTTTCTCACAACCTATATCTGATAATGTGGAGGAGGCAGCTTCGGGGGTGAAGGGATCTATTGCGGTGAAAGTGTTTGGTAAAGACTTGTATGAGTCGGAAAATATGGCGGTTCAGATAGATAAGATCCTTAGATACGGTTCAGGGAATTGAAGACTTGGTGTGATTCGGAACATCGGTCAGCCGGAGCT
>VOFC01003404.1_pt1 | contig 28384 bp, 41 predicted proteins | sample 5384161 | NCBI WGS metagenome assembly VOFC01 (sample SAMN12384722, study PRJNA508395) | human gut metagenome | isolation source: healthy gut B | host: Homo sapiens | reverse complement strand
CAATTGTACTTCGTTCAGTTACGTATTGCTGCCAAACAGACAGGAATTGCAGATCAAAATCCATCATGCAGTGGCCTAAAATCACCGCCAGCAGCAGCCGCTGAAGGCAGTCTGCCCCCGCCGGAAAAGCCCCATACCACCGTCTACAGCAGCGCCATGCTGTAGGCGCCCAGCCGATATCCAAAGCAGGCAGCTGCAGCAGGCCATTGTGGACAAAGGCCACGGAATACACCCGGTCTGTATGCTGCCCTGCACCGCCCGATAGCCCATATAACCAAAGGCCAAGGGATGGCGCAGGATCACCGGAACTGCGTCCTTCAATAGAACGAACGAACCAGCAGGGTAAGTCCGGACACTGGTGGTCAAGTACCGGTGCCGCCACCTGCTAACACCAGCCGCAGCACCATGGAGCCGCCCAACGGCAGAACAAACATCCCCAAACTGTCAGGGCAAACCGTGCCCGGCATGACCTGAGCACCCTGCGATCAGCACCGCCTTTAACGGCAGGAAGCTTGTGCGGCTTCCCGCTTTGAAAGTCCCCCATCAAAATCAGGTCTGATCCCATCATCCCGTCTCGTTCTTTCCTTCTTCGTATATTGCACCGCCATCCCTGCCACCAGAAACAGCGCAAAAGTGTTGGAATACTCAAAGAATCCCGCCAAGCGCCCTGGGGTGCGATCGTACTTCTGGCGGTATGTATTGCATGGGAATGCTGGCCAGCACCATCAGCGCTCCGGCTGCCGGAATTTTGCTGCCCGTTCGATCTTCTGTCGCTCCCGGGACTCCGTCTGCATCCACGCCAGCAGATACAGAAGCAGTACCGGTGTCCTCGTCACACGCAACCGCACTGCCCCCGATCTGCGGCCCCAGGCGGCGTCCGGCAATAACCCATTGCAGCAGCAGGAGCCGCGCCACGGCTGCGGTATTCCAGTACAGTCGAAACGCATGACGGTTTTTTCGCCAGCGTACCAGCACACACAGCAGGTATCCCCATCGGCAGGTAGAATATCGGAAAAATCCCCTGCTCCAAAGGAGCACCTAAAGCTCAACCATGCAAGGGCCCACTTCCATCGCGCTTTATTTCCGGCATAGGACCCATATTCTCCAGCGATGGCTGCCAGCAGGCTACCATTAGTTGCCCACGGCATCGCCGGATGCTGTCACCTTCCTCACCTTCTTCTACACAAAATTCCGCTTTTCCGGGTTTATCATTATCATATTTTTCTCCGTTTTTACGGTGGTCATAAAAACATCACGGTACAGCCCGTAATGCCTGGACTGCACCGTGTGTTCTATCGTTGCTTTTATATTGATTTTGCCCATGAGCTCCGGGCATCCGGCTTTTTTATTTTCTTTTGCCCGCAGAAATCCGGAAGGGGAGCCTTGCCGTCCTTGAGCCACTGGTGATCTCCGCAGTTGCCGCGAACTCTACATCACCGGCAGAGTTCAACGCGGTCTCTACGGAATCTGAATCACGCCGATGATAAAGCCCACGCCAACCACCTGCATGGCCACATCGTTGGAAATACCAAACAGGGAGCAGGCCATGGGGATTCAGCAACAGAAGGGGAAGCCGCCCGCCACACCGGAAGCGCCGCGAATCCCAATGCGGACATGATGGAAAGCAGGACTGCGGCGGGTACAGAGACCTGCATCCCCCAGTGTATTGGCAGCCGCCAGTGCCATCAATGGTAATGGTGATGGCGGCACCGTCCATATTGATGGTAGCGCCCAGCGGAATGGACACAGAATAGATATCATATCAATCCCAGCTTCTCACACAGCGCCATATTCACCGGGATGTTGGCGGCGGGCTGCGAAAGAAGGCGATCCAGGGCCTCCTCCATGAGCAGCGGAACACCAGCAGGATGGGGTTGCAGTGGAGATACAGGAAAATGATAAGGGGTTGATTACCAGCGCCATAAATAGCATCATTTTCCAGCAGCAGAAGCAGATGGCCGTACTGAGTATAAAGATGGACAGGCCGTTGCTCACCACATTGGTAAATACCAGCCCCATAATGCCGAAGGCGCCAGATTGATGATCAGGCGGACAATTGCGAGGACCGCATCCGCAGTATCGCTCATAAGGACTTGCTAGTATCCCTTCCCCAACTTCTTCATAGCAATGCCAAAACGAGCAGGCCCACAGCTTGAGATGCCGATGTAATTTCCATTCATAATGGAGGCAATAAGGATTGGATGCAATATTGGACAGCAGCGTATGACCTCTCAAGCCTGCGGATCACCTCCGCCTCGGCAGCTTCCGCCAGCACCAGCGTCTGTGGGAACAGCTTACTGGTTACCAACGCTGAGTGCCGCCGCCACAAAACGTGGTCAGCATGTAGAAACGGCCAAACCAGCCCAGTTCCCACCAGAACCGGCGGTACACCGGCCGCCACCTTTTTACTAGGAACATAAAGTTCTACATAAGGAATGCAATTTGATAGTTCTTGATACCATTTGTTGTTGCGTGCAGTTTTATTTCGGAATTCGTTAACGAACTCTATCTCATTCATACTGTAAGAGTTCAAAATAGTCTGTGGTACGTTTCTTAATACTGATATACTTTGCAAAGGAAACGCAATCACCTTGCTGGTGAATGCCACTTTCACCTTGTTTAATAATCTATAATTTCTGATTTTTACACTGTAATAATCAGATAATTCATAAATGACAGCAGACCCAAAGCCACCAAATGTCGTTGTGATAAACACGATTTCAAGTTCATCCCTTAAAAAGAATTCATCAACGAAATTTGGCATAGAACCATTATAGATAACCGCTTTTTATTTCATCTTTGCCAATTATTCGCTGAAAACAACCGTTTTTTTGATTGGTTAGCGCATACCTTTCACCAGCCCCAAGACAATTCAAATCGCCAGGAACTGCATCAATATAAATAAACCTACTATTATGGTTGCTTACTATTTCATATTCTTTTGAGCGTGCGGCAACCAATTCCGCCAACTCCTATATAGCAGTAATTCATATTCTTCTCCCATATTCTTGACAGCTAAAACGCAACGAGTAATCTATATCATTTTTTCTTGTGCCCGTGTTCAAATACTCAATAACATCCTGGATTCTTCGCTTTTGAGAATCAGCCAAAAGGTAATTCAAGTATTTTTTCTAACGACACCCATTCATATTGACTTGATTCGTCATCAAGTGAGACGGAATAATTCAACGCCTCTCCATAATAAACAATAGTGAATTCCTGCCGAACCTCACCATCCAGAATATGCAACTCTAATGTTCGGATCGGTATAAGTAACCCATACTCAATTTCCTTTCACTTTATGTATTTTTGCAAGTACAGATTCAAATTCGCTGAATCTAATAATCTCCTGCCAGTGCCACATGATATCTATATTTTTCTTTGTTACTGGCGAATATCTGATCACAGACTTCATCACTTGCAAGTATTAAAAACTCGGAATCTTTTTTTCGTCCTTCTTGGATTTCGGTATTAAATGTTCTCATCTCACGTCGAACCCAATCGCCCTCTGTAAAATCCGAGCCTTCAAGTATCTTGATATCACTTATAATAACGATAAAATGTTTTGAATGCCCCAGCGCTGTCATAACAGCGTGTTCATAATCCGATTTTGATAATTCTGGCAAAGTCACTTTATCAAAAAAAACTTCTTTCAAGTGTTTCTGCAAAAAATTGTACACCTTTTGAGCCCTGTCTTCATCAATGTGTTTATAGCTGACAAAAGCGTCGTAAGTTCCGCTCTCGGGAAGTGTAAGTCCCAACAACGCTTTTAGACCGCGGTCTGCTTCAGTTGAGTCAACATCCTCTCTGTCAATATTTGCTATCAATTGCTTTAATTCAGAAATTTTGATAACACATTCGCCAAAGACTCTTTTCTCACCGACTTCGGCGCAATAATTTTTCAACCTTTCATAACTCATCAACAGGCATGAATAAAAATCTCGTGCCTTATTGTCCTGACCTATAAGGTTAAACAACTCATTTCCCTTCGAAAAATAATCTGCTATTGCTTCAAAACGCTCATCAATGTTTGAGGATATTGCTTTCCTTGACTTTTTCAATATTCTCATCGCTGGGTTGACTAAACTCTATCTTTCTTTAGCATCCTCAATTATTTTTATTTCATCATCACTATAAGAACCATCATTCTCATACTCTATAAGCACCTGCGCATACGGCAACAGCTTTTCTTTATATTCGGAAACCTGTTCTCCATGAACATCACCATTTGTCCAAGAATCAATACAATCACTGCGAACTCTGTGATCAACTTCCAAAATGTTAACTACCATCGCAGCGAATAATATTTTCTTGTCCTGAATCCGTTCAATATTCAAAGTATCATATACAATATTCAGTGTACTAATAATTCTTCGAGCTATTGGACGATACTCATTACCGTAGCCGAGACTGTTTTTGAAATATAACTCATAAAGCTCTTTTTATTCTCTGCAATGTGTCAATTTTTTCTCAAAATCATTTTGAAAATGATACTCGTTTACTAACAACACGAGCAAGTCGCATAATTTATCACAAAATTGAATCGCATCCCCGTGTTGAAGTTCCATTACCTGAGCGTATAACAATCGTTCCTTGTGGATATTTATTAGTTGGTCATCCCAAACTTCGGCAATCGCCTTTACCGCATTTATCAGACTATGAGTTTCATTGGTTCTTAGAACTCTTGACGGTAAATAAAGAATCTGTTTATCAGAAAAGAAAAATTTATACACGTCACTTAAATCAAAATTATCAATTTGAACTGGAAGTATTGGTTTATCATATGTAACCGCTCTTTTCCAATTCTCTTTGTATCCAAAGTGATTCCTGGGAATCTTTTGTCAGCACTATAATAAATAGAGTGCAATTTTTTTGCATCGTTTATCACTTCTGAATAATTGCTGCCAGCCGGGATATCATCGGGAGCAACCCATGTTTTGATTCCGTTTGCAACCAGTATGTCCTTGATAGGATTGACAATATCTCTGTCTTTAGAACCGTAACTAATAAATGCGTAACTCATAAAAAATCCTCTCAATATGGTACTTTAGCATTAAGTTTCAGATATTTTTTTGTTATCGTTGACATTATTTTTTGATAGTGTCAATTATAATTCTAAAAATGAGGGTATCTCTTTTTCACTAAAGGATTGTTCTTTAATTCATCAACCGTGGTCTCAAACACTTTTCCTTTTTGCTGGATTCAAAGTGCGATATTCAAATCCAAATCTTTTTATAAACTTCTCCAGCATATCGGAATAAACGGAAATGCCCACTCTATTCACATGTACATCGTTTTCGTCCCATTCATCCAAGTGCTGGAATATCCAATCAAAAAACATCAGGTAATTTGATTGCGTTGCTTCCTCCGGGACGATTCCAACCATGGCAATATAGACGTTAAAAAGTTCCTCCCATACAGAACAGATCAATCATGGAGTCCCGAATAATAACTTGTCCGGAGACAAGCTCGGAATATGCCTCTTCCGTCACCGGATACATGTCGCAATATCCGACTACTTCATCATTTTTCACGAGTAGTATTGATGTATCGTTCTCATATTCTTTAGTGGTTTGTTTCCAATCGTCAAAAGTGCCTTCTATATCATCATTCATCTCATAACGATCCGAAGGAATGCATAAATAGTCTATTTCAATTTCTTTCATAGTGAGAGCGGTATAATCTAAACCTATCTTAGGTATGTCTTCAATCTTTATAAGTTCTGGTCCTGTTATTCTATAGTTCTCGTCTTTTACTTCCGCGACCGTGTTGTTCATACCGGAAAAGATAGCGACAACTTTATCCAAATGAACATCAAGCACCGCAGGAAAGCATCCAGCAATGGGTAGGTCCCAAGTAAAACCCCATCGCCTCGGACGGAAGGAAGTCCTCTATTCTGAGAGGAATAATCGGACGGTTACGAGAAACCGCAGAATTGATTTCTCGGAGAACATAATGAGACTTGTCTAATTTGCTGGAAAAAAACAAGTAATACCGCTGTTGAATTGCTGATGCCTCTGATTATCTCCACTGCATATTCGCTGCCTGTTCTAATATCCCTGGGTGCAATGAAACACTTATAGCCACGCTTTTCTATTTTATCAACAATATAATCGGCAATATCTTTGTTTTCACTCGCATATGAAATAAACAAGTCGTATTTAAATAGCATTACACTTGCCTTCCTTTTGCTGTATTCTCTGTGTATTTCTGTCAAGTTTTTCCGAATTTTGAATTGCAACTGTTGTCCTCAAACAAATCCAAAGTCGTTATTTTTTAGCTGTTTTATATGAATTTTATCAATTTCTTTTTGCCAACGAACTGCTGAAGTGTAGTCGCTTTTCAAATGAAATCCATAATAGAATAATCGAACTAATTCTTTTTGCTGCATCGGCAGCACCTTTTTCAGCCGCTGATTCAAGCAATCTAACGGCTTTGTTTTTATTTATTTCAACATCAATACCGTACAAATAGGCAATTCCCAAGTAATACATATGCATCGGAGCATTGCCGTGCTCTTTGTCTGGCTACATGAGAAAGTGCTTTTATTAGGTTTCGGTAAAAGTTTCTGTATCGGTAATACTTACGGTTTCCGGAAGACTCTTTAAAAACCTCATAATTCTCGAAAAGTGTTTTTTGTCGGTATCAACAAGTTCAACCGGAAGAATTCTTTTGTTTTCTTCAATAGCCGTTGGTATTTCATTGGAAACAACATAATTATTTTCATTTGCAATATTTGGGGTTACTGCGAGAGTAAAAGATCGCTTTTGCTTATTGCACTTCTTATTGATTCATCAAAATTTTCATTCGGCTGTAAAATTCATCATACCATATGGCAACATCTTCTGTCTCTTTATTGCCATGGATTTCAGCCATTAATTTTTGTTTCGCATATTTTCTGTCTCTTTTTTTTTCTATAGCTCAAAAGATGTGTCTATCGAACATCGCTCTGACTTTATCTGCTAATTCATTGCCAACTAAAACTGCCGATAAGCAATCCTCAAGCTTCTTCTTATAGGGCAAACTTGTTGGATCATCGTTTGTCCTGTCTAAAAAATTGAATTTGCCCGCAAACGCTATTGAATTTTGCTCCAAATTTCTTTCCATAATTATTGGCAAAACCGGAATGGACTTGTCTTGAGCAAAGAAGTATACTCTTCTAGCATAGTTATCTTCAGATAAAAACTTATCCGATATAGCTATAACTATAAGGTTTATGGCAAAACAATCGGATTCCCAGTCATCAGAAATCGAAAGGATTCCGTTTTCATAATAATAAATGTCACAGTTGTTTAAGGAGTTGTATATCTCTGGAAACAGTTTCAAAATATTGATTAAAATCATTTGGATGAGAACAAAAACAACACTCTAGCTTTTTTTGATGTATTTATTTCGTCAGCTCTTTTTAGTTTTAACATATGTATCCTCCTATAGAAACTTATCATTTACTATTGAGTTTTATAGACAACTTAAAACATCATCTTGAAGCAGACTGCAGATCCGTATTTTTCTTATTTTTCTTCATAGCTTATTGCAGTAAGGTCGAAATCATAAGGATTTAAATACTGTAACTCACCAAAGTTTTCTTCTTTAATGTAGATTTCGTCAATTCCTGTTTCAAGCGTTATTGGTAATACAGGAATATGATTTGCTTTTTGCGAAGCTGAAATCGATGTTCATTGTTCGATTAGGGTAACTATCGCTAAACGAGCTTGTTTAGCTATGATAATGTAACTTTAATTACTGGCTTCTATCATCTTCCTCAACCCTGGTATTATTGCGTCTCTCATAAATGTATCGTCTTTGTCGTAATTCTGAATAAGTTCTCTCATAGCTTTGTCTACTAAAGTGCCTTTATCTGGCGTGTTAGGTTGTTTTATTAAAGAACAAATGGCGTTAACACTTCCAGAAGAAAACCAAATGCAAGCTGGTTTTATATTGATTAAATCCGATATCAAATTCAGCCCTCATGGATATATCTAATCTTTCCATGCTTTCCGGAAAAATCTCTCTGAACTCTTTTTAGCTTAAGATAACACTCCTCTGTAGCCATATGCAAACTTTAGCATAATCCTTCAAGTACATATAATAACATACACCGTTATAATACAAAATATCCAGTAACCTAGCATAATCCGCCATAGCCCATAGTTTTTTTAAAGGAACGCAAGATCCGCCATAAGACTTGCTTTCTTGGTTATAGTTTTACTATCTTTTGCATTTTCATCTAATTCGCTAATTTTTTTCTGTAGCCATGATACTCTTTCTTCTTCATGACAAAAGTCATAATTATCGCACCCTGACTTTATTGCGGCTTTTGCGGCTTCAATCGTCTTTCTAAAAACATCTTCATAGTCTGAACTGTCATAATGCAATTCTTTTTAAGAGGCAATAGTTCGATTCACGCCAATAAAAAATATCTTCAGCAAAATCTGAAAGCTTGCCTAAATCAGTAGAATATTTGGCGAATTTCTCATAGTATTTGATTACTTCATCGTAAGTCATATTCGTCCATGATTTCCACCCATGTAACATATTGCAAAGAACCGATAGATACTTGCGGATTAAGCGAATATCATTCTCGCTATTTTCAGAAGAGTTAATTATTTCTTCTTGCAAGAAGTGCACAGCCTCTCGGTAATAACTAATCGCATTAGGAATGCTAAGCGTTTTCTGCGGAGACGGCTCCATTTTTCTTCTGTACCAGAGGCGCAGATGTTGGCCATATCAATCAATTCAGTTATCAGTTGTCTCTTTGAATGATCATCATTTTTTGTGTTTTTTTAACTTTTGATATTACTTCTAATTCATATGCAGCAGCTTTGTAAATATCATATTCAACGCCATTTCCGGTCACATACATCTTAGCTAATTGTTTCGTCGCTTAGGCAGATTTATGCGCCTTTTCAAATAGCTTCAGCGCATATCCTTTGTTAACTTCAACATCAATACCGTCAAGATAAGCGAGTCCTAAAAGATAGTTATGTTCTGGGTTATTTTCACTTCCTTCATTGTGTAAGCTTTGCTTATGGTTTCAATGAAACGGTTTTTATCTTCTTCACTATCGAAGCGATAAGAATCTGGAATATTATTATATTTTCTCTAAGTGAATCTGAGTCCGTTTTAATCATTTCCGCAGGAAGTATTTCAATACCTGACTTTTTGGCTTCCGGATACTCTTACCCATAATTTATAATTCGGTTTTCCGTCAGCTCTTCCAGCAAGACTTGGTGTTACAAGCAAAACAGAAGCAACTTACTATTTTCAAGTATTTTGCTGATATTTTCTTTAAAAGCTCTCGCCTGGAGTTAAGAATTCATCATACCAAATAGCAATATTTTGACATAAGGGATTTGAGTGAATTATCTGCATTAATTCATTAGCATGTTTTCTGTCTTTTTACGATAACTCAGAAAGATATATGCATCAAACGCAGCACGAATTTTTTTTTGCTAATTCGTCACTAATGAGAACAGAATCAAGATATTTTTTAGTTTTTCTTCATAGCTAATCGCAGTAAGATCATAATCGTAGGGATTTAAATACTGTAATTCACCAAAGTTTTCTTCTTTACTGTAGATTTCGTCTATTCCTTTTCAAGCATTATTGGTAATACAGGAATATGATTTTCTTTTTGCAAATCTCAAATCAATACTCATTGTGCGATTAGGAGTACTTAAAAAGTCTGAACGTAACCGGAATTACAAACAAGTTCATTTGGTTAAGGTCAGTTTCCCAGTTCACATCTGCATATTCATCTGCCATATTTTCAGTATAATAAATGGCGCAATCGTGTGTTTTGAAAATATCGCTGCAGACTTTTCAAGTGCCTTATCATAAATCATCCGGATGGCATGTGAAATAAGCCCTTGGTTTTTTTTAGGTTCGAATTGCCTTTTGTCTTGACTTTCAAGTACTTCATTATTCACTCCTATGTAGATGCTTGATTACATACTTACCGAAGCTTTGTCGATATTTGCTGTGCTTTGATATTATAACGGATCTTTATTTCAAAGTTCAGCGATAGTCCATTGTACCCTCCTGATTAAACATTTAGTTGTTACGGATTATCGAATATCCCATCTTTATTATCAGCTTAGTGTTTCCATTGCTGTGTTTCGGTCATATTCCTTCTCGCTCTCTGGAAGTTCGCTGTACGGTACAAGACAGGGCGTTTTTTTTTTCGTCATTTACCAAACCGTAAGACCACGACTGTTCGATTCTGCCGACCGCCCAAACATCGTGCACATTTTCGGCTATTCTTTCTGTAAGGGCAAGCTCTTCAGGAGGTTAATATCACTTGTATCAATAGGTTTGGGAATATAACTCATAAGAAAATCTCCTTTCATCAGTTTGTTTTTCAAGATACTCCACAATGTGTTACCAATGTTGGAGATATCGTTTTTCTCATAAACAGTATGTATACCGACTCTGTTGCCGATTTCTATCATCTTTTCATTATCTTCCTGGTGTTTCTTAACACCGAGAGTATCGGCCACTATAACAGGAACAGAGTTAAGTCCGTAATCTGTATCTAGACGACTCAACTTATTGTAGTATTCCTGAACGAGCGTCTTTTTGTGCCTTGCATTCTATGATAAGAACTTTATAGCCTTTTGTGGCAATAATATCAATCTCATTTTGTGCCTCGTCATTATTCCAGTGAATTTCCACGGAATTTGCAACATCATCAAACAATCCGGTTTCAAGGAGTTTATAATAAACAAACAACTCAAGTATTCTTCCGGACTGGGTCATTACATCTTTAAACTGATGTGTGCTGTATGAGAAAAGAGAGTTTATTCGTTTCGTCCCCGGAAAGACACCTAATATATCCTTTGGACATTAAATCATCAAGCAGCGGTTTTATGTCCGAAAAGCTTATGTAGAATTTATTAAGTTTTTCCTTGATAATGTTTGCACTGATAATTCCCGTAGCCAGCGAATCATAATAGAGCCAGGCATCCCCTTTGTAAACACGAATGTTTATGCTGTTTGGATCATAAAGCTTGTATGATTCATGAAGCAAAGCAGCAATAGCTTTGTGAAAGCCTGAAGGTGCATTTATTGTAACGCTGTATGCGTTATTTGAATATAATTCAATATTACAAGATATTTTTCGTTTGCTCTTTTGATCTGTTTACAAAGTTTCTTTTACGGAATCAAGGCATGCTTTCTCTATGATATAAGTCCTTTTAACGCTATCATCCTGAACATTCACGATTTCTGATTTGTTAGCTTTATCTTGTTCGCCTAAAAATCTCGCATAATGCTTTCCATTTGTTTTCTGATCCGTAGTCTTTTTGTTCTTTACAAAGCCCCCATTTATAAAGTCCCCAGAAATACTCATAATCTTTCTGCATATCCGAAAGCTATAATCATCAATGGAACTCTTAAATTCAAAAATGTCACTGATTTTCAGGAACGGAACAAAAAGAAATGTATCTGATTTCTTCACATCCGGTAGTAATAAACTTATTGGTGTTGCGATTGTATTTATAATTTGACTTGCAACAGTATTCATACCGTTCAATTATGGATGATGACCTAGTGCGATTGAATTCAAAAATCTGAAGATGCCTCTTTTTTGAGTACTTAACAAATTCTTCTTCACTTTTAATAAATTTAACTGAATGAATACGTTCGGAGATATCAGTAATCATTTTTGCGTCCTGTTCAGATAATGGATAGCTTGTCATAAGACAAACATTGATCACCGCTCTCAAATGATGTGAATCCATGCTTTTTATGGCATATTCAAGTATTCTTTTTAAATTGTTTAGATCGCTTCTTTCAAACTCACAGATATATGTAATTCTAGAGGGATTGATAAGCAGCGCAGATTCAACAATACGGAATGCGGCAGTGTTGACAGATGGCATGATATTCATTAAATCGATCGGTATTCCGATGTGCAAATTAGATTTGTAGGTAAGAATAAACGGAATTTTTCTTAATCAAGTCAACATCGTATTGCTTGTAATCAATATATTTTTCACTTTCCAGTATTGCGTTGAAAGATGCGGCAAGAGCGCTAATTCTCTTGCGTACGATTTTCGCCTGATTTACCGATAAATTATTCAACTCCCTGTTCAGGGCAGAATAATAGTGGTCATAAAGCGCAGTTTTGGCACTGTTTCCGGCGCTTATTTCCTGCAGACAGATATAGAACTTGTCAAATGCATTTCTTGCTTTTGCGTTGCCTTCGAGCAGTTTGTTTATTACATCTATATCAGATTGGAGGATAACATTCTCGCGTTTTATTTTTTTTGCGCACCTAGCGTATTCTCTGTGCAAACTTACGGAGACTTTATCCAGGTCATCTAGCAATTCAAAATCTTTTGTCCTTTGGATCATTCCATTTCGCATAGTTCTTCTTTCTCCATTCATCGCTGTTCAGCATTTGAACACCTGTGCCCCGTACCAAACAGGGGTGATATCCGTTCGCCTTGCCTTCTTTTCCGCTGATATACTTTTTCCATCGACTCAGTTGTTTTAAAACCACGGCACATCATATTTACATTCCATCGCTTGTGCTCGTTAGCGACCATATCCTCAATAGCTTTTTTGTCAGCTGGCATCTTTGAGTTTATTATACGGTCAAATTTCTCAGGGGCGGTTGAATCGAGAAAATCTATTCCGACACTCGCGAGTTTGTATTTGAGAGATATAACATAACTAAGACAGGCAACATAATTATAGTTGGACAAAAATTGCCGTTGCAGTTTTTCGCATATCGAGCAGTTTTGAGTAGTTCCATACAAGATGACAATTAAATGCCATGGATTTAAGAGTCCTGTAATCCTTATGGCTTTCTATAGAATCATCCTTATGAACATAATTAATACCGTTTTCATTGTTGCCGTTCTCGGTAACACAATTTATAACAAAATTGGCATCAAAGCAGTTCTCTGCAATCAGCACAAACTTTTGCAATCTCTAAATTCAGATCATCGCTATCTGATCCGATAAACAAATAGGTATACTTGTTGCCTTCATCATTCAGCAATATCTCCGATATATCATCCTCAATATTGCCGAATGTAATCGTGTTAAATGACAGTATGCCGTAGTCATCATCCACAACTTCGTCATCAACACTAAAGAACTTACGGAACGCTGGTCTGGCTTCCAAATATTTATTTTTTGCGTTCGTATCATCAGAAACAACAGTAAAATTTAGTTTATAGCCGCTGACTTGAGCCATTTCAAAAGCAAAGTCAATAAATTTTTCAGTAATACCGGAATATCCGAAAACAAGCACGTTAACCTTTTCCTTATTTATGTAGTTGTATAAGGGATAGCAGTACAGCAAATTCTGAATTGTGCCGGTATAATCTTTTTTATTGTCACTCATTTTTGAACAACTCCTAACTTTTGATAGAATAGCGGATTAATGCTCATCGTTGAAGTTTCCATTGTCGGGATTGTACTCAACAATTTCTCGAAATCCGTATCGAGAACATCACATATTCTCTCAAGAACCTGCATTGTGACTTCCTGGTCTTTTTTTCATTCTTGTCAATGTGTTCGGAGCGATATCAGCTTGTTTTCGCAAATCTGCAGCAGTCATTTTCTTATCAATCAGCAATTTCCATAGTTTGTTATATGAAATAGCCATAGTCACACTCCGTCCTTAATTCGTGGTATTGTTGCAGTTCAGCCTTACTATTTACAACACTCTTATTATATACTATAGAACTCTTTTCTGTCAACCATAAACTCGCAATCTGTTGCGAAAAGTTATGAGCAGAATGAAAATCTTTTTGCTTCTATGCTTTTGTCGCATTTAACTGGGGCGTTATGGATTACATGGGTACATTTTAATTCAAATTTGTAGGACATCTCGTACACGAATACCTATCTCGCACACGATTACTCCATCTTTCGCACGATTACTATTCAAAGGGCAGAGCATAAGAGCCTTAAAAACAAATAAATCCGACTCAACAGGGCAGTCTGTCAAGCCGGGCGGAAATAATAATCGTGTGCAATAAGCTGTAAAAACGCTTTTATTTCAAGGCATCTAAAAACCAAATGGGGTGCAGATTGTATCCAAATAAGCGTTATTTGCCAGCGAAAAAGCCGGTGAATCCAACAGGTTCACCGGTTTTTATTTTATTTGCGGATATTTAATATCTCCTCACAACAGCAAAAGCATATCTCTGATTTACTATCCGCAAAGACATCCCGCATATTTCTGTTTCCGGTCCAGAGCCGCAGGCAGCACTTTCATTTCAAAACCGCACCCCGTTTATCAGGCATTGCATCTTGACAAACGGGGGTGCGATCACATTTACGGGGGATTACAGAAAAGATCAGGTCAGACTGATTTTGTCTATTCGTTCGAGCTCATCGCTCGTAAAGATGTGTTTTCGATTGCTTTTATATTATCGATGATTTGCGACGGCTTTGACGCGCCTATCAGAACGGAGTTGACCATTCCGTCTTTCAGCACCCATGCAAGCGCCATTTCGGCAAGGGTTTGATTTCTCTCCTTGCAATTTCCGAAAGCGCGCGGACTTTTTGAGCTTCTCTTCGGTTATCGCGTTGACGGAGAGGAATCTGCCGTCGGTCATAACCCTGCTGTCGCTCGGAATGCCGTTTAGGTATCTGTCGGTCAGCAGCCCTTGCGCGAGCGGACTGAAGGCGACAATGCCCTTGTTCAGCCTTGCGGCGGTGCTTTTCAGACCGTTCTTCTCGATTGTTCTGTCAAATATCGAATACCTGTTTTGATTTATCACAAACGGGCATTTGAGGTCTTCAAGAATGCTGCACGCCTTTTCGAGATTTTCGCCGTCATAGTTGGACACTCCCGCATGAAAGCCTTTCCGCTGCGAACCGCCTGCGCGAGCGCACCCATCGTCTCTTCGAGGCGGAGTCTCGGGATCGAGGCAGTGATGATAAAAAATATCAACATACTCAAGTCCCATGCGTCTGAGGCTCTGATCAAGGCTCGCGAGAAGATATTTGCGGCTTCCGTTTCTGCAGCCGTAGGGTCCCGGCCACATATCGAAGCCCGCCTTTGTGCTGATTATCATTTCATCGCGGTATGCCTTCATCTCGTTGGCAAAAATTTTTGCCGAAATTCTCTTCGGCGCTGCCGGGCGCCGGACATCGTAATTATTTGCCAGGTCAAAATGCGTGATGCCGTTGTCGAATGCGGTGAAGCAGAGCTCTTTCATGTTTGAATACTGCGCGTTATCGCCGAAGTTATGCCAAAATCCGAGCGACACCGCCGGCAGCTTCAGACCGCTTTTTCCAAGGCGGTTATATTGCATCTTGTCGTATCTTTTTCGTTTGCAACATACATATTGATTCTCCTATATATCCGTGTCACTCTGCCTTATCCCAGCCGGAATAGGGGTTATGCTTTCGTTGACCGTATCCTTGCTGATATCAAATGCTTTTGTGCAGTCCCTGTCGCTGTACCAACCGGTGAATACATAGCCCTCTTTGACGGGGTCGTTTTCAACATTGACAAGCTGACCGTGCATAACCTTCTGATTCTCTATCTGAGAGCCGCCGTTCGTGTCGAAAGTTACCGTAAAACCCGCATGGCTTATGCAAAAACTACACAGGCAATTAGAACAACAATACCCACGAGTATAAGCCTGTCGGCGGTTTTTTACAGATATTTTGACATTTCTGTAAAGCCCTCCCGGCTTTCTCTCTGTCGTAAGACCCATTGTGCTTTTTCGTTATCCATGGTTTCACAGCCTTTCGGTTTCAGCATTCATTATCTGCGTGCGAGATATTTACGCATATCGATAGCGCAGGCAATAAGGATTATCATACCCTTGATGATATAAAAAGCATATTGGCGGACACGGAGAGGAAGTTGAGTCCTGCAAAAATTATCTGTAAAAGCAGAACGCCGACAACTATTCCGCTTATCTTTCCTGTGCCGCCGACGAACGACACGCCGCCGATAACGCAGGCCGCGATAGCGTCGCATTCATAGTTGAGTCCGGTATTTGCGGAGCAGGAGGCGATACGCGCACCCTCGATGAATCCGTTATGCCGTACATAACGCCTGCAAGAAATAAACACAATGAGAATAGTCACAAAGACATTTACGCCCGAGACTCTTGCCGCCTCTTCGTTTGAGCCGACTGCAAACATATTTTTGCCGAACTTCGTCTTATTCCAGACGACCCACATAACAGCGGTCAGAAGGATTGAATAGAGAACATATTTCGGGATCGCAACGCCGTCAATCGAGAACAGCGTGCCGGTGATAAACAGTATAGGACGGATCGAGACCGGAGAGCGTCTGTCCGTTGTTTCCGCCTATCATAAGATACATAAGAACCGTACCGAAAACGATAAGCTGGGTCGAAAGAGTGACTATAAACGGATGAAGCTTGAACTTGGCAACGAAAAATCCGTTCACAAGACCGACTGCGGCGCCTATGGCTATAACCGCGAGGAGCACGACGATCAGCGGCATCGTGTCAAGACCCTTGAACATCTTGTTCGCATAATCGCTCATCTGAAGCAGAGAAGCGGCGACGCAAGCCGTGAGTCCGACGCAGCGGCCGGCGGAAATATCGGTACCGGTCAGCACTATGCATCCCGCAATGCCCAAAGCAATCGGCAGTTTTGCCGCCGTGAGCGAGATTATGTTCACTATTGATGAAATGCTCAGGAACGCCGGCACCTTGACCGCAATAAAAATCACGGAAATCGCGATTATTATATACATCGCGTTGTTGAACAGCAGATCCGTCACAAGTCTTTTTTTTATCGCCGCGGTCTGCCGCTTTGAATTTTGGAGCCAGACCGAAACGCGCGAGCGCTTTACTTTTTTTGCACTTGTATCAGCCATGATGATTCCTCCTTAGACATATTTCGCCGCAAGGGTCATTATTTCTTCCTGGTTCGTCGTTCCTGCGTCCACTTCGCCCGCGCGAGCCTGCCGCCCGACATAACGAGTATCTTGTCGCAGACGCCCAAGAGCTCCGGCATTTCGGAGGAGACCATGATAACGGTTTTTCCCTTTTTGGCGAGGTCGAGAATAAGCTGATATATCTCATATTTCGCGCCGACATCAATACCTCTTGTGGGCTCGTCGAGCAGGAGCACCGTGGGGTCGGTCAGAAGCCACCTTGCAAAAATGACCTTCTGCTGATTGCCGCCCGAAAGAGAGCTTATCTTCGTCTCCTGGCTGGGAGTCTTTATTTTCAGGGAGTTTATGTACTTGTCGGTAGTTACCTTCATTTTCTTCTTGCTGACGAACGGACCCGTCATATACTTCTTCAGGCTTGCAACAGTCGCATTCTCTCTGATGTTGAGAATGCCGAAGATTCCGTCGCGCGCCGTTCTTCGGTCAGCGCAAATCCGTTTTTTTATCGACTCGTGAGGAGTTTTGTTTTTTACCTCCTTGCCGTCAAGAAAAATCTTTCCGAGCGGCGCGTCGTTATGCCGAAGATCTGTTCAAGAAGCTCTGTTCTGCCCGATCCGTCAAGTCCGGCGACACCGAGTATCTCCCCCTGTTTGCCTCGAAGGACACATCTCTGAGATTTGTATATTCGCTGCCAAGGTTTTCGACTTTCAGCAGCACATCGCCGATCTCGTTATCCTTTTTCGGATAGCGGTTCGTCGCTCGCGTCCGACCATGAGTCTGGTTATCTCGTTCATGGTAAGCTCGCTCGCGGGCTTCGTCGCGACCCATCTGCCGTCGCACATTATTGTGACCTCGTCGCTGATACGCAGTATCTCTTCCATTTTATGTGCGATATAAATAATCCGCGCATCCGCGGTCGCGGAGCATATTGATTATGCGGAACAGATGCTCCGCCTCTTCCTCGGTAAGCGATGATGTTGGTTCGTCAAAGACGATTATTTTGAATTATAAGAAACCGCTTTCGCGATCTCAACCATCTGTCTCTGCGAAACCGGCATAGTGCTCATTATTGTTTTGGGGTCAACATTTATTTCAAGCTCTTTGAATATTCTCGCCGTTTCGTCATACATTTTCTTTTCGCTTGTAAACGGAAGAAATTTTGAAACAGTCGGGAATCTTCCGAGCCACATATTATCCATGACATTGCGTTTGAGAGCCTGGTTGAGCTCCTGGTGAACCATCGCGACTCCGTTTTCAAGGGCTTCCTTGGAGTTTTTGTAATTCACCTCTTGACCGTCGACATATATATGTCCGCCGTCCTTGCTGTAAACGCCGAAGAGGCATTTCATAAGAGTTGACTTGCCCGCGCCGTTTTCGCCCATAAGCGCGTGCACCGTTCCCCTTCTGACCGTCAGCTGCGCATGGTCGAGCGCCTTGACGCCGGGGAACGACTTTTCTATATCCACCATTTTGAGCAATACATCTTTATCGGAGTCCGGCTTATTTATATTGGTCTGCATATGTTTCACTCCTGTCTGCATCTGGGTTTTACGGTTGGCATAACGCCCCAACCGCAAATTGAAACCGTTTGATTATTCGCTCTCAAGTGTAAGCAGAATAGGGTATATTGACTCTCCAAGTGCCGACCGTGTTTGCGGAATCGATGCCTTCGAGCGCATTTGTGCCGTTGAGCAGATTCTTCATGACGGTGGTTATAGCGGTTGCCATACCCTCGGCATCCTGCTTTATCGTGCCTATCATCGAGCCGGACTTGATAGCCGACTTTGCAGCATCTGTTGCGTCAACGCCGAACACGGGGATAACAGTCTTGCCGTCCTTGTTGTAGCCCGCGGTCTGAAGAGCGGATATTGCGCCGAGCGCCATCTCGTCGTTATTCGCGATAACGAGCTCGATCATATTCTTGTTGGACTCGGTGTACTGTGCGAGAGCCGTGCTCATATAGTTTGTCGCGGCGGCAGACGACCACAGTCCGTCCTGGTCAACGAGGTACTTTGTTCTTGTTTGCAGAATCGTAGAACTTGAGCTCGGGCTTTCCGGCAGCCTTTGAGAATCGCGTTTGCGTCCTCAACGCCGTACTTTGTACGCGCGATGGCTTCCATGTTGCCTTCCTGACCCTTGAACATAACGTAGCTGATGACGCCGTCGTTGTTGAGGTCGAGCTTGCCGTAGTTCTTCAGAACATATTCGCCTATCATCTTGCCCTGCATATGGCCTGCCTGCTCATAGTCCGTGCCGACGAATACGCACTTGTCATAGCTCTCGATAACGGACTGCTCAACGGAGCGGTTGAAGAATATAACAGGAACATTCTTCGCCTTGGCGAGATTGATGATGTTCTGCGCCGCGTCGTTTGAACCGGTGTCAACGACATTGACGATAAGCAGCGAAGAGCCCTTTGCAAGAGCGGTCTGAACCTGCTCGGTCTGCGTGGTCTGGTTGCCGTTGGCGTCATAGTCATTGTAGGTATATCCGCTGTCGCTCAGGATCTTGTCCATCGACGAGCGAACGGTGGAAATATACGCGTCGCTGAAGGTATAATAAAATACGGAAATCTCACCTTTGTTGAGCCCTTGTCTCCGGAGCCGCCGCCGGACGAGCAGGCGGCAAAACTGGCTACCATGAGCACTGCCAATAATAATGCTAACAACTTTTTCATAAGATTACCTCCTTAAAAGAATTTCTTCGTTATCAGCATCTTCATTATAGCTTCGATTCAAAAAACAGAATGAGATTTTCTATCTAAAATGTATAAAAATTTTACGATGTTGTCGAATCAATATATACACTTTGCCGCTTTAGCGAAGAAACCGCCCGGATGCTTATTTCTCACATCCGGGCGGTTTTGTTAATCATATTTATCGAAGCCGAAAAGGATCTTCTGAACATCAGCCGAGAACATATTGCTTCGGTCAACGACATAGACATCTGTTTTTATCACGCTCTCGGTCTTCTGCCCGAGAGTATGTTCGCCGCGTTCATAACGGCGAGATAACCCATGGAAAACGGGTTCTGTACAATGAGCGTATCGAGTTCCCCTGTTTCGAGCATACCGACACACTCCGTGTTGTTGTCGAAGCCTATCGCGCAGACGCGTTCTTTTATCCCGAGCTCCTTTATCGCCATTCCAACGCCGAGGGTCGACCATTCGTTGAATCCGACAAGAACATTGATCTGCGGATTCTCTTCAAGAAGCTTTCTTGCGCCCGCGGTCGCGCTTCTGGGTGTTGGACGAAACGCTGACCATAGCGACTATCCTGGCGTTTTTTAACGTTTTTTAATTTCGTCCTGAAAGCCTTGCAATCTCTTGCTGCCGTTTTCGGTGTTCTCGCCGTAGTTTACTATTCCGATATTGATGCTCTCCTGCTCTCCACAAAGCTTCTGCGCGACCTGAGCGGTTTTCAGTCCTGCTGAGTAATTGTCGGTTGCGATAAACAGCTCTTTGTCCGCCGCATCAACATCGCTGTCAACGGTTATTATCTTTATGCCCTTCTCCGCAGCCTTGCGAACGGCGGGAGCGTTTTTCTCAAAATCGATTGCAGAGAGGATAATCGCGCCGACATTGCGGTAAACGGCGTTCTCTATCATTTTATTTTGAGTCTCGTAATCCTCCTCGTTCTCCGGCCCCTCAAAGGTGATATCGATGTTGAACTCGGTCGCGGCCGAATACGCACCCTTTTTCACGTCGTTCCAGAAATCGGATTCGCTTCCCTTTATTATTATGGCAACTCTCGGATATTCGGGAGCAAAGCCGCTTCCGCTTTCGCAGCCAAACAACACGCAGAGCAAGAATGAGGCGAGCAGCATGAACGCGATACTTCTCTTAATATTCATTTTCCGTCCTTTCTCAATCTTCGGAATCTTAATTTTAACCGTCGTGCCGACATCAAGCTCGCTTTCGATTGAAATTCCGTATTCATCGCCGAAATAGATTTTAAGCCTGTCGTTGACATTTTTTAACGCCGATGCCCTTCGAGTCGCTCCTGCCTTTTTTCAGGATGGTCTCGCACTGCTCCTTTTGTCATTCCGAGTCCGTTATCGGCTACGGTGATTATGATATCCTGCCGTCGGCGCGAACGCAGATGCGTATCTCGCCCGCGTCAACCATTCTGTCGAGTCCGTGGTAAATGGCGTTCTCAATAAACGGCTGGATGGTTATCTTGTTGCACATATATCCGAGCAGGCTCTCGTCTACATCGAACGAATAAGTAAACTGGTTTTTGTATCTGTAGCTCTGGATTATGAGGTAGCTCTCGGCATGGCGCAGCTCGTCGCTTATGGTGATAAACTCGTTGCCGTGGCTGATGCTTATTCTGAACAGCTTTGCAAGCGCGCCGACCATCTCGACCGCCTCTTTGCTGTTATCCTGCTCGCACATCCACTGGATGGAGTCGAGCGTATTATAGAGGAAATGCGGATTTATCTGAGCCTGGAGAGCCTTGAGCTCCGTTTTTCTGAGGACTATCTCCTCATTATGCACCTTTTTTCATGAGCGACTGTATCATCTGAACCATGTGCTCAAACGACGCGGAGAGGGTGCTGAATTCGACTACGTTCGCCTTATCGGCCTTATATTTATATGTTTCCGCCTGCATTTCAAAGTTCTGCATGGATGAAACGAGACGTCTGACGGGTCTTGTGACCGTGCGCGAGAGCAGGAAATAAACCGTGACGGAGATAATAAGGCTGAACAGAAGCGCAAACGCCAAGCCGACCGCTATCTGCTTTTTGACGGACTGCGTCACCTCGTCCGTGAAGCTCACGCCGACTATCTTCCAGCTGCACGAATTGAGCGACGACACGGTATAGATATTGTCGCCTTCTCTGTGGATGCCGTCGGTCATTTTTGAAACCGCGTCGGTATTCTCGTTTTTGATGCCGGAAAAAAAAGCATCTGCTGCTGCGGATGGTAGACTATCCCGCCCTTTGAATCAATAATATAGCAGTATCCCCTCTGGCCTATGCTTATCTTGTCAATATCTTTCGCAATTGAAATAAACTCGAAATTGACGGCGACAAAGACCTGCTTTTGAAAAAAGATCTGAATATTTTTTCTTTGCAATGGTCACGACCCACGGGTACTTATTCTCATAGAGCGTATCAACATGGGGCTGGGTTATCGCATAGCCGTCCTTGAGGCTCGAAAAATCGATTTGTCAAAGGACAGATCGGTCGCATTTTTCTTTGCAATGTCGCCGCTGTCGTTTTCGGTCAGAAGAATATTGCCGTCAGTGTCATAAATCGTTACGCAATAGATATCGTCCTCAAGCCTCGCCGCAGTTGAAACGACTTTTTCAAGCGACTGCAGACTGTCGCAGCTGTCCGCCTCGTCGCAAAGGTTGTCCAGCTTGTTTTTGATTGACGAGATGTAATTTGAAACCGTGCCGTTCGCCTGCGACACCGACTGCTTTGACGAGACATACGCCGAATTGAACATCGTCCTTTCGTAGAATACACCGAAAAGGAGCGTAGCGCCTACAGTCGAAAACATCACGCCGAACACGACTATTGCGATTATGAGCGTTGACAGTTTTATTCCGGCGCGTTTAAATATCTTTCCCACCCAAACGCTCCTCTCTGTATTTGTTCGGCGAGACCCCGTAATATTTTTTGAAGCAATAGCTGAAATAGTGCTGATCGCTGTAACCGCACTTCTGTGATATTTCAAATATCTTCATCGAGGTGCACAAAAAGCAGATCGCTCGCCGCTTTCATCCGCCTTTCGGTCACAAGGGCAACAAAATTCTTTGACTTTTTCTTTTTTTATCAGCGCGCTCAGATAGTTCGGGCTGACTCCCAGCTTGTCGCTCGCGTCCGTCAGGGACAGATCTTCGTTCATATATTCCTCGTTGATTATCTGCAGCGCATGGTCGCAGAGAGCCTCGCTCTCATGCCTCTGCGAACGGGAGATAATATCCCTCGCGTCAAGGCAGAGCGAAATGAGCTCGTTTTTATACTGCTCGTTAAAGTCGAAGGACAGGCGGGACATGAACGAATTGTTGAGGTAAACAGCTCCGCAGCGGCGTTGCCGTCCGGCAGAACGCTGACGCATCTGTGCGCAGTAGCAAGAATCTGAATGATAATATAATCAATGCCCTCGCGCGTCTTTCCGGAAAGTATCTCGTCAAGGAACGACTTTATCTCATCCTTGCTCCCTCATCTTCAGAAGCTGTTCGAGCTTATAGACGGATTTTTCGGCATTTTCAAACTCGTGTGTGCTCTTGCGCTCCTGGTCGTTGATATATCGGATGTTGCCCGTGCCGTCGGAGGTATAGCGCCGCGCCGTCATAGCCTGAGTGCAGGCGAGCGCCAAAAGAGACGGATCCTGAACGGTCTCGCTGATGCCGATCGTACAATTCTGATTCAACAGCTTTTTGCGCTCTGCACAAGTTCGATAACGGGGAGTCTCAGTTTTGTTGACATCTCTTCCGGCTCGCTTGTTACAAGAGTAATTATTCTGCCGTTGACAAAGAAGCTTTCGCACAGAGCATATTTATTGAAAATACTGTTGACAAAATCGATATGCTGCTGAGAGGTGCAGGTCTTGCCCGTGTTTGCCTTGAATTTTGAAGCAATGACGCTGTAGCAGTCGCCGTCGCTTTTGATTATTCCGAGCTTTTTGGCATTCTCAGTTAAGTCGTCCGATGCATGGACATCCTCGCCCGTACCGAGTAGGAGCGGAAGCAGAAATTCCGCCTTTTCCAGCCGCAGAGAGATATCTTCGTTTGAACCGCCGCTTTGAGCAGTTCAAACTCCCTGTCCATTTCGGCTCCGATTTTTTCAAACTCCTCGGTGAGTTCGGATGCGGAAACAGGCTTGAGAAGATACCTTATGACATTGTATTTGAACGCTTCCCTGAGCGTATTCAAAGTCGTCGTACCCGCTCAGGATAACAAATTTTTGTTGCCGGCCTTATTTCGCGGGCCTTTTCGCAAGCTCGAGACCGGTCATAAGCGGCATTTTGATATCGGTCAGAACAAGATCTGGTTCAAGCTTTTCGAGAAGATCGAGCGCCTCTATTCCGTTTTCGGCGCCGCCGACAACCTCAAAACCCGCTCTCTGCCAATCGACATTGCCGATAACCGCCTCTCTGGCGTATCTCATCGTCAACTACAAGCACACTGTACATAATCATGACCTCGCACAAAAAAATCATTTGTTTTATGTATACCGACTTTTGTGGCGCATCCGGCAGAAATACAAATCATAACAGTATTTTTCGGATGCCGCTTCCTGATTTTATTATATAAAACTTCCGATCATTATCAAGATTTATCTTTTTCGCGGTGTCAAATATAAAAAGCAAAATGATGTCGTGACCACTATTGCAATAGAAGATTCATTTTTCCGTGCCGCAGTCGGATTATAAATTTACGTCATAATAATACTAACCCCCAAAAGTTAAATTCCGGGGGTTAGTATTATGATTGTTCTCGTCTGCCGTTAGCATCGCTTTCGGCTCAATCCTTTTCGACATAGTAATATAAATCCGCGGCGGCATATGCTTTATACAAATCCCCGTTTCACGGTCTACGATATACCAGCCATGTGTAAACGTAAAATCTCTTCCGACTGTATATGCATGAGCCAAGAAATACGGCTTACCATTTATAACTACCTTATGGTCGATTTCCTTATCATCTTGTCATTGTCCGGGGCGATTCTCGCATTAAGTATTGCTATAGCCTGCTTTTCTGTTAACAATTTGTCATTATCATCGCCGGGCATTGTTTCGCTTTCCCTTGATAATAATCTTCTCTTGTCTTAGCTATAATCCATTTCGTGTTCTCGTCCGTCGTTTCCAGTAAGGCACTGACCGCTTCGAGAACCCGTTGTGCTTTCTGCATCGGTTGCCTCTGATGTCGTATTTTCATCAACTGTTTCACTCGGCGAGGAACTTGACTCTGACGACTTACAAGCTGATAACAGTCCTAAAGAAACGCACAGAAGTGAAATGATTATCGCCGCAAACATCAATTTTGTTGCGACTCTTGTCTTTTTCATTATTAAATCTCCTCTTTGCATAAAGCTCGATAGTCTATCCTCTGCCGCTACGCGGAGAATATAGTCGCAACACTTTTACTCCGTCTTTTCGCCGGGACAAGGGTCTGTTCCGCTTTTCTGCAGTTTTGCAAATACAATACCGTTTAAGGAATATTACCCGTTCCAGCCAAACAGCTACTACCATCACCGCGAGAGCCGGAATCCCTAATAACAACAGCTCCAAAAAGTGCGCTCAAAAACCTGAAGCAAGAAATCCGGGACTTCATAATAATTCAAAACTATTTTCGAAAAAGCATTCGCGGCTTCGTTACCAAATATAATCATGGAAAAACACAGCAGTATAGTTATAAGCCACTGTATAAGATTACTCCTTTTTTCATTTTTTCATAGTTGTCTATCTTTATTTTTCTGCCGCATTTCGAGCATTGGTATTCTTCTTTTAAGTGTAACGTCTGCTTTTAATTTATAAACCCAAACTCCCTAAAAGCTGGGATATATTTTATGTCTGTCCGCATTTTTATGTTTATCCATATTTTAATCCCTTTCATACCGCACAATTGATTTTTGTTCCGCGAAAATTTTCAGCCCATTGGAACCACATCCTCTGCGTCAAATTTGCACATATAAAAATTTCTCTAACCTACTTTCAAAATTATCATACCATGCTGCAATTATATCGTCAACTGTTTTTCATCATTTGAAACTAAATGCCGCCGATTGCAGGTGAATATCCTGTCGAAATATATTTATCTCCCGCCCGTAATGTCGCACAGCGGGCAGAGGTATGTCCTCTGCCGTTATTTTTCAGTTCTTCAAGCGCGGTTCTGAGATGGCGGACATATAGATCGTTTTCTTCAAGCTTTTTTTTCGTTCGGCGGCAGCTGAGTGTCGGAGATAATACCTACTCTAAAAATATCTCCGCCCGCAGTAAACTTTTTAAATTCTGCTTTCTCTATAATGACTTTATCATCAAAAAAGAACAAGGCAATCAAAATCACTCCTGCTATAATAACTAAAACAACAGGCAAAAATATCCGTTATAACTTTTCTCGGTATGCTTTTGTCACTATTAAAGATATTCTGCAAATCCCAAAGCTGTCAGCACAAGCTATTGACAATATATCATTGAAATCAGGAAAAAGTAAATAGGTGTTGAAGCAGGCGTAAACACAAATAATAATCACATAAAAATCCCGCCGGCTTATTTTGCGCAGCCGGCGGGGTATTTTAATTTTGCTGCAAAATATCTTCTTTTATCGAGCATCGGGTATTTGACAAGTGACGCCGAATCGAGGTTTTCGCGGTGCATATCGACTGCGGGTGATGCGGCGGGTTGTTATAAGTCGTGTAATAATACACGCCCTTGTCCGCGTTGAAGCAGGAGGTGGCTATAGTTATCTCATATTTCCCTCCGCGACCTCGCAGCAGCCGCGCACCTGTTCGACCGCGCCGAGGATATGGAAGAACTGACCGACGCTCTCCTCTTCCGTGCTGCCGGAGAGCGAATTGAGCTTTGTGAATGCGGCTCTGACGAATCTCGACATTGAAGACAAATCGCCCGGCAGACCGAGTCCACCCATTCCGCGGCTGTATGTGCCGAGAGGTCGAGATTGTTTGAAAAAGCTGTTTTGGGGCTGCTTCGGCGAGAGATTCATATAGTTGTTGAGATTAAACATCTGCATATCAAACGGCGGCTCGTTCGTGAGAACTCCCGGGGCGTTGTCGTATATTCTCAGTCCGCTCTCGGTCGGCTCGACCGTTATCGCGCCGCTCTTATCCGCGATTATCCAGTGCATTTTCGCCGCAGGATAGCGGCTGTCGAACGTTGTGCCGACAAGATTTATTTTTCTCTATCGCGCTGCGAGCCTGCTCAATGGTCGCGTATTGACTGAGCACCCACGGGATGAACTCAAACTGCGCAATGTTCTGCTTGCCGTCCTGCGGCTCGGCGTAGTGCGCGCTGACGGCGAAGTTAAGCCCCGCCATGCCGAGTCCCTTTTCGTTTACGGCATCGTAGTACATCGGATATCCGTCCGAGACATGAGCCGTGCCGATCATAGCATAGTGTTCGTCTGTTCTGCCGCCGTGGCGGAACTCGAGCGGAATCTGCGCGGCATCACGGTTATCTCCTCGCCGTAAGAGAACTCGTAGTCGAGCGTCCTGCCCATATAAAAATCATCGGTTTGATAAGTTGCTGCCGTACACATAATAAGCCTCCCGAAAGTTTCTTCTGCAATTATAATTATAGTATACCTGTTTGCCGAAGTTGTAAACATAATGAAAAATATCTGAAAATTTAAACCGCCGCGGGCACTTTTCTGCGCTTCGCGGCGGCATGTTTATCTTTTGGCTATCTTTTTTCTGATATCGCTCAGGCGGTTGAGCGCTTCATACAGCGTCTCGTCTTTCTTCGCAAAATGCAGGCGGATAAGATTGTTCACGGGCTCGCGGAAGAAGCTCGAACCCGGCACTGCGCCGACTCCGACATCACGCGCGAGGACATCGCAGAACTCTAAATCCGACTCGAAGCCGAACTCCGAAATGTCGAGCATCACATAATACGCGCCCTGCGGCACGGTGTGTTTTATCCCGATATCATTGAGTCCCTTTATAAATAAATCGCGCTTTGCGGTGTACTTCTCTGAGATCATCGTAATATTCGTCCCCGAACCGAAGCCCCCGTGACTGCCGCCTCCTGAAGCGGAGCCGCCGCGCCGACGGTCAGGAAGTCATGCACTTTCTTCGCGACTTCAATGATATTCGGCGGCGCGATAATATAGCCCAGCCGCCAGCCGGTTATCGAATATGTCTTTGACAGCGACGAGCAGGAAATCGTGCGCTCCCACATTCCGGGAGAGTGGCAAAATACACATGCCTGTTCGGCGCATAGACTATATGCTCGTAGACCTCGTCCGTGATGACAAAAGTATCATATTTTTCGGCTAAATCGGCTATAAATTTCAGTTCATTATATGTAAAGACCTTGCCGCACGGATTCGATGGATTGCAGAGTATAAGCGCCTTTGGGGTGCTGTTTGAAAGCCGCCTCCAGCTCGTCGGGATTGAAATCAAACTCCGGCGGATAGAGCGGCACATATATAGGCTCGGCGCCCGAAAGAATCGCGTCCGCACCGTAGTTTTCATAGAACGGCGAGAAAACAATCACCTTGTCGCCCGGGTCGGTCACGGTCATCATCGCCGCCATCATCGCCTCGGTAGCTGCCGCAGGTGACGACTATTTCCGAATTGGGGTCGATGCTCCTGCCCATGAACTTCGACTGCTTCTCGGCGAGTGCCTCTCTGAAATTCTGTGCGCCCCAGGTTATCGAATACTGATGATAATCCTCGTGCGCGACCTCGGCAAGGCGGTCGAGGATTTCTTTGGGCGGATCAAAAATCCGGGAATCCCTGCGACAGATTGACCGCGCCATACTGCAGCGAGACTCGCGTCATTCTGCGGATGACCGAATCGGTGAAATTTTCTGTTCTGCCGGAAAGTTCAGGCATGTTTTC